>CERI01043451.1_pt1 | contig 32149 bp, 31 predicted proteins | sample 350261 | NCBI WGS metagenome assembly CERI01 (sample SAMEA2620979, study PRJEB7988) | marine metagenome | isolation source: saline water (ENVO:00002010), including
ATAAATAAATTTTATAAATAAATTTTATAAATAAATTCTATAAATAAATTTTATGACTAATATTAATATATTAAATTACACATAAAATATTATATTTGCAACTTTTAAATTTAAATAATTAATTTTGAAATAGCTTTATTGCATATTATTTTATGATCATCCTTGTCGATAATAACATTACCTGATTGCTGATTAATCAAAATATAATTTTTAATTAACTTATATATATTATGATTGATCCTAATTGCATCAATATTATTTATAGCAACATAGATTAATCCAGATAATAGTGAGCCATTATATCTGTAATCTATTTTAAAGTTATTATTATTAATATTAATACCATCATTTATCAATAAATTATCACCTAATTTGTAATTATCACTAACGCGTCTTTTATTGTAGAAAACTCCCATATCAACATCACAATATATAATATCTGAAGAAATAAGTTTTTTTATTGCTACTGAAATAGGCTTCGAATCTTCATAACTCTTTCCATAGCATAGGGATATTGCCATAGCAAAATCTGAATTACCCCTGGAATAATTTTCTATTGAATCAATAGGGCAAATATGATAAAAATATCCAGAATTCTTATTGGTAAGATGATTTTCATTATCGGTAAAATATATGTCATAATCCGACCTTATATTGGATAGATCTTTAACTATTAATGACTTTAATCTTTTATAAGATGAATTGGCAAATTTAATCCTCGATGACAAGCTATTTTGAATATATTGTAATTCATTATAGTCTCGTAATATAAATTCAGCTGCACTATCAAGAGCTTTAACAATTATATTAAGATTTGAACTAAAACGCATGATATTAATATAAAAATTCGGTTTTATAGGATTAATAAATTGTTGTTATTTTTAAATATTAATCATAAACTATATATAGTTCAATATAATTCTTATTCAAAACATATATGAAATATCATATATTACTTATAAATTTAAGAATATATAAATTACATTAATTTTTTATTTATTAAAATGGCAGCTAAAGGTAAAACATCAAAAGCAAAAAGAAATTCAATACTTTTTAAAATGGTTAGCACAGCAAAGACTGGATATTTCTATCTTGCTAGACGAAACCCAAAACAAAAAACTGAAAAAATGGTTTTTAAAAAATACGACCCAGTTGTCAGAAAACATGTTGAATTTAAAGAACATAAATTAACATCATAATAATATCACTAAAATGAATAAAATTAAGGTCAGAAATCCCATAATCGATATTGATGGCGACGAAATGACTCGTATCATTTGGGCTAAAATTAAAGAAAAGCTAATATTTCCTTTTCTAGACCTTAACGTAAAATATTATGATTTATCAATACAAAATCGTGATAAAACAGATGATCAAATAACCATAGATGCTGCACATGCTATTAAAGAATATCATGTTGGCATAAAATGTGCAACTATAACTGCTAATGAATCTAGGCAGAAAGAATTTAACCTTAAAAAAATATGGAAGTCGCCTAATGGCACAATAAGAAATATTCTTGATGGTACAGTTTTTCGTGAGCCAATTACATGCAGTAATATTCCAAAAATAGTTACTAATTGGAAATATCCAATTATAGTAGGCAGACACGCATTTGGAGATCAATATAAAGCAACTGAACTAAATATTACTAAGCCTGGTAAACTAATTATTAAATTTCAACCAGATGACTCTAGTGATATTATTGAGCATGAGGTATATAAATATCAAGGACCAGGTGTTGGTCTCGCAATGTACAATAATGATAATTCAATTATAGGATTTGCCAGATCCTGCTTTAACATGGCCCTTCAGAAGAAATGGCCATTATACCTTTCAACCAAAGATACTATTCTTAAAAAATATGATGCCAGATTTCGTGATATTTTCCTAGATATATATAATAATGAATATAAAGAAAAATTTCATGATGCAAATATAACTTATGAGCACAGATTAATTGATGATATGGTTGCATTTGCATTAAAATCATCTGGTAAATTTATATGGGCATGCAAAAATTATGATGGCGATGTTCAATCAGATTCAATTGCACAAGGCTTTGGATCTTTAGGATTAATGACTTCTACATTAATTACTCCTAATAATAAAATAATTGAAACAGAAGCAGCTCATGGAACTGTAACAAGACATTATAGAATTCACCAGCAAGGAATGCCTACATCCACTAATCCAATGGCATCAATATTTGCATGGACAAAGGGCTTAGCCTTTAGAGCAAAATTAGATAATAATAATGAATTATATGATTTTTGCAATAAAGTTGAATCTATTTCTATTGCAACTATTGAATCAGGTAAATATACTAAGGATCTTGCTATTTGTGTTAAAGGAAGCAATAATGTTATCCACGAAAAAGACTATCTTTATACAGATGAGTTTATTGATTTAATTCACACTAAGTTAAAAAATATACTTTAATAATACCTTATCTAATTTAGTATTTTTTTTAAAACTATTCAGATTTTTATTAAAGATAAAATATATTGTTTAATTATCTATGTGATAAGTAATTATATATTTAATAAAATGGGGACATACCGATCAATGCCTTTCATCAATAAGCTTTTTACGTAAATCCAAAGTTATATGCTACATTTCTATTTATTCTTAAGGGGAATTGATAATTAGCAACATCAGGGTCTGACCCAGTTTTGCCATAAAAATTATATTATGTCATTATTTTATAAAAAATATTTTACATTATTAGTAAAATAGGATATGCTTAACACAACTTAATCTTTTTAAAAGATAATAGGTAATTGGTAAAAAAAATCATTAGATAATTTTTCTTTCATATAATTATATAAAACATTATGCCTTATTATTCATCTCATGATATAAAGCTTCCTAGCAATGATCATCGCGCAAAAGTTTTGTTTTCAGCTGTAATAATATACAATAAAGCAATTCTAGCACTCTTACTTAATAATGGTGCTAAATAAAATGTAATTGATGTAAATGCCAAAACCCTTTTGCATTGTGCTGCAATGAATGATAGACTAGAAACACTAGAACTTTTAATTATAAATAGCGCTAAAATCATTGTAACAGATAATAAAGGCAGAATCCCTCTTAATTACGCTGAAAGCACAAGTCATATAAATTTAGAAGTAGTAAAGTTTTTATTGATAAATGGTTCTAATTGTAAGCAAATAAATAATGATATAATTACAGCTTGCTATCAAGTAATTTTATAGATATTGGCAAGCTAATTATAAACGATAATAGATTATGCTTGATAAAATTACACCTGAAAATCGCCTATTATTGATAACATGGTTAAAGGAGGAAATTTATATGCCTAAAAAAGAAAGTCGCGCCCCTATTCATATTGCTGCACAAGATGGTAATTTAGAAGTAGTAAAATCTTTAATTTACAAAAATGCCGATGTTAATGAGACTGATAAAAAAGGTGGTAACACCCCTTTGCATTTCACTGCAACAGGAGGTAATTTAGAAGTAGTAAAATTTTTAATAAAAAAAGGTGCTAAAGTTAGTATGGTTAATCAAAAATGTGATACCCCTCTGCATCATGCTGCAGAATTTGGTTGTTTAGAAGTAGTAGAATACTTAGTTAAGCATGATGCTGAAGTTGTTAATCAGGCTAATAAAAATGGCATTACCCCTGTTTTTTTTGCTGCATATAATGGTCATTTAAATGTAGTAGAATACTTAGTTAAGCATAATGCTAATGTTAATATGGCTAGTAATGTTGGCATTACCCCTCTTTATATTGCTGCAAGAAGGGGTCATTTAGATGTAATAAAATACTTAGTTGAGCATGGTGCTAATGTTAATATGGCTAGAAATGATGGCACCACCTCTATTTTTGCTGCTGTACAAAATGGTCATTTAGGAGTATTAGAATACTTAGCTAGGCATAATGCTAATGTAAATTGGGTTGATAATATAGGCGTTACCCCTTTTTATTTGGCTGAATATATTAGTAATTTAGGAGCAGGGGCGATCTTACTTATGAATGGCGCTGATTTTAATCAAATGTCTGTTGATTTTTATCAAGGAGTTATCAATAACATTGCCCGTAAAATTATTGAATATGATGAGTATCCTCAAAAACAACTAGCTTTAGCAATGAGTAGTCATAAAAGATTAGGAAAAGAATCTTCAATATTTGTGATTGAAGAAGATACGATGAAACGAATCATAAGAATAGCTGAACCACCTAAAATCACACTTGATAATGTACCATTAAAACATCGCGATTCAGTTCAAAAAATGATTAAACAGTTAGGACAAAAAAAGAAAAAAAAACAAACAGATGAATTTACAATATTAGGCTCAGCTGATTATATAGTAACTTCACCATCAGCATCTTGTAGTAAACCTGAAAATCCCGATTTTATTGATAACAAAGTTAAAGTTTTAATACGCAATGAAAAATTTAATTCTGCTATAAGAGGAGATTTAGATGCATTAGATGATGCTGATGTTAATTTGGTTGATGATAATGGCTTTACCCTTCTACATTTAGCTGCACAATATGGTTATCTAAAAATAGCAGAACGCTTACTTGAAAAAAAAGATATTGAATATTATGCCACTGATAAAAATGGCGATACTCCTTTGCATGTAGCTGCACGCAATAATCATGCAGGTATTGTAGCGCTCTTAGCTGGAAATCGTTTAATTAATACTAATACAGTAAATAAAGATGGAGAAACCCCTCTGCTTATTGCTGCAAAAAAAGGTTATTTAGAAGTAGCAAAACACTTAATCAAAAATAATGCAAATATTAAGAGGCCTGATACAAAGGGCAATACTCCTCTGGATCATGCTAGAATAACAAAAAATTCAGAAATAATTCAACTCTTACTTGAAAATATTGATCCTAAAACCACCATTACTTCAACCGCCGCTATAACTATATCGCATATGACAATGGCACGATAAATACAATATCTGTAACAATACAATGAATTTCTATCATAATTCACTGCAATATTAATGGATTTGTATTTTTTTAAGTAAATTTATTGAAATATAGAATTTACGATAGTCGCATTAGAAATTTTTATTAACAAATTATAATAATATAATTCAATTAAATATAGCTAATGGAATCTATAAAATTTAAGAATATCGATGAAGCTTATAGTGTTTTTATCAATTATATTATAAAAATTTAAAAATCAAAAAAGGTTGTAAATTAATAGCTCATACCTGGCATTCTGATATTTGGAGACATTGATGGCATAACAGGAGTTGAGGGAGATGCGATATTGGGTATTCGACCAGGTGTAGGAGAATTTCCCTTATTTTGCACATGCTTTAATGTTGAATTTCTAAGTTTTCCTGATGGGAATCTGCTCATATTATAGACGCATACAATTTCCATACCATTTCTTAGTGTAAATTGAGCATCTACAGATTCAACAATAATATAATTTCCAGCAGATCTAAAATTAACCAATGACTCAAATCCATTAGAATCAACTCTAAATATAGCTGGTATCTCAGAACCTTGATCACTAAATTCAAAATATGTAAATTTCTTATCATCAAATACTTTAATAGGTGCAATAGCTGGGTCTCCAGTATATTCATAGTTAAAATTATATAAGGAGAGATCTCTCATATCTGGCTCACCAGATACAGATTTCTTTTGAAATTGCACAATATTTTTATCTTTTTCATCGGGATATATAAATTTAACAACAAAAATAAGATCCTTATCATCTATATCCAGCGCCTCTCTTGCCATTAGTTCAAAATGATAAACTTTTTTATTAGTGATGACTGTCATATTTGTTTGTGAATTATCTTCACCAACCGGCTTTAGAAAAAGCCTGTTATTTAAATGCTCAAATAACCATAATGAAGGATCTCCCATAGAAATAGATGCAACAGATTCTTCTGGTCCAAATTCTATAAATCCTTGGTAATTATAATGGCCTACATAGCGATATACGTCATTTGGATTATATAGATAGCTTCTGAATTTTTTTTCCGATCCCAAGAATCTAGGAAATTGAGATGCGTGTAAGTTAAAATTAATTGTTAATAAAATTAATGTTAATGATATTGTAATTTTTACTAATTTCTTCATTTTACTTTTTAATTCTAAATAATTGATAATTTGTTACCTCAAAATCAAGGGGTCCTTCATGGCCTTTTTGAATGCCAGGAAATATAAGGTCAATTTTTGCAATAAAATCTTCATCAATAATGTCTGTCTCACCTGTATTTATATTAATTTTAATTAATTGAGCGTTAAATTTTATATCTGCTTTTGTTGGAATAGAAGCAACTATAAATTCTTTTGCCTTTTGAGCAAGATTTTTTGGAACTATTCTTATAAAGTCAACAGATTTAATGAATATTTTTCTTTCAACATTTTGTCCAAAGTAATTTAAAGGACTATTTGGATTTGATTTGTTAATATATTGCTGATATTTTTTATATACCGATGTGGAAGATGAATTTTTAATATTTAGAATTTTTTTATTAACTGTACTTATTTTTGCATCTTTAAAATTAAAACCCTCTCTTACTTTAACATAATTTTGGATTAGATATTTAAGAACAGATTCATCAACAGATTGTTCGTCAGTAGCATTACTATATTCTCTTTTAAGTTTTACTAATTTAGGTGTATATAGTGACTGATCATATGATTTATAAAAAATAGGATATTCTTCAATTAATGGATATGTTGACTCTATCATTTTTAGCACAATGTAAAAAACTATAATAGATATTAAGCCGCTAAATATCAGCAACGTTCTATCGCATATTGGAGAAAGATAATTAAAAAAATACCAATCAAAAGAGTCTTTGAAATATGAATTATTATTATATGATTCTTTTATTTCATCATAATTACTCTTATCTAATTTGTCATTTGACTGATTGCTCATCTAATTATTTCAATAATAGAATTTGGATTTATCTTCTTAAGTAAATTTAAAATTGTATTTATTGAATTTTCAAGCATTAGATCATTTGTAGATCTAAAAACTAAAGACGTGCCATTTTTAAAAGGATAGCTACCCATTTTAACATCATTATATTTATTTTGAAGCATTGCTAAATCCTTTGCAATTTTACTTTCTGTAAGCGAAATTTTTATTTCTATTGATTTAATAATATTACCAGTCTTGAGATTTTTTTTTGCATATTTAAACATGGCCCTAAATATTTTTGGAACACCAGCCATCACAAAAACATTTTCTATAAAAAAACCTGGAGCTGATGATACTGGATTATCAAGTAAAATTGCTTTTGAAGGTAGATAAGCCATTTTCAATTTTGCATCATTAATATTTTCTTTTCCGTAATATTTTTCTAATATAGCAGCAGCATCTTTATTAATTAGATATTGATCATTAAATGCTTTTGCTATTGATTCAGATGTTATATCATCATGAGTAGGTCCAATACCACCACTTGTAAAGACGTAATCATATTTAGCTTTAAGCTCATTTACAGTAGCTATTATAGCTTGATGATTATCTTTTATTACCCTGACCTCGTTTAAGTCTATACCGAGATCAATTAGTTCATTTGCAAGAAAATTAAGATTCTTATCTTTTGTTCTACCAGATAAAATTTCATCACCAATTATAATAAAGGCTGCAATTTTATTCATTTCAATCTTCTAGAATCTGTTCAACAGCTTCTACTTCTGGTATATAATGTTTAAGCATATTTTCAATACCATTTTTTAATGTTATTGATGAACTTGGACATCCTTGACAAGCGCCTTTAAGCTGCAACCTTACTATTCCATCATCAAATGAGTGAAATGTAATATCTCCTCCATCCATTGCAACTGCTGGCCTTACTTTGATTTCGATTAATTCTTTTATCTGTTTAATTATATCACTATCTTCCTCGCTAGATTGCTCATTATTATCTATTTTATGAAAGAATATTTCTTTGCCACTAATATAAAAATCTAGTATATTTGCATTTATATGAGATTTAATATACTCCCAATCATAGTCTTTTTTTTTAGTAATTGTTATAAAATCACGACCAAAAAATAGTGATTTAATTCCGTCAATAGTAAATAGTTGCATTGCAAGTGGAGATATATTAGATGCTTGCTTTTGATTCAAAAACTCACAAATTCTATCACCAGCAACTATTTGGCCATCTGGAATGAATTTTAATGTCTCTGGATTAGGAGTTTCTTCACATTGTATAAACATTTACAACATAATTTAGTTTTAAAATATTTCATTAATATAATTTACCCCTTAATTCAAGTCAAGTTTAAATATAATTGTCAATATTGTTAATTACCTATAAGAATTTATCCTTTATATACCAGCTATCAACTGATAATGAATATTTTGGCCTAATTTTAGGAATGATAAATATATTTCTAGTAAGTAAACGAAATTTATTATTATACCATTGCGGTATAACATAATGATTATCAATTAAAATTTTATCTAATTTTTTACAATATTTAGAAATAATATCTATATTTTTGGCAGAAATAATTTTCTCTATTATATTATCAATTTGTTTATCTTCTATTCCTATTAAGTTTCTACTGCCTTTAATATTTTTTTGTGTTGAATGAAAATAGCTATATAACTCACTGCCAGGAATTTTTGCTTGATAAAAGCTACTTGTAATAATATCGTAATCAAAATTATTCACTCTAGTTTTATATTGATTTTCTTCTACCATTCTAATTTTTGCATTTATACCAAGCATTTTTAAATGCTTTATATATGGGGCAATTACCATTGTAAATGACTCGCTTAATGTAAGAAATTCAATCTCAATATTTTTATTACTTACTTGATCTATAAGATTATTATCTATAATTTTATAGCCAGCATCTTCTAATATTTTTTGAGCAAATATAATATTCTTTCGGTGATCAAATGCGTTATTAGCTATATTATTATAATAGCTATAATTTGAATTAGGAAAAAAGCTATTAGTTCTTATATATGAATTGTAAAAAATATGCTTTTTTAGCCAATTAAAATTAAAAGCCAAATTCAGTGCCTTTCTTAGCGCAATATTACTAAATTTATCTTTTCTAAGATTTATGATAAAAGCTTGCATTGGTGAAGCAATATTATGCGTAATTTCTTGCTTTATAATTTCGTTATTTTTTATTGCTTCAATATTATATGAATTTGCCCAATTTCTTGCAATATTTTCAAGTCTTACATCATATTTTTGAGCCTTAAAAGCCTCGACAAGAATATTATTATCGCGATAATAATCAAAAGTAATTTTATTAAAATTATATCGCCCCTTATTAACGGGCAAATCTTTTGCCCAATAATCTTTAACTCTTTGATAGGTTATTGATTTATTAGGATCTACTTTTGTAATTTTATATGGACCAGATCCAAGTGGTATATTTAAATTCGCTTTTGTAAAATTATCCTCATTGTAGAAATGCTTAGCCAAAATTGGAAGTGATGAAATAACCTTAGGTAAATCTCTATTATTATTGTTAAAAATATATTTTACATGATAGTTATTGATCTTAATAACTTTTTTTACATTTTTTAATATCATTTGATATGAGGGGTGCCCATATTTGCTAATTAGATTAAAACTATGTATTATGTCATCTACTGTTATTGGCTTATTATCATGAAATTTTGCCTCCTTACGTAATTTAAATTCAATTGACATTTTATTTTTTGCTAATCTAATTGATTTGGCAACAAGACCATATTGCGTCGAAATTTCATCTTCACTCGATACTGCTAAACTATCATATAAATATGATAAACCTGATGCTGATATTCCCTTTAATATAAATTGATTAAGACTATTAAAATTTCCTTGAACACCAAATTTAACATGACCCCCCTTTCTTGCATTTGGATCTACATAGTCGAAATTTTTAAAATCCTTATTATATTTTGGGTTGCTTAAAATAGATAAATGGTGAGAAAATTCACTAGCAAATGAACTATTAACAATTAATATTAATAATATTATAATATTTAAAAAATTTTTTAGGTAATTCATCAAATAATGAAATTAATTAGAAGTTTGAATAATTTAAAATTAACAGAGCCATTATGTCTTACAATAGGTAATTTTGATGGCTTTCATTTAGGTCATCAAAAGATCATCAGTAATATTAAGTCTCATTGCGCTAAACATAATTACAAATCTGCAATATTATCATTTGAGCCACATCCTTATAGTTTTTTTAAAAAAGAAAATAATAAAAAATTTAGAATATCATCAATATCGCAAAAATTACAATTTGTTAAGGATTCAAATATAGATTACGCAATAATTTTACCATTTAATAGCAATTTATCACAAATATCAGCTAATAATTTTATTAATGAAATATTGGTAAATAAATTAAATACCAAGCATATTATTATAGGATATGATTTTGTCTTTGGTAAAAATAGATCAGGTAATATCAATACACTAATTGATAATAGCTTTAATAGATATATAGTTAAGCAAATTAATGTAATTAATAAAAATAATGAAATTTGCTCATCAAGTAATATTAGACAAAATATAATAAGTGGTAAAATTGATATAGCAAATAATCTTCTTAATAAATATTTTACAATAAATTCTAGAATTATTAGTGGTCAAAAAATTGCTAGAAAAATTGGATATAAAACTGCAAATTTTAGAGTTCCTCTTAATATAATAAAGCCTAAATATGGTGTATATCATACTAAAACATTTATCTATAAATTAAATAAAGAATATAATAGTATTACTAATTTTGGCATAAAGCCTACCATTAATGATAATTGCCATGAAATATGTGAAACACATATACCAAATTTTGATAGCGATATCTATAATTTCAAAATTTCTACTAAATTTATAAAATTTATAAGAGAAGAAAAAAAATTTAGTAATATTGAAAAATTAAAAGAACAAATTTCAGTGGATTTAAGCTATATTTAACAGTAAATTTAACCCTTGATTATTATAAGGTTTAATTTTACATAATTGATTACCTACTAATTGAATAAATCAATAAGATCATCAATTTCAGTCTTATGCTCAGATTTATTAATTTGATTCTCTAATTCATTAATAATAGATTTTGCCTTATCAATTTTATCTATATAATAATAATATTTAGCTAGTGAAATTTGTGATAATATTTTATTACCTAATTTATAATTAATTGCAGCTATATTTTTATATATAATTGCATTATTAGGCTCAATAATAAGTGATTCATTTAAATATTTTAGTGATTTTTTTAATTTAACACCAGATATTATTACGCAATTTGAATAGGCTATACGAGCGAGAATGGACTGTCTTAATGGCATTAAACTTATTGCCTTTTCATAGTCATTTATAGATTCATTAATATAGCCATTTTCAAATAAAAATTGCGCCCTTAATTCATAAAGAAATTTAAGATTCGATATTTTATCATTTTTATAATTAGCAATAAGTTTTGATATAATATTAATAGATTTTTTATGATTATTGCTCCTATGATATGCAATTGATAATATATATCGAGATAAAGGATCATTGAATTTCTTATATTCCAAAATCAGCTCTCTAGGATCTTTTTCAAATGCAATAATTTTTGCTTTGATAGTATCCATCCTATCTTGACTAACTATGTTATTGCTATAATTATTATTGTTTAAATTATATGAATCTGAATTTATAATAAGATCTATTCTATTACTACTAATTGGATGAGTTAATGAATATGGGTCAATAAAATCAGAATATATATTGTATTTTTTATTAAAATACTCAAGTAACTCAATTAAGCCATCTGCTGAATAAGATATTTTATTTAGAAATTTTATAGCATATTGATCAGCTACCTCTTCTTGAGATCTGCTATATTTTAGACTCATTCTATTAGCAATATGTGTACCACCCATCATTATTGCTGAGCCAGCATCATATGAACCGGCAGCTATAGCACCCGCACCAAGAAAATAACTTAAAAGAATAGCACTTTTACTAATTTCATACCCTTCTTCATGTCTGGCTAAATGACCAGCCTTAATATGACCAATCTCATGAGCAATAACACCAATAATAGCTCCAGGCTTCTTAAATTTTGTAATTAATCCAGTATTTATGAATATATTTTGTCCACCACTAACAAAAGCATTGATATTTGAGTCTTTAATAATAAATATTTTTATATTATTATAATTAAGATCAGCAGCTTTAGCAATAGGAATTGTAACATCTCTAAGAAATTCTTCAATTTCTGCATCTCTTATAAAGACTTGCTTTGCAAATAGCTTGCCAGCAAAAAAAAAGCTTAGAAATATAATTAGTAATAATCTGTATAATTTTAACAATTTATGCTTTATAACCCTCAAAAAAATATATTCTCAATAATTCTATTATATATAATATTTATAATATGCATTATATCATTAATGCTTTATATAATTATAACAAAAAATATAAATAGTAATATTGATCGTCAATATAAATCAATTACAATTGACGTTACAAACAAGCTTAACATATGTAAAGATAATATTAACAATGATAATAAAGGAATATATACAAAAAATATACGCTGAAGACGGTCTTAGTAAAAATACAATAAATTCATATGAAAATGATATAAGGCAATTTAGTAAATATCTAAAAAATAAAAATATAATAGCAGCTACTAATGATGATATAAGAAATTACATTACTTATTTATATAATAATAAAATAAGAAACTCTTCATTATCTAGAAAAATATCCTCATTAAGGGGCTTTTATAATTTTTTAATTAATGATAATAAAATTAATATAAACCCATCAATTGATCTAGATAGCCCAAAGAAATCTAAAATCTTACCAAAATTTTTATCTATAGAACAAGTAACAAATTTACTTAAAAAGATAGATGATGATCAATCTGAATATGGATTGATGTTATCAACTATTATTGAAATATTATATGGCTCTGGACTTAGAGTTAGTGAATTAATTTCACTAAAAATATCCACAATAGAATGGGATGAAAATAATAAAATAAGAAACTATATTATAATAAATGGTAAAGGAAATAAGGAAAGAATAGTTCCTCTAAGTTTATCATCAATATCAAAATTAGAACGATACATATTTTTAAGGGAGCAAATGAATATTTCAAACTCTATATGGCTATTTCCTGGAAATATAAGATATAGTAATAATAATAAAATTATTAAAAAAAGAAAATATGATACAAAGAATAATAATCATATTACTAGACAAAAGATTAATTATATGCTAAGAAATTTAGCAATTTCAGCTGAAATTAATCCGGATCTAGTTCATCCACATGCTTTACGACATTCATTTGCAACTCATTTACTTAATAATGGTATTAATATAATTTATTTACAGGAATTACTAGGACATGCATCAATATCAACAACAGAAATTTATACCTATATTACTCAAAATAAATTAGTAGATCTATTAAATAAACATCATCCACTCAACAAGGAATAAATGTTATTCAGTTTTAAAATTATAATTTTTTTGTAATTTCTTAATTTCAGGCTTTGGAGTATTAACCCAATTTTGAAACTCTGGATCATCCATAAAATTTAAATCATTTGAATCATTAACATCATTAAAAATGCTATTTTTGATAGTTAATATGGCATCATTTTTTGATATATTTTTTTTAATATCTTTTTTAGGGGTAAAGTTAAATTTCTTTATTACCTTTTCATTATTATCCTTCTTAATAATATTTAAATTATTAGGTATCGTTGGAGTAAAATTATATTTTTTACGATTTTTATTATAAGAAATATCCTTAACTTTATTATCTTTAGGATTATTATCACGAGGTTTTTTTACCTCTGCATAATTAGGCTTAGTGGTATTTACTGTATTATTATCTTTTGAAATATCCTTATCATTTATATCTTTTTTATCTTTGACTGGCACAATGCTTTTATTACCTTTATTGTTTTTTTCAATATTTTGATCACTATTATCTTTTTGTTTATTAGTAATTCTAGTGAATTTAAATTTCTTATTTAATTTTTTAGATTCAGCCTTACTAACTATTGATTTGTTATCTTTGCTATTAGCTATAGGATATGAAATATTGCTAATTTTTTTAACTTCTAATATTTCTGATAATTTTTCTAATTTATTATTATTAGTATTTCGATTTTCCATAATCGATTTGAAATTATATTTTTTATTTTTAATATTTTTTTTAGAAGATAGTTGATTAGCGCTATTATCTTTCAAAATTTCTTTTGAACTATTTGTATTTATCCTTGAAATATTGCTTTTTTTAGAAATTGGTGAAGAAATTTTATCATTTGCAATATCGGGTAATAATTTCTCAATAACATCATATTTTGTAATAGGTTTTTTAGTTGACTGAGTTTTTATATTATTGTTATTATTCTTTTTAAAATTAATTGGAGATATATTATTACTGAATTTAGATGGATTCGATATATTAACAGAGGTATAATTATATTTTACATTTTTTGATTCAATGTTGTTATTTCTATTAATTGAAATAGGCTTAATAGAATTATATTCTAAATAAGAATTATCACCACTTATCTTAACTGGAGTATATTTATAACTAATATTTTTAGGATTAGTTTTGATATTTAATGGAGTTACATGTTGATATTTTAATTTATCTGAATCAAGAGTAACATTAACTGGTTTATATTTATACTTGGCATTATTTTCATTTGCTAGATTACTATCAACATTATCTTTATTAATAACAAGCGAAGGGATATTATTTGACTTTAAGCTAGGTCTAATATCATTAATTTTAACAGGTGTGTAATTATATTTTTTAACAATATTATTTTTATTATCTCTTTTAATATGAAGACTAGGGATATTTTTTGTTTTTAATTTTGAATCAAGCTTTTTTGAAGCTATTAATGAATATTTATAATTAGAACTATTTACTCGCTTTTTGGTAAGATTACTATTTTTAGAATCATTAATCTTATATTTTTTAATATTTCTATCATTAATAATTTTATTATTTTCTATAGTTGGTTGCGCAACCTTTTTATTATTTTTTTTAATAGTAATATCAAATGGTTCATTTTCTCCGAGATCTCTAACAATTATTCCATCCTTTGAGAATCTATTTATTTGCTCTCTATTTGCTATTAATGTTTTAGGTGATGATGTAGTTTTAATATTATTAGACACTATATTTTTAGTTTTATATATTTTGGGTTTATTGTGAACCTCATTAATCATATCTAATTTTTCTGATAAATGATTTTTTATTGCAATCCTATGTGATTTTTTTGCTATTATAAAGCTATCATTAATATCTTTTTTAAGTAGCATTGTATTAGATAAACCTAATTTAAGGCCTTGATCTATTATAGCATCAATACATTTTATGCAATTTGATTTAACAGCAATATTCATTAAGGATTCATTATTATTATTCCTAGAATTAAGCCTAGATCCATATTGAATTAATTTTTTAATTGCTAACTCATCAGAAAAGCTTGCAGCTCTCATTATTGGAGTCCAACCTTCAATATCTTTAACATTGGGATTTGCATTGCATTTAAGCAATTTTTCCATTATAATTATATTTCTATTTCTTGCTGCAATATGAAGCGCTGTCGCTCCTCCAAGATTTATTTTATTAATATCTTGAGGTGATGATTTACAAAAAAAATCAACACCTTCAACATCATTATTACCAACAACTTGCATTAGAGGTGTAATACCAGCAATAAGCTTGATATCAGCTCTAGCATTAAAGCTAGAAATAATAAGTAATAAAATAAAAAATATTTTATATAAATTATTCATATATATATTTATACAATTAAATTTAAGAAATTAATAACTCCACTTATCAACTAAGTCTTGCATAATTTCATATTTATTGTTTTTAGGATTTCCCTTTATCCATGTTTTTGCTCCATTTTTAATTAAATATTCCTTAATTATATTTCTATTATATTTATGAGCTATTGCTAATGCAGTAAAACCATCAACATCTTGCTGATTAATATCAATGCCATTTTGAACAAAATAATCTACCGCAGAAAACATTCCTACCCGTGATGCATAAAATAGATAATTTCTATTATATGAATCACTATAATTTATATTAGCTCCGCTATCTAATAAAATTTTGAGAGACTCGAAATCATTAAGTTCTATTGCAATTTGTACAGGCATATATCCTAGTTTATTTGGCAAATCTGGGTTAGCACCCTTATTAATTGCTGAAATAAGAGTAGCATGACTTTGATTGATAATTGAATATGTGATAATATTATCGCCATATCGATTATAAATATTAGGATTTTGAATATATTTATAGGCACTATTAAAAAAACCAACATTCTTTAAAGCTATTGCCTCAAATAAATTGTCAATTCTCATTTTTGGCGTACTTATAATTGGTATATGTTTATTATCATTTGTTCTGTAATTGCTAAGTATAGGTAATGCATAAGGATTGCTAGTTGAAAATTTATTAATATTTTTCTTAATAGGTATAATATTAGTTTTATTTTCATTAATGTTTGATATTGAGTATCTTAATCTTAATCTATCAATTTTAGTTATTTCATTTTTCTTAGTAATTTCATTATTTTTAACTGAAGCTTTTTCGACTATTTCTTTACTATTATTTCCAGTTATTTTATCTGTTACAATTTTATTAGTAATTGAAATTTTATCTTCTAATTTTTTTAAGAGACTCCTTATTTTGCTGGTAGCTTCTGGTAATTTTTCTTTATTTTTTTCTTTATTATTTTTATCTGTTTCTTGAGTATTAATGTTTATTTTCTCATTTGTAACATCTTGATCTTCTAGAATATTTAGAACCACGTTATTTTTTATGTTATTTTCACTATTTTTTTTCTCTTTATTATCATCTATATCATCTAGACCAAGGGATTCTATGTCAATTTGCTGATCTAATTGTTTATTAGATATATTTGCAACATTATTTATTGAGGCCTCATTAGCATGGCTAATATTGCATAAGAAAAAAATCAAAATTGTAAATAATGCAGTAAATTTCATTTAACAGGATCAAAGCCGCTTTTTTTTGAGAATGGATTACATTTTAATATTCTTATTAAAGCTGTAAACGAACCTCTAATAATACCCTTTTTGTTAACTGATTCAATAAAATAGTTAGAACATGTTGGATAAAAACGACATTTATTATAACCTAATATTGGAGATAAAACTAATTGGTAGATTTTTATAAATAAAATTATTAAACGCTTCATATATAAAATAAAAAAAATTGTAATTTAGGTAGAATTAGTTTTTATAAACTCAATCCATTTATCCTCATTCATAATATTTAATTTAAGTTCCTGTGCTTTTTTTAGCTTAGAGCCAGAATTTTCACCAACTATAACATAATCAATTTTACTAGAAATTGAATTTGCAACTTTAAGATTCATATCTTCTGCCTTTTTTTTCGCCTCCATTCTCGACATATTTGCCAATGTACCAGTAAATATTATAATTTTTTGATTAATATTACTTTTTATTTTATAATCTATTATTTCAAGTTCTTTTATTAACTCATCAAGCATTTTAATAGCTATGTCATCTTTAAAATATTCAATTATTGTATTGATAACCTTTTCACCTAATTGATCAATATTTATTATATCCTTATATTTAGAATTATTTGTAACCACATTTATATTACAGGATGATAGCTCTATAAAAAAATTATAAAATGAATCAAAATTTACAAAATAGCTAGCTAGTAATTTTGCATTTGACAAGCCAACATATCTAATTCCTATTGAATATATAAATCTATCAAGTGGTATTTTTCTTTTATTATTTATTGCTAAAAATAAATTTTGTGCTGATTTTTCTCCCCATCCCTCCTTTTTTTCAAGCTGATATATATTATTATTTCTTTCTAATTTAAAAATATGATCAAATTTAGTAATAATACCTTCTTCAAAAAAATTCTCTATTTGTCTTTTACCAAGTCCCACAATGTCAAAGGCATCTTTTGAGATAAAATGCTTTATAGTTTCTATTAATTGCGCTTTACATCTTAACTTTCCGCTGCATCTGAGAACAACATCATTATCATTTTTTATAATTTCTGACCCGCATATTTGGCAATAATTAGGAAATTTAAATGACTGATTATTATGACTTCTTTTATTATAATCAACTTCTATTATTTGCGGTATTACGTCTCCAGCTCTTTGAATTTTAACATAATCACCAATTCTAATATCTTTTTTTTCAATCTCATCCTTATTATGTAATGTTGCTCTTGTTACAATAACACCTCCAATATTAACAGGCTCTAAAATTGCTACAGGTGTTATAGCACCAGTTCTGCCAATTTGTAATATAATATCATGAATTATTGTATGTGATTTTATTGTTGAAAATTTATGAGCTACTGCCCATCTAGGACTTCTTGCAATAAAACCTAATCTATTTTGTAGCTCAAATGAGTTTACTTTATATACGATTCCATCTACATCAAACTCTAAATTAAATCTATTATTATTTAATTCTGTATAATTATTTATAATTGAAGATATATCATTATATAATCTGCTATGCTTTTCAACGTTAAAGCCAAATTCTTCTAGTTTTTCATATAGTTCTCTTTGGCTATTGCACTTAAAATCGTTACTAACTTCGCCTAGAGAATATGCAAAATATTTAAGATTTCTTTTGGCAGTAATATTAGAGTCTAACTGTCTTAATGAGCCAGCTGCAGCATTTCTTGGATTAGAAAATATCTTATTATTTTCCTTTTTATTATCATCATTTAGTTTAATAAAATCATTTTTTGTCATAAATATTTCTCCCCTAACCTCAAATATCTCAGGAATGTTATCTCCTTTTAATATTTGTGGAAAATTATTTATTGCTTTAATATTACTCGTTACATCCTCACCCTTATACCCATCACCTCTTGTGGCACCATATATTAATATTCCTTTTTCATAACGAGCACTAAAGGATAGACCATCTATTTTTAATTCACAAAAAATATCAAATTGTAATTTGCTATCATCAATATTAGTGAATAAATCACCCTGCTTTATGGATTGAGAAATTGATTCTAAATTTTTATCTAAACCAAGAAATCTCTCAATTTTCTTTATAAAGTCAATTATATCAACTTTATCAAATGCATTTGCAAGAGATAGCATTGGTTTTGAATGCTCAATTTTATTAAATATTGATAAAGTTTTTGCACCAATTTGATTATATTTTTTTAGAATATCTCCTGTAAATATTTCAGGATGGTTTTCTTTTATTAAGTTCAGATTAATTCTAAGTTTGTCATATTGCTCATCTGAAATTATTGGTGAGTCATTTGTATGATATGCTATATCATGATTACTAATTTCTTCTAGCAATGATTCAACTTCTAATTTGATATTTGACACTTAGTTAATAATAATTAATTTATATTTTATAAATAAATCTAATTCATATAATTTTAAATTTATAATGCAAAAAATTCTAATCATTTGTGCAAATTTTTATCCTAATATCGCTGAACTTCTTTTAAAATCAACCAAATTTGAATTAGATCAGAAAAATATTTCATATGAAATAATTAAAATATCTGGATGTCTTGAAATCCCATCTATAATATCAATAGCAAAAGATAGTAATAAATATCTTGGATATATAACTCTTGGTTGCGTTATAAGAGGACAAACAACTCATTATGACCATATATGTAACACAGTAATAAGCGAAATTACAAGAATGGCAGTTGATCATAAATTAGCAATTGGCAATGCAATATTAACTGTAGAAAATCAAGAGCAAGCAATAGAAAGAGCAGATTTAACCAAAAAAAATAAGGCAAAATATGCTGTAAATTCTTGCTTGGAAATTCTTAATTTTAAAAATAGCATCAAATAATCATAAATATCGTTATCAATCTCGGCCATTATTTTACCCTATCTATAGACAAATCTATCTATAGACCATTATAGCATTAATAATATATAACAAAATTAATTGACAATTAACTAAAAAAAACTATAACTAATATAATTTTTATATTAAATATTAACATATTAGGGCTTATGTAATATATAATGATCATAATTTTAGTTTTTTAATTTAATTACAAAAATATTTAAATTATTTATATATAATCCCTTTTTTATAATTACTAACAATGAGATATCTAGCTCTTACTTCAAATGATCGCAAGGAAATGCTTGCAAAAATTGGTGTTAAAGACATAAATGAAATCTATCAAGATGTCGATTCTAATTCTCTTCTTACTTCACCAATTTCAGATCTACCTTATCATATGGGTGAAATTGAAGTAGAAAATCACTTAAAAAAATTATCAAAAAAGAATCGCGCCTCATCTGATCAGCCATTTTTTTTAGGTGCTGGATGCTACAAGCATCATATACCTGCATCAGTTGATCACATAATACAAAGATCAGAATTTCTTACATCATATACACCATATCAACCTGAAATTTCTCAAGGTACTTTAGCAACAATTTTTCAATATCAAAGCATCATATCTTTATTAACTGGTATGGATGTTTCAAATGCTTCAATGTATGACGGAGCCACATCTACTGCAGAAGCATGCTTAATGGCAATGCGAATCAAGAAAAATAAAAATCAAATAGCCTTACTTAATAATATTCATCCTGAATATATTGATGTTAGCAAAACTTTTCTAAAATTAAATAATGCAAATTTTACTGATAAAATTAGTGATGATTGTGCTGCTGCTATAGTTCAATATCCTGATTTTTACGGTAATATTGAAGATTTACAACAAATAAGACAAAAATGCGATCAACATAATTGCCTTATGATCGTTGTTGTTAATGAAATTGTATCATTAGGTCTCCTTAATGCTCCTAAGATGGCAGATATTGTTGTTGGTGAAGCATCTTCAATCGGTGTTGGCTTAAATTTTGGTGGGCCACTTCTTGGATTTTTTGCTTGTAAAAAATCATATATAAGACAAATGCCAGGAAGAATTTGCGGAGCAACAACTGATAGCAATAATAAACCCGGATATGTCTTAACATTAAATGCTAGAGAACAACATATTAGAAGAGATAAAGCTACATCAAATATTTGTTCTAATCAAGGACTATGCGCGACTGCATTTACTATTCATGCATCATTACTTGGAGAAATTGGTTTTAAAAATTTAGCAAAAGTTAATCATCATAAAGCATGTATATTATTCGATAAATTATCAGAAATTAAAAATATTAAAATTATCAATAATACATTTTTTAATGAAATTACTATTCAATTTAATGATAAAATTAATGCATCAGATTTTAATAGATATCTATTAAAAAATAATATTATTGGTGGTTATGCAATTGACAATAAAATGATAATTGCTGTTAGCGAACTTACATCAAGTGATGATATTACAAAATTTACTTCTAATCTTGAAAAATTCTTATCAAATGAATAATAACATAGTTTCCAATAATAATTTTATACCAGCTGAAATTGGTCTTAATCATGAAACCGATTTACTAATTAAGCAATCTCATGAAGGATCATGTGGAGTAGATTTACCAGAAATTTCTAATTTTCAAAACAAGACTGGTCAATTATCTAGAGAGAATATTGGCCTAGCTCAGGTTAATGAACCGCAAGTTATAAGACATTTCATTAGATTATCAACACTTAATTACTCAATTGATCGAGGTTTTTATCCTCTAGGATCATGCACAATGAAACATAATCCAAGATTAAATGAAAAAGTAGCAAGGCTTAAGGGATTTAGCGATATTCATCCTTTACAAGATCCTTCAACTACTCAAGGTGCTCTAGAATTAATGTATGAGCTACAAAATTGGCTTGCAAAATTAACTGGGTTAGACACAGTATCTCTTGCTCCAGCAGCTGGAGCTCAAGGAGAATTAGCTGGCATGATGGTTATTAAAAAGGCACATGAATTTAACAATGAACTAGAAAAAAGAAAATATGTACTAATTCCAGATTCAGCTCATGGCACCAATCCCGCAACCGCAGCAATGTGCGGGTTTCAAATTAAGGTGATACCAACTGATAAAAATGGCTTAATAAATTTTGAATTATTTAAAGAATTAATTAGAGAATATAATACAGAGATAGCTGGCACAATGATTACTAATCCAAATACTTGTGGACGTTTTGAAAAAGATATAAAAGAAATATCAGATTTAATACATTCTGTTGGAGCTTATTTTTATTGTGACGGCGCTAATTACAATGCAATTGTTGGTAAAATTAGACCAGCAGATCTTGGAATTGATGTAATGCATTTCAATCTACATAAAACATTTTCAACCCCTCATGGCGGAGGTGGTCCGGGATCTGGACCAATTGCTGTATCAAAAAAATTATCTCAATTCATACCAACTCCACATATATGTTTTAAAGATAATAAATATCAATTATACTCACCCAAAAATAGTTGTGGTAAGGTTAAAGGCTTTCATGGTCAATTTGGAATGCATGTTAGAGCATTAGCTTATATGCTATCTCATGGAAGTGACGGATTACAGCAGGTTGCTCAAGATTCTGTAATTAGTGCAAATTACATTCTCGCTCATCTTAAAGATTATTACCATGTTCCATATCCTGGCTTTTGCATGCATGAATGTCTTATTAATGATAAATTACAAAAGGAGCAAGATATTACAACATTCGATATTGCAAAAGCACTAATTGAATATGGCATGCATCCAATGACTGTATTTTTTCCTTTAGTTGTTGCTAATGCAATGCTTATTGAGCCTACTGAAACCGAATCAAAGCAAGAAATTGATAATTTTATCAATGTAATGATATATATTGCTAAAAATATAAAATCAGGCAATGCTACAAAATATAGAAATTATCCCCTTTCAACACCAAGATCTAGACTTGACGAAGTAAAGGCTGCTAAAAATCCTATAGTTACATGGATGGAACAAGATTAGCTATAATATTTAAATATCTAGATATTCATTTAATTACTCCTTTTAGCAAATTATTATTCTAAATATTTAACTATAATTAGTTATTATGCATCCTAAACATAATGTAAATTCTGCATTCACCCTTATTGAGCTTATTGGAGTAATAATTATCATTAGTATATTGACTGCAATGACAATTGGCGCAACTCACATGATTGATACATCTAGAATAACCAATGCTAGATCCGCCACTATTGACGGACCTGTTTCTAAAGTTAATGGTCTTGTTGCGTGGTATGAAACATCTTTATTAGATTCTTTTAGCTCAGATGAACAATATAATAATGCATCAATAACTAAATGGCATGATATAAGTCAATCATCTAGAAATAAACTTAGAAACACTCTAGTAAGATCCGCAACACAAGCAGTAACATATATTAAAAAAGGTATTAATAATATACCATCACTTAAATTTTCAGGACAATCTGGAGGAAATATTAAAATTCCAGCTCTATATCAAGGCAATCTATCAACAGCAACAATATTTTTTGTTATATCTGTCAATCAACATAATACACCAACTTTCTTTGATAGCTATAGTTCATCAACTTTACTTTCCTATGACCCTGACCAACTCTATATGAGATTATCTAGCAGTGGTGTATGGACGCAAAATTCTAGTAATTTGCCAGAAATTAAAATTAATAAACCAGTGATAATTGCCGCTTATTTTAACTCAAGTAAATCTAAATTTTATGTCAATGATGCATTAAATATTACAGGAGGCTCAACAATAAATCCTGGTAGTAATCAAATATCAGGAATAGTTATAGGATCAAGAAATGATAATGCCTATTACTATAATGGACTAATTTCTGAAATTATTATATATAATACTCAAATTAAAAAGAGTAAAAGGCAGGCAATAATGGCTTATCTTGCCAATAAATATTCAATTAATGTAAAAAATATTCATGATTAAAAAATATAAGGCATTTTCCTTAATTGAGCTTTCAGCTGTTTTAATTATTATTGCAATATTAACATCTATAACAACGCAGATCATTTCATCAATAAGAAATGCTCACATAGCTAATGCTAATACAATAACTGCAAATTTTAATATAGCACAAATAGATGGCTTGGTTGCCTGGTATGAAACATCTCTAAAATATTCTTTAGAAAAATCTGAGATAATAGATAATAAACAAATTTCAACCTGGTATAATATAGCCCCATCATCAATTACAGATAAAATTAACAAACTTGAAACAACCCCATCTTCAGGAATCACATATCAAGAAAAAGGTATAAATAACCTACCATCAATAAATTTTAATGGCTCATCTAATCTTAAATTATCAACATTTAGTGATGGAGATATTAGTAAAGCAACAATTTTTTTTGTAATATCTATAGATACACATAATACCCCAACCTATTTTGATAGTTATAATTTTTCTGATAGTAATGTTACAATTCATTCACTTGATCCAGATCAACTCTATTCAAGAGCCTCTGCAAATGGAGCATGGACAAGTACTAGTAGCAATTTACCAAACATATTAACTAATAGAGGCCATATTATAGTTTCTTACTTAAATGGTGAAAATTCTAAATATTATTTTAATGACGCCATTAATATTGCCGGAGGTACAGCTATAAATCCAGGATCAAATGCTATTTCTGGCTTAACTATAGGATCTAGAAGCGACAATAGCAGTCATTTTAACGGCCAATTATCAGAGATTATAATTTTTAATAAAATATTAAAGCTACCTCAAAGAAAAGATGTTATGACATATTTATCAAAAAAATATAATATTGCAGTCAGTAATTTATAAAAATATTGTTGAAATTATTAATCTAATTACTATATAATATATATAAATTATTTTAATTTAAATATGATAAATATCACACCTGCCATTTCTAATTATAACATTGAAGAATCAACAAATAATAATTTATCAAAATTTTGCGATAATAGTCTAGCTCGATATATTTCACAAATTAATAAATACCCCATTCTTTCACCTGAATTAGAATTAAAATATGGCATGGATCTATATAATAATAATTGCAAAGAAGCTGCTAAACACCTTATACAAAGCCACTTAAGACTTGTTGTCAAAATGGCCTCCAAATATAAAAATTATGGCTTACCAATTACCGACCTTATATCAGAAGGTAATATTGGACTTATTCATGCAGTTAAAAAATTTAACCCGACTAAAGGTTTCAAATTATCTACATATGCAATATGGTGGATAAAAGCCTATATTCAAGATTACATTATTAGATCATGGTCACTAGTTAAAATTGGCACAACAATTGCACAAAAAAAGCTATTTTTTAATTTACACAAAATTAAAAGAAAAATATTATCATCATCTGATTATCATCTTGATAATGAGCAATTATCCAAGACATCAAAAATACTTAATTTATCAATAAAAGAAATTGCACAAATGGATAGTCGTTTATCTCAATCAGATACTTCTATCAATAATATGATATCTATTAATAATGAATCTAATACAGAAATTTCTGAAACATTAAGATGCACAAGACCCCTTCCTGATGAAACTGCAATTTATAACCAAGAAAATAGCCGTCAAAAAATCCTTTTTTCAAATGCATTTAAAATTCTCAATGATCGCGAAAAATACATTATTTCAAAAAGACTACTTCAAGAAAAACCACTTACATTAGAAGAGCTTAGTCAAAAATATTGTATTTCAAGAGAAAGGGTCAGGCAAATTGAGGAAAATGCAATTAAAAAAATTAAATATCACGTTAAAAAGGCACTCATAAGCTAATGTTTACTGGCATTATTACAAATCTTGGTAAATTAGTTCAAATTACAAAAAGCGATAATAATGATCTAGAATTAATAATTGCTATTAACAAGTCTGATATTAATAGAAATCTAGAAATTGGTTGTTCAATATCATGTAATGGAATTTGTTTAACATTAATTGAAAAAATTAATTTTGACCAAAATATCCAACTTAAATTTCAAGCTTCAAGAGAAACTAAGAATAAAACAACAATTTCTAACTGGAAAATTGATCAATTAATTAATATTGAATTTTCATTAAGAGTTGGTGACGAGCTTGGAGGTCATATGGTTCTTGGCCATATTGATCAAACAGCAAAAATAACAAATATTATAAAATCTGATGATTCTTGGATATTTTCATTTTCATTACCTCATGATCTTTACAAACACATTTCAAAAAAAGGTTCAATAACAATTAACGGTGTTTCCCTTACTATTAATAGTGTTGATGATCATGAATTTAGTGTTAATATTATACCTCACACATATAATAATACTAATTTTAAAAATCTTGCTATTAATGATATTGTTAATATTGAAATTGACACAATATCAAGATATATTGCTAAATTAATCTCTACAAAATGACAAATCATTTATCAACAATTACTGAAATAATAGAAGAAGCAAAAAAAGGTAATCTATTTATTCTAATAGATGATGAAAATCGGGAAAATGAAGGTGACCTTATAATACCAGCTCAAAATTGCAATAAAGACATTATTAACTTTATGGCCAAATATGGTCGTGGACTAATATGTCTTGCTCTTGATGAAGATCGAGTTAATCAATTAGATCTGCCGCTAATGTCTTTAAATAATGAATCCAGAAATAAAACTGCCTTTACAATATCAATTGAAGCAAGAGAGGGAATAACAACAGGAATTTCAGCTTCAGATAGAGCTATTACCATTAAAGATGCTATAGATCCAGATAAAAATAAAGAACATATTGTAAGTCCAGGACATATATTTCCATTAAAAGCAGCAAAAGGTGGTGTATTAGTTAGAGCGGGACATACTGAAGCTGCAGTCGATATAGCTAAAATGGCTAATTTAAATCCATCTGGTGTAATTTGCGAAATCATGAATGATGATGGCACAATGGCTAGGCTTCCAGATTTAATAAAATTTAGCAAGCAACATAATATTAAAATTGCAACTATTGCAGATTTAATTCAATATCGTCGCCAAAATGAAAAATTAATCGAAGTTACGCAAAAGAGTAAATTTAAAAATAATTATGGCGAATTTGACATTACTATATATCGTTCCTTAGTTGATAATATTGAGCATATTGCATTAACTAAAGGAGATATTAAAAACTCAAAAGAGTCAATATTAGTTAGAATGCATCATCTAAATATATTAAGTGACTGCCTATTAGATAGCAAAAACCCTAAAACTAATAATTTATCAAAGTCTCTTGAACATATAAGTAAGAATAAGTTAGGTGCCTGCGTTATAATTAGACAACCGTTTGAATCTATTAATGACCTTTTTTACAATGATAATATAAATCATCAAATAAATAAGCAAAAAACACTCAGAAATTATGGAATTGGTGCACAAATATTAAATGACCTAGGCATTAAAAAAATGACTCTATTAACCAATTCTAAAAAATCAATTATTGGACTAAAATCCTATGATATTGATATTACAAATTATAAAAAAATATAATATTACAACTATCCGATAGTTTTCGCAAATGAAATCAAATAAAAGAGTGACTTAATATATCTCAATATCTTTAAGATTCTCTCAATAACTAACTAAGAAGTTGCTACTTTTAATAACTATTTAATTTCTTGCCCATAAACTCTTTGGAATAATTCATTGACTAATATTCTTTCATCTTGAGCTACCTTATTGTAAAATGATAATTTAAAGGAACTATTAATATCGCTAAATATTTCAATATTTCTGCCCCATGATATTAAGGTTCTTAACGACATTAATGTTGAAAGATCAGCATTTTTAAAAGCTTCTCTAGTTAAATTAGCCAATCTTACCATGTTAATTAATATATTTTTATCTTTCTTATAAAGATTTGGTAATTTTTTTTGCAATACATTAACTTCATGAGATTCATCTAGATAATTAAGAGAAATTAATATATTCCACCGATCCATTTGAGCTTGATTAATTAAATTTGCACCATGATATATACCAAGATCATCTCCGTCTCCTAAAGTATTTGATGTAGCAAATAATCTAAAATTTTTATGAGGGGTTAATATTTTATTTTCTTCAAGAAGTGCAAATTTACCTTCTTCTTCAAGTAATCTTTGTATTATAAAGGAAACATCACTTCTTATAGCATCATATTCATCAAGAACAAGTACCATACCTTGATTAATAGTAAATGGCAACATACCTTCCATAAATTCTGTAATTTGCTTGCCATCTTTAATATGGATAACATCTTTACCAACAAGATCCAATCTAGTAATTTGTGAGTCAAAATTAATTCTTAGACATGGCCAATTTAATCTAGCGGCAACTTGCTCTATATGTGTAGATTTACCCGTGCCATGCATTCCTTGAACAAGCACTCTTTGATTAAAAACAAAACCAGCAACTATAGCTTTTGTTGTTTCTGGATCAAAAATATATGATTTATCAATGTCAGGTACATATTGGGTTTTTTTATCAAATGCAAATATATCAAAATCACAATTAAAGCCAAATATTTTTTTACAATCAATTTTTTTCATGTTACTTTTTTTTATGTGTTTTTTTTGAAAATTTCTTATCTTTTATTAAAGCATATGGATTATCACTTTTTCTAATATAGAATCTTATATTAGTTAAATTTAAAGAAAAATTTTGTCTAAGATTATTAACTAAATATCTTTTATATGAGTCAATTATAGCTTTTGGATAATTAGTAAATGCAACAAAAGTTGGTGGTCTAACTTTAATTTGTGTAATATATTTTAATTTGACTTCTTTACCTTTATAAAGTGGCGGCTTATGATTGCTAATTGCTATATTAAGCCATTCATTTAATTGACTTGTATTGATTTTTTGCTGCCATTGCTCATATGTTGACAAACAATAATCTAGTAATTTTACAACATTATATCCATTTTGCGCAGAAACTGCAATAATAATAGCTCCAGATATTTCGGGTAGTAATTGCTGTATTTGCAATCTAACTTTTTTCATAAATTGCTCCTTATCGCCCTTTATTTTATCAATTTTATTAATTGCAAATATAAGAGCCCTACCTTCTTTTAAAATCTGTGATGCTAGAGCTAAATCTTGATGATCTAATATCATATCGCAATCAATTATCAAAATAGCAAGATGAGCAAATCTTATCGCATGAAAACTATCTGCAACACTATAGCTTTCTAGATTTGAATTGATATTAGTCTTTTTTCTTATTCCTGCTGTGTCTATTAGTCTGATTTTTTTATTTTCAAAAATATGATCAATTGCAATTGAATCTCTTGTAACACCCGCAATATCAGATGTAATTACTCTATCTTGATTTACAATTTGGTTAATTAATGTAGATTTGCCAGCATTTGGTCTTCCAATAATTGCAATCTGAATATCTGGCTTGTTATTATTATCAATTACATCTGCAAAATCCTTGTTATATTGATTAATATGAGTTGCCAGAGTTTCATATAATATATCAAAGCCTAATTTATGCTCAGCAGAAATAGCAATCGGCTTATCAAAACCTAGCTTATAATATTCTTTAGATATATGTTCTTCGTCAAAATTTTCGCATTTATTAGCAATTAAAATTATTTTTTTGTTAATTTTTTTAAGTATTTTGCTAAATTTTAGATCATCACTTGTAACACCATTTTTGCCATCAACCATAAAAAAGCATAAATTAGCATCTCTAATTGCTATATTGGTCTTTTCTACCATTTTTTTAGCCAGGATATTATCCTTAAAATTATCTTCAAGACCAGCAGTATCAATTACTTCAAATTCTAGATCAGCAAGTTTTGCCCTACTAATTTTATAGTCTCTTGTAACACCTGCAATATTATCAACAATTGCAATTTTCTTGCCGACTAATTTATTAAATAATGTTGATTTACCAACATTTGGTCTTCCTATTATTGCTATTTTAAACATTTTGAATAAAATTACTTACTTCATTAACTATATTTTCTTTTCTCATAAAATACTCACCAATTAAAAAGCAATTTATGCCATTTTCTTTAAGCAATTTTGCATCATCAATTTTATTAATACCACTTTCAGTAACAATATTATAGCCTTTGTCAATTTGCTTTGCTAAATTAATGCTATTATTAATATCGACTTTAAAGGTTTTAAGGTCCCTATTATTTATACCAATTAATTTACTTTTTAATTTTGCAGCCCTTTGTAGCTCCTGCTGATTATGAACTTCAATAAGTACAGACATACCTAAATCAAGGGCAACCTGCTCTAATTCTTGTAACTTTTTATCATCAATCATTGCCATAATAAGCAAGATACAATCAGCTCCTATCATTCTTGCATGATAAATTTGATAAATATCAACCATAAAATCCTTACATAATATTGGTAAATTACAATTTTGCTTTATATCTTGCAAATATTGATAAGAGCCCATAAAATATTTATTATCTGTCAGCACTGAAATACATGTGGCATTTGCTTGTTGATATTGTTTTGCTATCTTTATATGATCAAAATCACTACAAATTATCCCCTTAGATGGTGATGCCTTTTTAACTTCGGCAATTAATGCAGTTTGATTTTGACTATTTAATTTAGCTAATTTATAAAAAAAATCTTGTGGCTGAGATAAATTTTTTAAATTTTTGCAAATTTGCTTTAGTGATAAATTTTTTTTTAAATTTCTTACTTCTAGCAACTTATGATTATAAATTTCTTCAAGTATATTTAACATAAATTATGAACTTAAATTTTTTCGAATCCTATCCTAATTCAAGATTAAGAAGAAATCGTAGCCAAAATTGGCTTAGAGATTTAATCGCACAACATAATTTAACCATTAATGATTTAATTTTGCCAATTTTTATTTCATCTGGAACTAAACAAAAATTCGAAATAAAAAATCTTCCAAATATATATAGATATTCCATTGATTATGCTATTGATCATATACAAGAAGCTTATGATAATGGCATTAAGGCAGTAATGCTATTTCCCTATATTGATAGCAAATTAAAATGCGAAAAGGGCCTTGAAGCTCTAAATGCCAATAATATTATGTGTAAGGCAATAGCTAAGATAAAAAGTAAAGTACCAAATATTGGCATAATTAGTGATGTTGCACTAGATCCATATACAATTCACGGACATGATGGCATTATTAATAACAATAATAACGTATTAAATGACGAAACTATAGAAATTCTTTGTAAACAAGCAATAATTCAAGCGCGAGCAGGGTCTGATATAATTGCCCCATCTGATATGATGGATGGCAGAGTTGCTGCTATTAGAAAAACATTAGACGAGAATCACTATAAGGATGTGTGCATCATGTCTTATAGTATAAAATTTGCTTCTAATTTTTACGGACCTTTTCGCAGCGCAATTGGCTCTGATATTAACTCTAAAATTGACAAAAGGGGTTACCAACTTGATTTTCGTAATTCAAAAGAAGCTATAAATGAAATTGCTCACGATATACAAGAAGGAGCAGATAGCATTATTATCAAACCAGCTATGCCTTATTTAGATATTATTAAAGAAGCTAGCCTTACATTTAATCACCCAATTATTGCCTATCAAGTAAGTGGTGAATATGCAATGATTAAACATGCCGCCAATTGCAATATCTTAAATTATGAACCAGCAATAATTGAATCATTAACATCTTTTAAAAGAGCAGGATGCAGCGCAATAATTTGCTATGATAGCGTTAATATTGCCAAGCTATTAAATAAGTAACTAATTTCATAATAGAGTCCAGGCCTCAATTTTTTTTATATAATGTTATAATTATTTTTGACTTAGATTTATCCGGCCTTACAAATTTAGTCTTTTTGAAGGCGGTGATTTATCTATATTATAAGCACTGGCCTGTTGCGCTGAAGTATCTGGGGCATATCGGGGTATGACCTAGAATTCTCTATGGGCATGTAAGGTAAATTCAAAATTGTGTTCTAATCCCTAATAAACATAATTATCTTTTTTTAAAATTTGCATTATAGTAATATCGGAGGAATATCGGGGTCCGACCCCAAAACTCCTGTTAAAATAATTAAATATTGACATATATTAAAAATTTATGTATGTTATATAATATGAAATAATGATTTTTGAATCAATTTTTTATAATTTAATTTATTTACTAATAAATATGCCAGGAAATATAAATAATTCAAATCAAGATATTCAATTTAGTCAACGCAGAGATGATAATCAACCAGATAATAATCAAC
>CERI01284317.1_pt1 | contig 32068 bp, 32 predicted proteins | sample 350261 | NCBI WGS metagenome assembly CERI01 (sample SAMEA2620979, study PRJEB7988) | marine metagenome | isolation source: saline water (ENVO:00002010), including
GGAATAAAATAAGACCTTAATAATTTTGCATTATGAATTCCTAATTTTTTATAATCATTTATATTTCTTTCTCTATAACAAAAATGGTAGTCATAAAGTTTAACGCTAGATAAATAATGTCTCCAGTAGAATTTTTTAATATTTTCTGAGAAAGGATCATCATTAGAATATTGAATTAGTTTAATATTTGGAAAATTGTATTTTATTTTTTTTATAGTTTTTGTAGTTATTAGTAAGGAATTATAAAACCAAATTACATTAGGTTTTTCTTTTTTTACTGTATTAAGTAATTTATAATTTAAGTATAGAGATAGAGGTCCTTGTTGAAAATAATACTCAATTTTATGATACATTGATTTGTATTTAACATCGCTACCTTGTTTGATATATTTTCTGAAATAATTATTCCATCCAAACTCTATTACATCCCAATTTTCTTTTCTAATATATCTTGCACATGCTTCTTGGTACCAAGGCCAGCACCATTCACCAACAATAATCATTTTCTTATTATGATTCATGTAATCAATTATATAATTGAAAAATCAAAATCTGAAAAATCATCAGTAAATTCATCATTCATGTCTGGATCCCATGCTGGAGTGGGCATGTTTAGAACAAATGCATCTTCACTACCAATATTTTGGATTGCAGCACCAACATTAGTTGGAATTTCTACAGACAAATATTCATAGTCTTCACCACTATAATATTGAATAAATTTATTATTTACTTTTAAAATTATCCTAATGTTTCCTCTTATACATGTGAAGAAACCTTTTCTTACTTTGTGTAAATGAGGTCCTTTTATACAATTAGTTTTGACAACCGTAAGATATACCTGCTGAGGATCACCATTTTCTGAAAAAAAATTTTCTTTCTTATTGTAAATAGGTATTAAATAGCCATTTTTTTTATTGTCTAAAGATTTTGTTTCATACTTATTATTTTTTTTTGTTTTAATTTTCATGATCTTTAAGCCAGTCTGAATTATTTAGGTACCATTGAACAGTTATTAATAGACCATCATCAATATTTTTTGAAGCTTTCCAACCTATATCGCTGTAAATCTTATCACTATTAATTGCATATCTAAAATCATGACCTGGTCTGTCATCTACAAAAGATATTAAATCAAAAAAACTTTTACACTTTACATCAAAAGAATTTTGAATTTCTGGCATTTTTTCATCAAGTATATAACAAATTTTTTTTACTAAATCTAAATTACATATTTCATTTTGAGAACCAATATTGTAGTTCTCACCAATATTTCCATGCTCACAAATTTGAATTAATGCTTCTGAATGATCGTCAACATATATCCAATCTCTAATTTGTTCACCCTTTCCATACACCGGCAATTTGTTGCCATTTAATGCACACATAATTATTCTAGGAATTAATTTTTCAGGATTTTGATATGGACCATAATTATTTGAACAATTAGTGATTGTAATTGGTAGACCGTAAGTTTTGTAATAGGATCTTGCTATATGATTAGACGATGCTTTTGAAGCTGAATAAGGAGAATTAGGTGCTATTTGTGACTCTTCGGTAAAAGCTTCATCCTCACGCTTTAGCTCCCCATAGATCTCATCAGTAGAAACATGAATAAATCGAAAAATATTTTTTTCTTTATCGTTTTTTTTATTATAAAAGTCTCTTGTTGCTTCAAGTAAGTGATATGTTCCCATAATATTAGAAATCATAAAATTATAAGGTTTTGCAATAGATCTATCGACATGACTTTCAGCTGCTAAATGAAAAATACAGTTCGGATTATGGTCTAATAAAATTTTTGATATAGTTTTTTCATCACAGATATCTGATTTATAAAAAAAATAGTTTTTATTATTTGAAATTAATTTTAAATTATCCAAGTTGCCTGAATATGTAAGCTTGTCAATATTAATTACTTGATTTTCTTTATTTTGTAAGAGTTTTCTAATCAAAGATGATCCAATAAAACCTGCTCCTCCAGTAACTAATATTTTCATATAATCAATTTTTTTTAATCTTAATACTAAGTGCAACTTTGTATAGCCATAAACTAATATAGGCTATGATAATTGCGTTAATTATATATTTATCTCCATACCAAATCCAGTGAGGAAAAATACATATTGAAATTCCCACAAAACTTAAATTTTTAACATTGGGGCACTTAGATGCGCTGTTATAAATTTTTTTAATAACGAGTGATGATATGAAAGCAAACATAAATACCCCAAAAATACCAAAATTTAAAAACGGAATTGTATATCCATGATTTCCACCAAGGCCATATCTCATTTCCCAAGCAGGACCCTTAAATTGATTTATTGGCTTATCATAATTTAACCAATCTGCAACAAAACCTGGAGGCAAAGACAAAATATACTCAATGTACGTTTTGCCATAATAATATCTAAATGGTTTTTCTTTAGAAATTGTTGCCAAAGGAGTCCATTCATTAACTTGAGTGAAACCATAAATTTTATCTCCTGAAACACTTGCAATACTCAGTAAGCTACCGCTCCAAGTTCCATTAATTAAGTTGGAAAAAAATAAACCTGTTAGTGATTTTGCTTCCCCTGTTTGATCAATTTCATATGATAGTTTTTCTGAAATATTTGAAATATTAGTATTTATAAGTTCACCTGTTCTAAACCTAGCAGTAAAAATTGATAAAAATAGTATTATAAAAATTATAACTACAAACTTAAAAATTAAATTTTTATCTACGATTCTCTTTTTGCTTGGTGTCAAAAAAAATAAAACTATTAAACTAATTAGAAAAGTTATAGATTCTCGATCTCCTCTTAATATTTGAAAATACAAAACAACTATAGAAATAAATAAAAGTAAAAAAATTCCTTTAATTTTCTTTTTAGAATAATTCTTTTCAACTATGTAATCGGCAAATGCGTAAATGAATAATATAAATGATACAATTATCAACGAACCAAAATTAAGTTTACTAGATATAGAAGATTCAAGATCTACATAAGCTGTGGATAGTATTGTTCCTTGAGGAACTGTAAAATAGGCACAGATAAAGGCAACAGATACCCATATGAAAAATGGAAATAACGGGAGTGTTTCAGAATTTTTTTTATCTAATTTAGTAATATCTAAAAAAAAACTTTCATATTTTTGTACATTTAAAATTGACCCTAAAAAAATACTTAGTATTCCCGTAAAGCCAATCGTGCTCATTAAATTTACAACTTGAGTGTCTACTTGATATGGATTTGCTACTAGACCCCACATCTCACATGGACCTTTCCATAAACCAGTATCATTTTCTATTACTGAACATGGCTCATTATTTAAAATATTCCAAACATATTGACTATTAAAATCAAGCCATAAATATTCAATCATATGAATAAATGGTAATGTACAGACAATAAGAAAAAGTAAATTTAAAATATTTATTCTTTTTCTTAAAAAAAGTATTAAGTAAGAAAGGAAGAATAATAGACTTAGTATAATTGATATATTGAAATTCAAGCTTATGCCTGAAAAAAATATTATATGAATAAATACAGTAAATGTGACGATTAAATATAACATTAAGGTAAAGCTCGTCTTATAATATCAATCACTTCTCTAAACCTAATTTCAAATGTATGGTCTTTTTGAGCTCTAATTTGTCCATTTTTTCCAATTAATTCTCTCTCAGTATGATTTTTTAGATAGTATTTAATTTTTTTTAAACATTCAAATTTATCTTTATAAAAAACTGCTTCAATATTCTCTTTATATAATGTTTTTAAGTCTTCATTACGATGAGTAATATAACATGTGCCAGACATTGGTGCGTCGAAGTCTCTACATTTAAGTGTATAGTGTTTACTAGAATAACCAATTGTTCCTAAGCCTAGAATAATTTTTGACTTTTGGAATAGTTTAGCTGTCATACTTGGTGATATGTAGCCATTCTCCCAGCCACTACCATATGCTTCGACTTTGATTTTATTTTTTAATAAATAATTGACAAGTTCTTCTCTAATACCATAGCGCGCACCAACAAAAATAACATCTAAATTTTTTTCTATTATATCGTCACTAGATTTATTAAAAATTTCAGGATCACTAGCTAATGGCCAATAAAAAGCAGGGCAATTATCTAAAAAATAATATTCACAACATTTTTTAGTTGTTGATAAAGTAAAATCAACTGTAGATGCTAATCCGATGCTACCTAGTTTAGTTCCTTTATACACACTCCAGTGTTCAGGCAACATATCGTCCATTGATATATTGATTACAATTATGCCCATTTCTGATATCGCTCTTAAAGTTTCTTTTGGTAAGTAGTTTGCCCAAAATTGTCCAATTAGTATGTGGATTACTTTTTCTTTACTTTTTAGTTCAATATTTTTTAATAAAATTTGAGAATTTTTTATATTTGTCTCTTTGTCATAAAGGAAATTTTTAGGATTTAATGGCATACTATGTAATCCATATTTTTTATTATCTCTAATAATTGTTTCTACATTACCAATTTTTTTTAAACCTCGAATAATTACTCTATCCTGAAATTCATTAGTACCTGCGTACAAAATATTTGGAGAACCGATATTAGATTCATTTAGATTCAGTTTTCTACTGAGGTTTTTTTTTGCGAGTTTAATTACTTCAGTATCATTATAAATATAATCAATCCTGCACTGTTTTTTATAAGAGTAGTACGCTTCCAGCTGTTTCAACTTAAAATCAAATAATTTTGATTTATAAAATGCATTTAGTTTAAAAAACAATTTTATTTTTTTTAAATTGATTTTTAATTTATCAATCATTTAATTAAATTATAAATTTTACTTTTCTTAATAATTGACCAACTGGTTTAGAAACATTAAAAAAAGATCTTTCAATACAAATAATAAAAGAAACTATAGTCAAGACTAACTTAACGATAAATGAAATTTTATTTTTTAGTAAAATTTTTATTATTTCAATAAAAAATTTTATCTCATGTAAGAATTTTTCTAATATTTTTGGAAACTTAAATTTTCTTCTATCAGTTTGCCATTTACTATTAGTAGAACCAATTTTTTGCAATGATCGATCTTTGAATCTATAAAAAAATAAATTTTCTTTAATGCAATGAACTTTATTGTTAGACAAAAAATTTATCATAAATAGATTATCAACATCTGTAAGAGTATAATCAAAATTTTTCCATGGTGAATTTTCTTTATATTTAGTAGTTCTAAATATACCAAAAACCATAGGCACACATGATCTAATGCAAAGGTATATAAATAAATTTTTAAATATTGAATTATTTGAAGATAAAACAGTATTTGGAACATCCGATTCTAAAATATTATCGCTAATATCAAACCAAGACATTTTTGAATAAACCATCGAAATATCATGGTTTTTTTCTAAATATTGCACTAAAGTTTTTATATAGTTTTTATCCCACTTATCATCATCTCCTGCAAGCAAACAATATTCTCCATTTATTATTGTAGCTAAATATGATTGTGCATCATTTGCAGTTCTTTTTTTGGTATCTAAAATATAACAAACTCTAGGGTCTTTTTTTATAAATCTCTTGCATATCTCGCTAGTTGAATCTGATGATTGATTATCTAAAATTATTATTTCAATATTATTATATGTTTGAGATATAAGAGAATTAATTGCAGATTCTAAATAATTCTCACCATTATAAACTGGCAACATTATACTAACTAATTGAGACAATTTTATTATTTAAACGTTACTATGATTATTATTTCTTAAAAAAGTTAACCCTTTTTTTAATTCAATTATACCATCTCTAAGAGAATAATTAGTCTTGAATCCAATTTTTTCTATTTTTTGATTAGAAACAATGTAATTTCTTTGATCTTTATCTTTTCCAATAGGTGCATCCAAATAAAGAAAATCTGGAATTAGTTTTTTGATTTCATCACATAATTCTTTCTTTGATAGATTGGCTTCACTTAATCCTACATTATATATCTCACCTGACATAATATCTTGTTTTTCAATTGCAAACATAAAAGCTCTAGAAACATCTCTAACGTGAATATAATTCCTCTTAAAATGGCTTTCAAATAAAACAATAAATTTGTCATGGATTGCTCTATTTACAAAATCATTAACAAGTAGATCAAGTCTCATCCTTGGGGACATCCCGAAAACAGTAGCCAACCTAAAGCTAACTGCATTTCCACGAGACATTAATTTTTCTTCAATTTCTACTTTTTCTGAGGCATATTGTGAAATAGGTTTTAATGGAGAATTTTCATCACAAAAATTATTTTCATCACCAGTACCATATGCACTATTTGTAGTCGGCATTAAAATTAATTGCTCCTTCGAAGTTCCTTTTAACATAGAAATAATAGCATCATAATTTATAGTTCTTGCGCCAACAGGATTTATTGAACAAAGCGGTGCTCCAACGAGTGCTGCCAATGGTATAATTATATCTGCTTTTTTTACGTAATCATTTATAGTTTCTTCAATTCTAATATCAGATTTAATAATATCCAAATTTGGATTAATACATAAATGATTTAAGCTTGATTGCTTATAGACAAAATTATCTAATACTGTGACATGATATCCTGCTTTTAATAAGTCAGGAACTAATATGGACCCTATATATCCTCCACCACCAGTTACTAAGATTTTCAATGACATAGAGATTAAGTAGAGTTAATTATATCGCATATTCTCTCAATATCTTCTTGATGTAAAGAAGGAAAATTACCAATGTAAAAGCCAAAAAAATGCACATGATCAGTTTTAGGAAATTCGAGGTAATATTTATCTGGGAAAAGATCTCTTAAATAGGGTTGCCTTAATTGATTTCCACCACCTGCACTACCTCTTCTAAATTCAATTTTATTATCTTTCATTTTTTTCATTAATTTTTGAGTATATTCAATATCAGGATCTTTAATTATTAAATTAAAAGCATAATTACTACATCCATCTCTTAAAAAATCTTTGAAAAATATTTTTTCATTTAGAAGATCAAGAAATTTAAAGAGATTATTATTTCTTTTAATATTATCATTATCCAATCTTGGTAGTTGAGAAATTCCTAATATTCCTCCAATTTCATTATTTCTAACATTATAAGATGGATACATAAAAATAAAATCTGGGTTTAATTCAGCATTATCCAAAGCTATCTCTTGTTTTAACTTAGGATCAGATATCTCTCTTGCCATACCATGAGATCTCAACATTCTTAATTGTTCATAAATTGTTTTATCATTAGTACAAATCATACCACCTTCAATAGTTGTCATATGATGAGCATAATAAAAAGAGAAGTTTGAGATTAAACCATATGATCCTAATTTCTTTTCTTTAAACATAGCGCCATGCGACTCACACACATCTTCAATTAGTGGAATATTTTTTTCTTTAAGAAATACTAAAAGATCATCAGTTAATCCATTAAATCCTTGAACATGAGTTAAAAATACAGCGATGGTTTTTTCTGTTATAGCTGAAATAATTTTTTTGTTATTCATTCCTAATGTATGAAAATCTATATCAACAAATCTAGGAGTAAATCCATTTAATATTATTGATGAAATATCAGAACTCCATGTTAGAGGAGGTACAATAACTTCCCCTCCTTCTGGATGCATAATTTTTAATATAGCTAAAGAAAGAAGGTTGGCGGAAGATCCAGAGTTAACAAAGACACTATACTTTACACCTAACCATTCAGACCATAATTCCTCAAATTTGGCTACATTTTTTGATTGCGTTAATATTGGATCATCTTGCTTTAAATAATCAATTATTTTATCAAGGTCCTCTCGTAAAATATTATTTTTCATAAGAGGATAAGACTTATTCATTTTTTAAAAACTCCATTTAATTTTACCCAATTGTATGTTTTTGTTAAACCTTCAGTAAGATTTATCTGTGGTTTCCAATTCATACTTAACATTTTTTTTGAATCAAGTAATTTCCTTAAAGCACCATCAATATTATTATTCCAGCTGATTTTACCCTTAAAGCCAACAACAAGAGCAATTTTATTTGCCAGTTCTTTAATTGTAAAATCTTTTCCAAAACCTATATTGATCACCTCTGGTAAATCTGTCTTATTTAATAATGATAAAATAGCCCTTGAAACATCATCGACAAAAATAAATTCTCGCTTAATATCCCCTGAACCCCATAAGATAACTTTTTTCGCTTCAGTATTTTTTGCATCGATCATTTTACGCATAATTCCACTTAAAACGTGACTGCTTATAGGATCAAAATTATCATTTGGACCATAACAACTTGCTGGAATGAGAGATATACAAATATTTTTTTTAAAATCTTTGTTTAGAGCTTTACAAGTATAAATTCCAGATAATTTTGCCATGGCATATGATATACTAGACTTTTCAGGTTTATTATTAAGAATTAATTCTTCACTCATTTGTTTATTTATTCCTTTGGGATATACACATGATGATCCAAAAAAAAATAATCTTTTTAAGTTTTTAAGTTCACTAAGACTAAAAAAAACATTATTTTGCATCATTATATTTTCTAAAATAAGTTTAGACGAGTTAGAAATATTATCTTCTATTCCTCCAGTTCTTCCAGATGCTAAGATAATGACCTCAGGTTGGTTTTTTTTTAAATAATTTTTTACATCTATAAAACTAAATAAATTTAATTCATTTTTTTTTGGAGTCAGTAGGTTGGTGTATTCATTATTTTTTAATTCATCTAGAATAGATGAGCCAATCATACCACTACTACCTGTTATAAGAATCTTATTACCTTTATGAATCATCTCAAATTTGAGTACCATTAAATATGATTCTACTTCCCATTGTATCAAATTTAATAGGTACATAAGTTAGAGGCTTCATAGCATTTATTAAATATTTTCGGTTTTGAGGTTTAACAAAAAACATTAAAAATCCTCCATTTCCTGCGCCTAATAGCTTGCCACCTTCAGCTCCGGCGTCAATAGCTTTTTTATAAAAACTATCAATAAATGAATTTGAAATTTTTTTTGAAAGTCTTTTTTTTAGTTGCCAGGTTTCATTTAATAATCTACCAAACTCAACAATTGGAATTGTATTGCTTTTAAGTATATCAATACTTTTATCAACGTGTTTAAGCATTAAATTTAGTTCATCTTTACTTTTGTGAATATTATTTACTTTATCAATAGCTGTTTCAGATGCAATTCTAGAAACACCAGTAAAAAAAAGTATAAGATGGTCTTCTAACAAAGTTTTTTTCTCTATAGAAATAGGAATTTGTTCAACTTTAAATGTTTCATCTCTATGAAATGATATTTTATTTAGATTTCCATAGGCTGCAGCAATCTGATCTTGGGAGCCAACAGTTTCTTTAATAATATTCTGTTCTATATTTATTGCTTTCTTAGCTAGATCAAATTTATTAATTTCATTATTTTTATAATTTTCTAGTGCATTTAATAACCCAACAGTAAATGATGAACTTGATCCAACTCCTGATCTTGCAGGTAGGTCTCCATCATAATGAATTTCAATTCCATCACTAATATTCATCTCATTTAGTACAGCTTTTACAGCAGGATGATTAATTTCTTCAATTGAATCAACTTCTTCAATTTTAGAATAGACAACTCTATGTTTATGTTTAAAAAAAGGCGGTAATTGTCTACAAGTTATATAAGCATACTTATCAATAGACGCGGATAATACCGATCCACCATGCTCTTTAAAATATTTAGGATAATCAGTTCCACCACCAAAAAATGAAATTCTAAAGGGTGTCTTAGTTATTATCACTCTAAACTTTTTGCAGCATCAATTATGTCTTTATCTGATAGACCATAACTATCAAGAAGATATTCTCTACCGCCATTTTCAAAAATATACTGGTCTGCTAAGTTAACTAAAGATATTTTTTTGTGAATATTATTTTGTACGAGCTTCTCAAAAATTGCTGAGCCTAAAGATCCTGCCTGGACTTGCTCATCAACAATAACAAAATTGTTTTTATCACGTAAAAAATTTAATAAATGGTTAGATATTGGCTTTGATTGAATAATATCAATAGCGTAATATTTTTCAGGAAACTTGTTTGCTATTTGAACACACTTATGAACCATTTTTCCATGAGAAATAAGAGCTGTTTTAGAGTTCGATGGCTCACCAAAAAATCTAAAGCCTTGTTTTATGACTTCGTTATCTTCATTTAATCCCAATGAACTTAACTCATGTCTATCAAGCCTTACATATGAAAATTTAGGATTTTGCACTAACTCTTCAGCTATTAATTTAGCAGTATTACTATCTGAAGCAGTATAAATATTTGACCCTGAAATTGATCTCAAACAGGCAAACTCTTCATTAGTGTAATGTGTGGGTCCTGAGTCAGCGTATCCAAGACCAACCCCAACAGAAATTAAACATATAGGTAAGTTCATCATCCCTGGTCCACATTTTATTTGTTCAATTGCACGAAGTGATAAAAATGGAGCCATAGCATAAACAAATACTTTTTTGCCTTCAAGAGCAAGGCCAGTTGCTACATCAATCATAGCTTGTTCTGAAATTCCACAGTGAATAAAGTTATCTTTATAATCCTCTCTAAGTTTATCTAGTGACTCAGCGCCAAAATCAGCACTTAAAAAATATATATCAGGATCTTTTGGTATTGAATTATTAATAACATTTATGAATTCATCACGTTGCAACATTTATAATACTTCTTTCCGACAAAGTTCAACTTCTTCTTCACTAATTGAATTCCAATAGTGCCAATTGGGCTTATTTTCCATAACGGAAAAACCTTTTCCTTTAATAGTGTTAGCCAGTATGCATGTTGGGATGCCTTCTTTTTTATTTGAATTAAAAGCACTTAAAAGTTCATCGTAATTGTGACCATCACATTCAATGACATTTAGGCCTAGGCCTCGCATTTTATCTGAAATTGGATTTAATGATAAACAATTATCTGTTTCACCTAAAATAATTAGATTATTTATGTCTATAACTATTACTAAATTATCTAATTTGTAGTGGACTGCAAACAATAGAGCTTCCCATGTTGATCCCTCATAAAGCTCACCCTCACTTATTATACTATATGTTAAACTTTTATTATTAGATCTTTTATTAGCTATTGCTATTCCAGCACCCACACCTATGCCGTGACCTAAAGAACCTGATGTTACATCAATACCAGGAATTGAAATGTTTCCAAATACACGTAGTTCAGATGGTTCGTTGCCCCACTTTTCCCACTCTTCTGATGGAATGACACCATAATTAACTAATATTGGATATAGGGCTACAGTAGCATGCCCTTTACTAATTAATATTTTTTCATCAAATTTATTTTTATTAGCATTAAAGTTAATAATTCCTCCATGATATATAGCAATTACTATATCCAACATAGAAAATGTTGAACCAGGATGCCCTTGTCCAACAGCTAAAAATTTTTCAAATAAGATACTCCTATAGTTCTTAGCTAATGACTGCAAATCATTGATACTATTGTTCATATATATATTTGGTTAAGCCTTTATTAAGATTAATCTAGTATACATTTTTTCTTATTGATTTCTATTATAAAATGTATGGTAAATATATAAATAATTTTGATTATAAGCTATCAGCCAAAAGATCAACAACTGAAAGAAGCCAGATATGGTGGGTCATTTCTACCTTATTATAGGAACTACTATTGACCCAGAAATTTAAATCACCATAGCTACTTAGTTTGTTATTTTTTTTAAATCCAGAAAATGTCACGAGCTTTAATTTCATTTCTAAAGATTTTTTTGCAGCATTAATAATATTTTTTGAATTGCCGCTACTGCTAATTAATATAACTAAATCATTCTTATCAGCATATGACTCCAAAGATTGTGAAACCCAATTTTCATAACCATAATCATTGGCATAGCATGTAATAAGATCAGACTCATTAAAATTAATGCACCTTACTTTAGCAACCTTAGTAAGATCAACAGAGACATGGCTAGCAATTGCTGCACTTCCACCATTCCCAACAATAATTACTTTGTTTTTATTTTTATTTATTTTTTTTATTAAATTATAAAATTTTTCTAATTTAATCAAATCAACATTTTCGATGTTTCTGTTAAGATCTAAAAAATAGTTATTAAAAAAAGACTCTTTATTTTTCATATCTTATACTTTCTTAAGATCTTTATAACTTCCACGAAAATCAACAGTTCCTTTATGCATTCTGATTACACTATCACACTTAGAAATCGTATTTAATCTATGTGTTATAATTATAATAGTTTTTTTACCACATAAATTATATATTTCATTCATAATTTCCTTTTCAGTTTCATAATCTAATGAACTAGAACACTCATCTAAAATAAGAACTTCTGGCTCATGATATAATGCTCTAGCAATTCCAATCCTTTGAAGTTGGCCGCCAGACATTTTAGTTCCCATTTCACCGGCTGGAGTTTTTAATTTATTTGGCAGATTATATATAAATTCTTCAAGGTTTGCTAATTTTATGGCTCTTTCTACTTTCACTAAATCAATATCTTCATCTTTTATTCCAAAAGCAATATTATTTAAAATTGATTCATCAGTAATATATATATTCTGAGGAACATAACCAATTTTATCTTGCCAATCTCTTATGTTTTTTTGAATATTAATTCCATCTACTGTAACTTTTCCAGAATGAGGAGATATTATGCTTAACAAAATACTTATAAGAGTACTTTTTCCAGAACCACTTTCTCCTACTATACCGATTGCTTCACCTTGCTTAATATTTAAATTTACATTTGTTAAAGAAGGTCTTGATGTATTTGGATAATTAAAATTAATATCTTTTAATATAATTTCATCTTTAAATTTAATTTTTTCAACAGTTTTTAAATTTATTTCATGATTATCTAAAGAAAAAATTTCATAGATTCTTTCAACTCCAGGCATTGCAAAATTTAAACCTTGGTATCCAGCTATTATCCTTGAAATTGAGGGTATTAATCTAAAAGCTGCTGCTGCGAATAGACCAAGAGTGGGTATCGTTTCAACAGTAGATATTCCTCCACTACTAAGTGTCAATAGAATAATACATAGTAAAAGAATTGAAATCCATTCAAGCCAAAATCTAGGTAAAGATATAAGAAAACTAATTTTAAGATAAATATTTGCGTATATTGAATTATGTATATTGAAGTTGTTAATAAAATAGTTTTGTCTTCCTAAGACTTTAATTTCTTTAAATGCACCAAAACCCTGATTTAAATTTTTAAGTTTTAGGCCATCTGATATCTGCCTTTGATTTGCCCATTTTCTTACATATATACGCGATAGATATCTATATATAGTTATAATAAGTATAAAGAGAGAAATTATTATTATAGTTGCCATGGGCTGATAATAAATTAGTAGAAGTACTATACCCAGGAGAATAATCGTTTCTGAAATTATCACTAATAAGTTGGCTATAACTCCATTTGTAAATACCCCAACTTCGGTATAAATATTTCTTATATGTGAGGAACTATTTGAATTTAGAAAATATTTATATGGTAATGCAAAATATTTTTTATACATCAAAACTGAAATTTTTTCTAAAAGATTTGTGTGAAGTTTTATTTGCTTCCAGGATAAAAATGTTAAAAAAAAAGTTTTAATTGTAAAAAAAGAAATTAGCGAAATAATCAAAGTATTATTTATTGATAAACTAGAAATATTTATATTTTCATTTATAAAAAGGGATAGGGTACTTTCATTTTTAGACCCATCAGTAGATAGAATAAACTCTAAAATTGGTACTACCATTGCAATACCAAAAGTTTCGAATAGCATTCCTATAAACATTAAAATTAAAACAAATAAAAAAAATTTTTTATCCTGAATATCAGTCACTGATAGTATTTTTTTTAAATTATTCATGATTAATATTTTTTTCTAAAGCCTCAAATTCTTTTATTATATTCTCATATTTATCATTAAATTTAGAAATAATTTGCTTGTTATTAGAAAACTTCCACCCTCCATCACCTGGTATCATTTTAAATTGTTTAAATCTTTCTTTTTCTGAGGCTTCTTCTACACCTGGTTGATATTGGATGCCATCTGTAAAAAAATTAAATACAATATAATTAATATTTTTACTTAAATATGCAATTGAAGCAGGACCATTAGGCATAAAAAAATTAATATCAGATACTTCATAGCAAGCTTGACGCAATATTAAATTGAAAGAACCTTCTTTGAATGGAGTACAGCCTATTTCAATAAATTCTGTCGGCACCTCAGCAAAAGTTTCAGGAATTATTATTACTTGATAATCCTGGCTTAAAAAATAATTACATGCTTTAATCCACTCATCAATATTTGAATTAAAACCCTCCTTTTTTTCTACAGAATATAATGATTTGCCTCTAATTGTAATTGAAATTAATTTTTTTTCTAAATTTAAATTTTTTTTAATATATCTTTTTGCAACTTTGTTTGTGGTAAATCCTGAAATTAATTTAAAAGCATTTTTATCGTATATAAAATCAGAATAGGTAAAAGCTTTTACATTGTAAAAATCATAATTTTGAGGATAAAAATCAATGTTTTTTTTAAATTTTTTTAAATAATCTTTTTTATCTTTAATATATTCAAATCCATTACAATTTGAATACATTGAACACATTGGAATAACTATATTATACAACTTCCAAGAATTCATATCTGAATATGTTTTTTCTGAATAAAATAAGCCAGACTCTTCAAATATGACTACGTAAAAATTTTTAAAACCTTTTTTTTTAGATGAATAATCTGCTGCCGCTAAAAAAAAACTAAAATCAAATGATGGCCCACTAACAGCCATATCATAATACGCAATAAATAAATCTTTTTTAATATAGAATGAAATGTATCTTTTTAACTTAATATAGTTTTCAATTATGATTTTAGTTAATAATTTGTTTGGACGATAAAATTCATTTATCAGTCTTTTGTAAATTTTATAAAGACTCATATCTATTACCTTTGAAATCAGAAAAATCTTGAGTAAGCCCGATCAATGGTACATTTTCTTTTTGCCATACTAATAATTTATTAGGAGTTAAAATGAGTGACTCAAGCGTAAAATGTAGGTTTAAATTCTTTATATTTTTTGAGTCAAAAATTTCTTTCAATTTTCTATAGTCATACAAGGGTAATACAAAAATTGAAACAAAAGCAAGATTTGTTATTATCTGCTTTTTATCATTAAGAATTCCAGACAGCATTTGATATGTATTTGGTTTTGATATTTCGGTTACAGGAAGTGAAAAGTGCATCTTATTTTTTGAAGCATAATCTCGTAAATATGCACTTTGAATAGCTATAGGAATATTATAACCGTAAAATGGTCTGGGCATTGTATAGGTATTAAGAACCTTCATTGAATATTCCTGACTTTAATAATTTTGTTCCAAAAATTGTATTTTCAGAAATTATAAATTTTTTGTAGTAGGTGCCAAACTTTCTATCCGGGTTATTTCTAGTTGGCTCTGGTGAAAACAATGATTTAAATCTTAAATTCAATGAAACTCTTGTTTTTTTGGTTTTATTTAAAATATTGCCGTGTATCAACCCTGGATTAAAAAGAAGTATTTGACCAAATGATAATTGCATAAATTGCTTTGAGTTAGTTTTTATTTTATTAGGATTAAAGCTTTTTAACTTATTAGAGCCAATTTTACTCATAATATCTAATGATTGTTTTTGATCTAAAATAAACATTGAATTACTTGAGTAAGCATTTGTTAAAGGTATCCACAAATTAAGCTGAAATGGGGAGTCTGATGACCAACAGTCTGAATGGGCTGGTAAAATTGATGTTTTATCGTTTGGCATCTGTATTGATAAATTAATTTTTGATTGAACCAGAATATCGCCTCCTAATTCAAACTTTAATTCATTTAGACAAATCTTTTTAATTTTATCTTCCCAATTAATTTTACTATTTAAATAATTAAATAAAAATAATCGTAAAGAATTAATATCTTTTTTTGAAACTTGGTTATGCAATTCTGATAAATCAGAATTAAAATTTGAAAATTTTTTTTTGATCTGTTTTGCTAAAGTTTGCTCTATGTTTATTAACGATGCATCATTATATTTATCAATTATCTTATATCCTTTTTTCATTTTTTTCCTTTTTAAAAAATGCATTCACTGTATCTAAATACGTATTGTGTGGCTTACTTTCCCATACTAACATAAACCCAAGACTTTCTAAATATTTAAGTATTTCAATAGAGTCCTTATTGCTTCTTGACCATTCAACTATTATTTCATCTACAGTTTTTAATGCATTTTTTGCACCTTTTAATATTCTTATTTCAATACCGTCAACATCAATCTTTACTTTTGTAGGTTTATCAAGATTTAACGTTCTGATAATAGTATCAATGCTAAATGCGGGAATGGAGACTTTTGCCTCATGATCACTTTCAATATTCTGATTTTTATTATCTAGATTGTGAAGCGCATCACCATAACTTAAAGTTTTAAGATATAGATCTGCACAATAGTCATAATCTGCCAGCGCAAATGGAAGTATAGTAACTAGGTTTGAGATATTATTTTTGATTATATTTTCATATAATATTCTAGCATTCATTAAATCAGGCTCAAATGAATATGTTTTAATATTCATTAATTTAGAAGCCATTATAGAATAAAGACCTACATTAGCACCAATATCAAAAAAAACATCAGATTGATTAAAACTTTTAATCCAATCATTTGTCTCTTTTTCTAAGTTAAATGTATGCTTTGCCCGCCAGTATAATCTACCATGTCCAGTTCTAAACCATATTCGCTTATCTTTTTTATTATCATCGAAATAGTTCGGTTTAATAGTAATACTTGGATCTAGTTGCTGAATAAATTCATTTGACCATCTAGACTTGCCATTTAAACCTAGGCATATGATAATTAATCTACTTATCCATCTTAAAAATTTTATTACAAAGTTAGGCTTAAAGCCTTGAGTCTTCATTAATGTCTGGTCTGGGTCTAGGTATTTTTTAAACATAATTTTCTTATTAATTCTTACTAAACCATGCATTTAGTATATCTAAATATTTCTTTTCTTTTTTACTTACGGTAAACTTTTTTATTGGCTTACTTAATATGATTATATCATGCAGAATTTGATACAATTTTTTTGAAATTCCTAATCTCTCTAGCTTTATATTGTTTAATTTTTTAACTCTACCTGGCGACCCAACACATAGAGAGAAAGGTGGCACATCTTTAACAATAGTGCTCCCCATTCCTATCATTGAATATTCGCCTATTGTAATATTTTGATGTATCTGAGCACCCATTCCAATTTGTACAAAATCTTTTACTGTTATATTTCCTGCTAACATTGCTTTTGGGGCTATCGTGCAAGAATTACCAATTTGGACATCATGATCAATGTGGGATCCTGACATAATTTTTGAGTCTTTTCCCACTATGGTGTTTCTTATTACACCCGAATGAATTACACAATTATCTCTTATAATTACTTCATCTCCTAAAATTGTTTGGAAGTAATTGTGATTATATATTTTATCTAATGTAAAAAAATCAACGTGATTAGGTGCTGTTCCAATTATTGTATAATTACCAACGACTACGCTATTTCCAATTTTACAATTTTCTATAATAGCTGTATTTGCAATTATATTTTTCTTTGGTTTAGACATATTTAATTATTTCAAATATATGTACATTTGTATATATATACGTATAAGTGTCTATATAAATTCTTGTATATTTTATATGTCAAAAAAAGCTTTAATAATTGGTGGTGGTGCAGCAGGTTCAACTGCAGCAATAGAATTAGCAAAGAAAAATGATTGGGAAACACTGCTTGTAGAAAAAGGTAGTTCTTTAGGTGCTGGTGTATGGACTAACTTTATGTCTGGTCATCCATATACATATGGTCCAAGACATTTTTTGTCCCATAATGAAGAAGTTTTTAATTATCTAAATAACATTGTTCCATTAAGACTATGTAAAGAACATCAATTTACATCATTTGTAGAAGAAGATGGAAATTTTTATAACTACCCTATTCACGAAGATGATTTCGATAGAATGCCTGACGCTGAAAAGGTTAAGAAAGAAGTTAATGATTTAGATGAGAATTATAAAAATAAAGAATTTAAACTTACCGTTGGTGAAGAGAATTTAGAAGAAATATCTAATAATTACGAAGACTTTTGGCTTAAGTCTGTTGGACCGACTTTGTACGAAAAATTTATAAAGAATTATACAAAAAAAATGTGGCAAGTGGATGACAATAAAGTAATTGATGATTTTACATGGTCGCCAAAAGGTGTGGCAATAAAAAAAGGTGATCGTGCTGGATGGGACAAAGCTTTATCTGCATATCCAATAGCTTTAAATGGTTACAATGATTTCTTTGAACTCGCTAGTAATTCAGTAAAAACATTATTTAATACCACTGTAGATAAAGTAAATCCAGATAGCAATATGGCTCTTATTAAGGGTGAATGGCATAAGTTTGATATAATTATCAACACTACTCCAATTGATCATTTATTAGACTATTGTTTCGGTGAGCTAAAATATATTGGTAGAGATATTACTTTTTTGATATTGCCAGTGGAATTTGCTTTGCCACCTGATGTTTATTTTAACTACTACTGTGGATCTCAAAAATATTCAAGAGTGGTTGAATATAAAAAATTTACTAAATACAAATCACCAAATACTCTTATCAGTCTAGAATACCCAAGTGATAGAGGTAGATTATACCCAATGCCAACCAAACCTGAACATGATAAAGCAAAAAAATATTTTGATTTAATGTCTGATAATTTTTATTCTATTGGAAGAATAGGTGCGTTTAATTATAGATATGATATTGATGATGCTATTGAGCAAGCTCTTGAAATAACAAAAAACCTTTAAATTTTAAATAGTTTTTTATTTAATAAAATGCTTAGAAACTTTTTCAAATGCTTTATAAATATCATCTACTTCAACAGCAGTATAATTTTCATTTAAAAATAAATTAAAACTTTGAGACTTCATTTTTTTTACATTATCATCAGCAATTGTTTTAACTTTAAAATCTTTTGAAATTTCCCATTCAGAAATTACACAGTCATATCTAATACTTAGATTTATTCCTTCAGCTAAGATTGCTTTTGCAATCAATTCTTTTTTTTCAATTAAATTTTCATTAACAATAATTGGAAATAAAAATGGTGAAGTACCCTCATGGTAATAAGCACATTTTACAAAGCTATCTAATTTTTTTAATTTTTTAGATAATAAATGCATAAACTTCATTCTATCTTGAATTAATTTATCAATACGTTTCAAAGAAGATATACCTATTGCCGAAGATAATTCATCAGTATTATAATTTAATGCTACATATTTAACTTTTCCAATATTTTTTGGATCATGGTTTTTATCCCACTTAGGTCTACCTCTATCAGACATTTCAATAATATTATGATAAGTTTTTTTATTTTTTGTATAAACAATTCCTCCAGAACCTCCAGATTGTAATGACTTTCTATACATGGTAGAAAAAACTGACACATCTCCAAAGGAACCAACAAAATCTCCTTTGCACATATTTATACAGGATTTTTTTATACAAGGTTTTTTTTTGCAAACTCTTGCAAATGGTGCTTGGCTGCAGTCTTCAATAATTTTTAAACCAATTTTTTTTGATTCAGCTTTAATTTTAAACATTTCTAATGGATTACCTGAACAATGAACAAGAAATAAAGCACTGGTCTTTTTTGTTATTCCTTTTTTTATATGCTCCCAAGAAGTGTTAAAACTATCTTTCATTGAGTCTACGACAACTGGCTTAAGTCCAGATTCAATTATTGCAAATAACGAACCACTGTCTGTAACAGGAGATACTATAACTTCAGAGTTTTTTGGTAAATTAAGTGATTTTACCCCTATAAAGCAAGCAACTGATCCTGAACATACAGCTAATGAAAACCCGTTTCCCATTTTTTTTGAAAAATTATTTTCAAATTTTTTTTGATACACTCCATCATATGGTGGATCCTCTTTCATTTTTGAATAGTAGTTTATTACCTCATTAACTGCTTTCTTTTCAGATTTACCAATTGCATATCTTGCAGGCATAGGGGAAGTTCTTATCTTTTCTCCTCCATACAAAGCTAATAACTTTTTATTTTTTTTAACCATAGATTTTTATTTATAAAAATTTCCAAGTTCAGTTATAATTTTTTTCATGCTATCGAGTTCGAAGTCTGCTTTAACTATATTCGATACATCAATTAGATAGTCTTTAGAATCTGACACATTTTTATCATTAATAATTATTTTAGAATTAGAATTAGATATATTTTTTATCATCTCTACAATTTTATATATACTCATTTTATCATTAGTTGCTAATAAAAAATTTTTACCTTTTAAGTCTCTAAGATTTTTTATTAAGTGTACAAAGAAATTAGAGCATGTATCAATCAAAGCAGCATTATTAAATCTGCGATCTTCATTTGTTATATTAATTTCTTCATTATTAATTGCATTATTAAATATACGATCTAAGAAGCCTTCTTTGTTGCTTTCGGTTCCATAAATTGCTGGCAGTCTAACAATAATAGATCTATCTTGACCAAGATTTTCAATTAGTAAATTTTCGGCAATAAATTTTGAACAGCTATAGACATCTTTAGGGCTGGGTTGCGTATTCATGGAAATGCTATTTTCAGACCCATTGCTTACAATAGAGTTAGCAGATGCGTAAATAACAACAATATCTTTATTTAATTTGGCTTCAGTTAAAATTTTTTTAGTTATTAATATGTTTTTATTAACTAAATCACTTGGTGAATTTCTTACTTTACTACTAGCACCTAAATGCAATATACATTTATAAATACTTAAATCAAAGTCCTCTAATAAATTGATTACTCCCTTTCTATTAACTATATCGGCTTCTTCAACTGCGTAGTTTAAATTTCTAAGTTTTTTTAAGACTTGACCCCCTAAAAAACCACGACCTCCAGTTAATAATATCTTTATCTCATTATTAAATTTCATTTTAAATATTTTCTACGTACTGAGCATGCTAAATTATATTTTTCAATAGTTCCTATATCTATTAAAGGCTTATTAGTTTCATATGTAAAAATTCTTCCCATAAAATGAGGTAAAATGTCATTACTAAAATCACTACATTGCATAAAATTTTCTTTGATTTCAGAAATCATTTCTTTTGATAAAATATAAATTGCTCCATTTGCTAGATTACCATTTTTACTTTTATCTTTTTCATAAAAATTCTTAACTATACCTTCTTTATCTAGCCTTACGATACCACAAGTCTCTGGTTGATCAGTTCTAAAAGTCATCATTGTCATTAAGCAAGATTTTGGTCTTGAGTTGTGAGCCTCTAAAAATTCTTTAAAATCAGCTTCACAGTAATTATCAGCATGAACTAAGAGACCACCTTCATCAAAAAAATCTATATTTTTAATTAATGTTCCTGCAGTTCCTTTTAAGGTGTTTTCATATACTAAATTTATTCTATCTTTAAGTTCATTCATTTGAACAAAATTTTCCATTTTTTTGTGTAAATAGTGAGAATTAATTAAAAAAGGACCAAAATTTTGACTTACGAGATTATTTAGCCAGATAGAAAGTAATGGTTTATCATTAATTAACATTAGAGGCTTAGGTGTTTTATTAGTTAAGGGTCTTAGACGCTTGCCAAGTCCTGCTGATAGTAGAATAGTTTTTATCAAAAAAATTCCTCAATTAGTTCATTAGCCTTAATTGGAATATTACCAATTCTAGATACCTGAATAGAAGACATAATAGAACCTATAAGTGCGCTTTCCCAAATATTTCCTTCAACAGCTAATGTAAGTGAGCTACCAACCAACAATGAGTCACCTGCTCCAGCTGAGTCTTTGGGAGAGGAATTAAATGCTTCTAGTCGATCTGTATACCAATCATTAGATTTTTTAACTTGTTTTTTATTGCTATCTTCAATTAAAACTCCATCAGAACCTAGCTTTAAAATTAAATATTTAGACTGAGACTCTTGTAAAATTTTATCAGAAATTACAACTAATCCATCTTCGTTATTTCTAAGGCTAATTCTTGCTTCTCTTTCAGTTGGAATGATAATATCCATTCCCTTAAATCTTGATATATTTCCTGTTTGAGAAGAAGACTGGCTATCTGCAACCATCAAGATAGATTTTTCTTTCGAATATTTTATAATTTTATTAACAAGATTTTGTGGAAGACAACCATAATTAAAATCTGAAAAAATTAATAGATCACAATTTTTACTTATTTTTTTTATCTTATTAAAAATCTTAATTTGAATTGTTTTTGAAATAGTATGTTGCTGTAAATCTGAGACTCTTAGTAAAGTTTTATTTTCAGTTCTATATCTTTTTTTTAGTGTTGTTGGTCTACTTTCATCTATAAAAATATTACAATTAACTCCATATGATTGTAATTTATTTTTAGAATACTTCATATTTTTATCATTCCCTGAAACAGAAATATAATGAACTTCTGCACCGAGACCAGCAGCATGAGCTGCAACTATTGCTGATCCACCAATATATTTATGAGAAGACATAGGAGTAACAACAAGCGTTGGATCTTCTTGAGACATTCCTAATGGATTACAATCAATATATTCATCAATAATTAAATCGCCTATTATACAAACTTTAAGTTTGCTAAATTTCTTTACAATTTTTTTTATATTTTCTTTTTTAATTTTATGGCGAAGCATAAACTTTTTAGGTAGTTTTGAGTTTTTTTTACGAGATATAGATAATTCTTGATTCAATAAATTTATTGAAGATAAGGTAGACATACCAGAGGCAAAAATAAGCTTTCCATCAAACTTTTTAATTATACTAGCTTCTAAATTATAGAGCATTTCGTGCTCTTTTCCCTTTAGAACTATATTAGGTTTAATCTTATTTAAAGTAACCTTAAGTGAGTCTTTGATAAGAACTACCTGGTCGACGATCGATATAGAATTAATACTTTCTATTCGATCTAACTCATTTAAATAATTTTTTTCTTGTACAAGTTTGTCAGACATGACCCCAACAATAAGCTTGTCTCCACACTCTTTTGCAAACTTAAATAATCTAATATGTCCAGGATGAAGGATGTTGAAGTTGCCTGAAATAAATACTGTTTTCATTTATTTAATTATTAAGGTGAGCTCTAAACTAACCCTAGTTTTACTTGGAGTAGTATAGCCTCCATGAAGCAATCTATCATTAAATATTATAATATTTCCTGGTTTTCCTGTGAATTTTTTTAAATCAATTGTGTTTTCATCAATTTCGAAAGCTGGCTTAAATTTTCCATCTTTAAATTTTTTTTCGTAATTCCAATTTTCTTTATGAGAATTAGGTACAAATCTAAATCCCGTATCGGATATATCACAGAAAATAGGCATCCAAACTTTTATTCTCTTATCTTTAATGTTTTTAGGATAATTTAATTCCCAGAACCAGATATCTGCGTGTAATGGTCCCACATCGCTATTATTCTCTGGTCTAACTAATCTCCAATAAATTTCTTCTCTACCTATATTATCCTCATCAGAAATATAAAATTCACCAAATTGATTTTCAATTTTAGACATGAATGAAAATTTTTTTATTTTATCTATAGACTCATTTGTTAAACATCTAAACTTCTTAGGCCAAAGCACTTTGTGATCTATTAAATGAGATATTTCGTGATATGAACTCATTTCTCTAGCTCTAAAGTCATTATAATATTTTGAATTGAGCCCACTAATTCTATTCAAGTACTGATCTCTAATAATTTCTCTTAATACTTTGAGTTCTTCAATAGATAGATTTAAGCTAGTGTCATAACCATTCCTATTATAAATATTTTCTTTTAAATTGTGCACTTTTAATTTCTCATATCTATTATTGGTCTAAAAACTTTTCCATTTTTAAGATCTCTAATAGCATTATTTATATCATTTAATTTATATCTTTTGGATATAAGTGGCTTTAGAGATATTCCAGAATTTTTAATCATTTTTGCAATTTTTACAATATCTCTATCAGGATATGTTTTACCACCCCAACTTCCACTAATTTGCTTACCTTTAATAAATTCATGAGGAAAAAAACTAATTTTTTCATTATCTGGTGGGTGAGATGCAAATATTAATCTGCCTCCATTATTTTTTATTAAAGAAAAACCTTTTTCAATAGTTTTTATTGTTCCAGCACACTCAATACATATATCAGCTCCATCTTTTAAAATTTTTGAAATTTTTTTATTTAAATTTTTATCTGCTCCACTAAAAGAATTTTTAAAACCTAGTTTTTTTGCCATTTGAATTTTTTTAGTAGAAATATCTATCACAATTATTTTTTTTATATTTAAGCATTTTAAGGCCAAAAGTGCACTCATACCAATTCCTCCTACGCCAATAACAATTACACTCATGTTTTTTTTAGGTTTTATTTCATTAATTACCATTCCAAAACCTGTTGGTATCGCACATCCATATAAAACGGCTTCGTCTTGGTTTACAAAATTTGGTTTTTTCACCAATCTGTTTTCTGAAACAATAGTGTATTGACTAAATGTTGTGACTTGTCCTGAATTAATTTTTTTTAATTTATTTTTATATTCAGCGCCTGCTGCATTAATTCCCTTGCCTTTAATCCAAGTAAGGATCACTTTATCATTTTTTTTTACTTTGGTTACTTTAGGTCCAATGCTTTCTACTACTCCTGATCCTTCGTGTCCTAAACAATGAGGCAACCATTTATCTCTACCTCTCTTTCCTTCAATTTCCATTAATTGGCTTCTGCATATACCACTAAATAATACTTTAACTAATACTTGACCTTTTTTGAGCTCAGGAGCTTTTAGATTTTTGATTTTAAGAGCTGAATTTGTTTTTTCAAGAACTGCAGCATTAAAAAAAATACTCATATAAAAATTTAAAATGGTCCTTCAAACCAATCACCAGGTACATCGTGAAGGTTAGTATCATTCTCTAATGCATCTAGAATTGAAGATTTACAATTTAGCATACTTACTACTTTTTTAGCTATAACATTTGAGTCCGTATAGAAATTTTTTGTAAGGTAAAAACTCGTAGGTTCTGGTACATCTGGCATAGCAATTCGTTCTGGTGCATCTTTAAAATATGAAAAATTTTCTATACTTAATTTTGCAATGATTTCACCTGCAACTGAGCCCGTTGTATAACCCGTATCTAAGACTAATAATCTTCCTGTTTTTTTTAATGACTTCTTAATAGTATTCCAGTCTATCGGTTTAATTGTCTTAAGATCAATTAATTCACAATTAATATTAAATTTTTTTAGATATTTAATTGCTTTAATAGATTCTATTGTTAAATAAGACATCGATACAATTGTTAGATCTTTACCACTTGTAATAATTGATGCCTTTCCTATTTGATCTCTATAATCACCTTCTGGAACGTCTCCAATTGCATTATGAAGCCATCGATGTTCAAGAAAAATAACTGGATTAGGATCAAAAATAGACGACATTAGCAAGCCTTTTGCATCTTTTGGTGTTGAAGGCATAACTACTTTTAATCCAGGAATATGGGCAAACCAAGCTTGTAAATTCTGTGAGTGAGTTGGGCCCTGTCCCCAGCCTCTTCCAATAATTAATCGAATAGTAATTGGAACACTTAACTGTCCTCCAAACATGTAATGCCATTTAGCGGCGCCATTTACCAATTGATCCATTGCTAATAAAAAAAAATCAAGTCTTTGATGTGTGACTATAGATTTTATTTTATTTAACCCTGCCCCAATTGATATTCCAGTTATAGCATTTTCAGATGCAGGTATGTCAAAAACTCTATCTTTACCGAATTTATTTTCAAGATTTAGTGTAGTACCAAATACTCCTTTTGGATCTGTCACACCTAGGCCATAGCAAATAACACCATCATCAATTAACATTGACTCATGAATGGCTGAATTAATTGCTTTTGCATAAGAAATTTTTTTCATCTACAAAACCTCATCGGCATAAATTCCTTGATAAGCCTCTTCTAATTTTGGAGTAGGGTCGTTTTCAGCACTTAAAAAAGCTTTTTTAATTTCTTCATTAATATCATATTTAATTTCATCCAACTCTTTTTTTAATGTTTTATCATTTGAAATAATTTTTTTATATAGGTGTTTAATGGGATCATTTTTTTTCCATAAATTATATTCATCTTCAGTTCTGTACCCAATGTCATTATCAAAATTTGGTCCACAATGCTCTCTCCATCTATAGGTAGAAAACTCTAAATATTGTGGCTTTGAATTTTTCCTAATTTCCCTTAGTGCTAACTTAAATGCATTAGAAGACTCAACAATATCATAGCCATTAATTTTTTTTGACTTGACTCCCATATTTTGAACAATATTACAATTATCTCGATTTTTAGGTTGCCTTACTGACATGGGACTATAAACAGAATATAAATTATTTTCGCATACAAATAATACTGGCAATTCTTTCAGTGAGGCAAAATTAATAGACTCAAAAAAAACTCCTTCCTCAGTTGAGCCATCTCCAAGAAAAACTGTACTTATTTGCTTAGTTTTTTTTAACTTAATTGCTAGACCGATTCCTACTCCAACAGGTATGCTATTTCCTACAATTGCTGATGATCCCATAAAATTTACACTTCTATCGATTAAATGCATTGAGCCACCTTTTCCTTTTGCACAGCCAGAAGATTTTCCATAAATTTCAGCTATCATGGCTTTTAATGAGCCTCCTTTTGCAAGATAATGAGCGTGTGCTCGATGTGTACTAATTGCAAAGTCACTTTCAAGAATATTAAAGCCGTATGCTGCTGAAATTGCCTCCTGACCAATTGAAAGATGTGTCGGGCATCTCATTTTTTTTTCAATATACTTTTCTGCAATAGTTTCTTCAACTAATCGAATTCTTAGTGACGACTTATATAAATTGATTAAATCTTTATTTTTCATGGAATAAACCAATAATAGTCTCCCGTATAGTCTATTTCTATAAAAAGTTTTTTCCATTCATCAACAGACATAATTGTTTTTGCAGTTAGATTCCAAGCATTCATTCTTTTTTTCTCTTCTTCATTTCTATAAGCATCGACTGTTATAAATGAATCTTGTTTTGCTACTCTCTCTATTTCTTTAATTGCTTGAATACAATCATTCAAAGCTAAATTATGAACTGTATTTATAGATATAACTATATCAAAAGAATCATCTTCAAATTGTAGATTCTTTGCATCACCAACCTGAATTTCATCTTTAACTGTTTCAATACAGTTTTCTATAGCATATTCAGATATATCAATTCCCTTTACTTTTATTCCATCTATTGCCTCTTTGATATCATGTAACATAAATCCTTTAGCACACCCTACATCAAGAATTGATTTATTTTTATCTAAATTCCATTGTTTAATAAATGTTGGGATTACGGGTTGCCAAAATTTTGGCATGTAATTAAAACCGCCATAGCCTTGGCTTCTAGTTCCATCAAAAAATTCTTTTCCAAATTTTCTAGCAATATTTCGATCTATTTCAGTTTTTTCTTCAAGCCTTTTACTTAGGTCTCTTTTAGATTTTGGATAATTTTTTAGTAAATCAATTTCTTTTCTCATTTCGTTAATTGTTTCTATAGATTTCATCAAGATCAATTTTTTTCATCCATTTAACTGTATGAAATTCATCTTTATCAGTTAAATAGCCCTCATCATAAAGTTTTTTAATCTCTACAATAGCATCTATAATACCATATTTAGGTTTAAAATTTGTACTTAATAATTTATCTGAATTTTGTCTATACGACCTTGGATCATTTGACTCACTTACTACTATCTTAGAAGGTATTTTTTCAGAAATCATTTTTGCTAAATCCAAAATAGATATATTTTGGAAGCCTGCATTGTAAGGGCCCGAGGGTAAATTTTGATTTGATAAAAAATGCTTATAAACACTTACCATATCTTTTATGTGAATATTTGGCCTTGTCTGATCTCCACCAGTAACTGTTATCAATTTGTTTTTAAGAGCCTGCATGGTTAGCATGTTAACACTCACATCAAACCTCATGCGTGGAGATACTCCACACACAGTTGCAGGTCTAACATTATGAATATTAATTTTGTCTGCATAACTCATTAATACTCTTTCAGTAATAATTTTTGTTTTGTTATATATTGATATTGGCTCTGTAGTTAATTCTTCTGTAACATTTAGCTCATCTTTAACTCCATAAACACTTCCTGAGCTTGCATAAATAAATTGTTTAGCCCCTAAATTAATTACTTTATCAACCAGTTGTTTTGTAGCTAAAACATTTACTTCCCAAGAAAGTGATGGGTTCAAATCAACTGCAGGATCATTTGCAATATTTGCTAGGTGTATTACTGAGTCAATTTTTGGTAAGTCTATTTTTTTAATATTTCTAATATCATTTTTGATTATATTAAGATTATTATTTATTTCTAAGTAATTCCCAAACCACTGAGTGTCTATTACACTTACCTTGTGTCCATCCTCTAAAAGAGCTTGGATTAAAACCGTTCCTACATAACCACATCCACCAGTAACTAATAAATTCATTTCTAGACTTTATGTTTATAATTTAGATCTTCTTTAGATAATACATTAAGGTTAGTAGAAACCCAATCTAATGTTTGTTGCAAACCCTCATCTAAAGATATATTAGCATTCCAATTTAATTCTTTAGTAATTTTTTTATTAGAAAGAAGATAGGCCTGATCTTTTCCCATTCTGTCCTTACCTATACTCACAATATCTTTAAATTGAGAATTTGTTATTTTACAAATTTTTTTAACCAGGTCTATAATTTTAATATTTTCATCTGTTGAAATATGATAAGTATGACCTATCTTGCCTTTTAAACATATTTGATATGTTGCTTGGCATACATCATTGATATGTATAAATGATCTTACTGATTTACCTCCACCATGCAAAGTAAATTTTGATTTATTCAAAATACTAAAAAAAGTTTTAGGGACTATTCTGAACATTTGCTGGTGAGCACCATATACATTGGCTGCCCTTGTAAATATTACTGGAAAATTATAAGCTTTAAAAAAAGTCATAAGATGTAAGTCGCATGCTGCTCTAGAAGTAGCGTATGGTGTACTTGGAGAAAAATTAAAGTTTTCATTAATTAAATTGCTTGTACTCCCATAGACTTCAGGAGTAGTAAAATGAATATATTTTTTTATATATTTTTTATTTCTGATTTTCTCATGAAATTTAACTTGTGCTATTAAGTTTGTATTATACCAATCTAAAGGGCTTTTCCAACTTTCTGCTACCATACCTTGAGCTGAAAAATTTATTATAAAATTTGGTTTAAATATATCACAAATATTAATGAGCTTTTTTAAGTCTTTATTTAAATCAATTTTATAAAATTTGAAATTTTTAATATTTTTATTTTTTTTGTAAGGGAGAAATACTGAATTAATTTCTTTAGATCGACTTACTCCTCTTACAATATTATTTTTGCTTAATAAAAAGTTAACAAAATTTGAACCTGAAAAAGAATTACTTCCAATAATAAGATATTTCATTCAAATGGTTATAAAATGAATTCAAATTTAATCTATATTTAATTTTTTAATTTATAATATGTTTTATACCAATCAATAAATAGCTTAATGCCTGTCTTTATATTAGTTTTTGGAGAATATTTAATTTTTTCTTTTAGTTTATTTATATCTGCATGAGTTTTATGAACATCACCTTGTTGTATTTTTAAAAATTTTATTTTTGCTTTTTTTGATAGATTTTCTTCGATTAGAGATAAGAATTTTTTTAAATAATACGGCTTAGAGCTGCCAATATTAAAAATATCATAGGGTATCTGACTATTTGATGGGTTAGTTAAAAGTTTTGATATACTAATAACGATATCATCTACATATGTAAAATCTCTATAGTGATTGCCTTTATTATAAAGTTCTATTTTTTTATTTTTTATCATTGCATTACTAAATTTAAATAAAGACATATCTGGCCGACCCATTGGTCCATAAACTGTGAAAAATCTTAATCCAGTACATGGTAATTTATATATGTTACTATACGCATGTGCCATTACCTCATTGCTTTTCTTTGTAGCTGCATAAAATGACAAAGGTTTGTCAGTATCATAATTTTCTTTTAATGGAAATTTTTTATTATCTCCATAAACTGAACTTGTAGAAGCAAATATTAAGTGCTTTACTTTAAATAATCTTGCAACTTCTAGCACATTAAAGAAACCAACTAGATTACTACTTACATATTTTTCAGGATGGTTAATTGAGTATCGCACTCCTGCTTGGGCAGCTAAGTGAATAATGTATCTTATTTTATGTTTTTTTATGATTCTTTTTAAGCTTATTAGATTTGTAATATCTGATTTATAAAATTTAAAATTTTTTTCTTTTTTTAATATTTTCAATCTATCTTTTTTTATATTCGGATCATAATAATCATTTAAATTATCTATGCCTACAACATTATATTTATTTAATATTTTTGATGTAAGATGAAAACCAATAAATCCAGCACATCCTGTTATTAAGACATTCATGTTTTTTAATTTTTTTAATAATGAAATAATTAATATTTTAATCCTTTATTATAACTATTATATTCTTTATGTTCAATGAATATAAAAATATAAATGTTTTATCTGTTTGAAAATATAGAGAATAAAAAATTAAATTTATTTGATAAATTTTTTTCACTACTGTTCTTAATATTACCGATAGCTCTAATATCTGGACCATTTGTAAGTGATCTTATTCTATCACTAATAGGTATTTATTTTATTTGTATTTCTTTCAAAGATAATCTGTGGATCTATTATAGAAATTATTTTATATATTTATTTATTTTTTTTTATATTTTTATATTGGTTAATTCAATAATATCTTACGATCCATTTTTTTCACTAAAATCGTCATTCTTTTACTTTAGATACCTCTTCTTTGTTTTAGGTGCATCATATTTAATCAAAATTAATTATAGGTTAATTAATTATTTCTTATTTGTACTAATTGGATTAACTATAGTTATTTTTTTTGACTCATTGTTACAATTTTTATACGGAAATAATATTTTTGGATGGAGCCAATACCCTTCAAGAACAAGTAGTTTTTTTGGAAATGATCTTGTAATGGGAAGATATTTTAGTCATTTCACGCCAATTATATTTGCTTTATTATTAATTCAGAAACAAGATACCAAGCAACTACTTCTTCCAGGCATAATATTACTTTCATTAATTTTTATTATAACATTTTTATCTGGTGAAAGAGCTGCATTTATAAACTTATTTATTGCCTCATTAATTATTCTATTTCTTACTTCTCAATTTAGACAATACAGTTTTTATATATTTATTCTTAATATATTAATTATATTTTTTTTATTAATTAATTCTTCGAATTTAAAAGATAGATTTTTATCTCAAACATTAAACCAAATCAGTGATGAAACTGGTCAATACTTACTGTCAAGAGAATATGATGCTTTATTTGTTACTTCGCTCAGAATGTTTAAAGACAAGCCACTCTTAGGTCATGGACCAAATATGTTTAGAATTAAATGCGCTGATCCTAAATATAATGTTCCTAAATGGGGATGTTCCACGCATCCACATAATACTTATTTGCAACTTTTATCAGAAATTGGAATATTTGGAACTTTTCCATTTTTGATTAGTTTTTTAATAATTTCCTATCTTTATTTTAAACAATTATATATTCAATATTTTACTAATAAAAAAAGAGTATTGAATGATTATCAGATATGTTTGTTAGCCTCTATAACAATTACTCTGCTTCCATTAACAACTTCGTTAAATTTTTTTAATAATTGGATAAGTATTCTATATTATTTGCCATTATGTTTTTTATTGATTAATCCATTGAATAGTAAAAAGAAGTTTGAAGAGAGAAGAGATTAACTGATTGTAATTAGTTTATTAGTTGGTTGCGGGGGTAGGATTTGAACCTACGACCTTCAGGTTAT
>CERI01017468.1_pt1 | contig 31883 bp, 31 predicted proteins | sample 350261 | NCBI WGS metagenome assembly CERI01 (sample SAMEA2620979, study PRJEB7988) | marine metagenome | isolation source: saline water (ENVO:00002010), including
TCCCTTGAGTTCCTTGAGTTCCTTGAGTTCCTTGAGTCCCTTGAGCTCCATCGGGGTCATTAGTTAATGCTGTTCGGTTAGATAATCTCCCATACACAGGCATACTTAATATAGTGTATATATTTTATAATATATTTATAACATAGTATATATGATACAAGAGGTTAAAAGTATTCTTAAAGATTACTCTTTTGCACTTGGTTCAGGAACAATTCTCACAATATTAATAGCCTTACTTTACAAATACAGTCGGGGTGAAAAGCAAGAAATTATAGTAAAAGAAAAGATTATTGAACCAAAGATTATTGAGGCAGTTGGGCCCAAAAGAATAGTAAAAGATGAGAGAAGAGAAAAAAGTGAAGATTTGAAACAAATGAAATCTTTACTCAATGAGTTCATGAAACAAATTAAAGATTCATCAGAGTCTTTAGTTTATTTTAATAATGAAAGAAAAATAAATAGTAATTATCTTAATATAAGAAATCAACTGTTCACCAAAGATATTGAGACAAAGAAAATACTGATCGACACCAAAAATATTGTAGATATGGGATATACATACGATACCTCAAATTACACAGTTGATATAGGTTCAAATGGTAAATATCCCGAAAGCTTCAAGAATGTAATAGGATTCAGGTTGGTGAAATGTGTTATCCCTGTTTGTCTTTTTCATGTGAAAGACGGCCAACGTACTTTTAATGTAACTGTTGGTGATACACCATATAACGACATATCATTAGGTGTAGGAAACTATACATTTGAAACTTTAGCAATTGAAATACAAACAAAATTAAATGAAAAAGTTGGAGGTAGTTTTACAGTTGATTCTAATCTACATCTTACAGAAGGTAAATATGAAATATCTAATAGTGTGGGCAGGTTTTTTTTTACATTCAACGATAATAATTTATCTCGTTTATTTGGATTAGACCTAGATAAAAATAATACTTCAAGTACATCTAGTGGGTCTCCAAGTAAATTGAAATCTGACTTTCCTATAGATAAATCTGTCCATTATGTGGATTTAGTTGTTCCTGAAATACCTCATATGGCATGTAAACTTAATTCAGTGGGACAACACGTTATTGATAGGATTCCACTAGTGAGTGAAGCCGGAACTCTTAATTATTATGAAACACCTCTTCATGAATATCTAACACAGAATTATTTTTATCCTATCAAATTAAATAAACTCACTATACAACTATACGAAGATAGTGAGAATAATTTTTATACAACAAATGGTAGAGATAATTATTTTGAGTTTGAAATAACTATCTTAAAGAATACTAAGTTAATGAATCCTTAGTTAAATGGACCCTTAGTCAAATGAATCCTTGGTTAAATGGATTAATTACGAGAGATGAATGTAAACTCAGCGATGGCCCTTCCGTCTGAGGGATGAGCAAAAGGGGTTGCCGAACCGTCTAAATTCGTTAAAGAACCGGATATTGTAAATATTTTGGTAGGATTTACGCTGCATATGTAATTAATTTTTTTACATTTGTGAGATACTGTCTTATCGGAATCTATATGTTCATTGGGTATAATTATAGAATTGGATAATTTGGCGCCGGGAGTAGTATCTGTAGAACCTGCCACAGTATTGATATTAAATTGATCTAATTTAAGAATAAAACCCATATTATCACGAGCACCTCCAGTTCCTGGAGTACAGTTTACAGTAACAAAGGAATCTAAATACATATCAGATAATTTATCTATACGTAATGGTTCTTGTAATTTGATGGTAAAAGGTGCGTGATCAGTGGCTTCAATAACTAAGAGTAAAGTCTTTCTTTCAACTCTCTCAGTTTGATATCCCTGATTTTGATACAGATTAAGAACAGCATTTTCTCTCAATTCTTTTGTTAATTCACCTTGATTCATTGATTCTAATACTATACACTACAAAATAATTTAACTCTTAATTCATTAACGAATGAAGATATCTTTGTTGGGTGAAATAGAGCGTTAAGAAGTAAAAGACAACACCCATCATAAGATGAACACCATGGGTGGGACATTTCACAGATGTTCCAAGAAGCTTGTTCGTGCTGTTAAGAAGGTCACAGTGTGCCACATGAGGGAAGAAACTCCAAAACAATGCGTTGATGAGAAGAAATGAAATCAGATAACAATTTTCCATACTTTACAATATACTATATTTTATTCTAAGATATCTTGAATATTTTATAATGTATTATATATAGTAAGATGATTTTAATAAAGTGCATATTACTTTCATTATTGATATCCTCTCTAATTTATCATCTCATGGTTTACAAAGAACCCATTTCTTTGGAGTGCTGTGGTGGGGTCGTTAGAGGAGCTCATTTTACGGAAACAGATACTAGCCCACCACCTATAATCCATCGGTGTTTTGAAGATGACAGCGACTGGAATCCCATGCCTTGTTCAAGTGAGTCTAATTGTTGTACAGCGTTTCCTGGAAAATCGTGTGTGCCAACGAACAAAGGAGGCTTCTGCGGGGACAGAAGAAATCCAATGAATGCTAGAACGGGGCGTAAGATTTCTGATTCCGAGGTGGGGGGAAGAGTGGATGTATCTGATGAAAGATCTGTGGGAGTTGGTGAGGATAGAGGAGTTGTCGTAAACCGAAGACAATTACAGGGGAAAAGATTGCAAGAAAGAAGACAAATCTTAAAAGAAACACAATATTCGGGAGAAGAATATTCCAATATCACATACTCAATTGAGAAATACAATCGTTATACAGCCATACTTTGGTTGTATATCTTACACATATTCTTTATCTTAGTCCTTTTGTTTTTATTAAGAGATAATATCGACAGAACAGTGGGTTCCTATATCTCAGTCTTTCAAGCAAGGAAGCAGGAGTTTTCTACGACATAGATTGAACATTTCCTTTGTCAACTTCAGCATAGTTATTTATTGGGGGATCACAGAGTTCCGCCAAACTCTTGTAATTATCGTTTAAAATGGTGTGCAATGAAAAATATCTTTTTAAAAGTCCATCTTTATCAGAATCACTCAATTGATCATTGGTGAGGTCTTGAAGTATCTTTGTCTGTTCAATTTTAGTATTGATCTTTAAATCTTCATATTCAATAATTTTTTTCTTTTTTAGAGAAAATTGATTCTTTTCTGTAATCTGTTTTTTACTGAGAGCAAGTATTTCTTGAAGGTCTTTAATTTCCTTTTCTTCTGACTCTGTTGGGTCTTTTTTTACAAACTCTGAATACTCATGAAGAGTATCTTTGTAGTTGATGTATTTAGCGAGAGAAATCTTGAACCCCTCGGAACATTGAGGCCCCGGTCCATCTCCACAAGAAAAGCTTAGTGTATCATCTTTCTCCTGAAATACCTTGTGATTTTTACACCCTTTGCACTTTTTACCCGAGTTCTTTTCACTGTAATATCGGTTAAGGGCTTCGGAATATTCATCCATTTATATTAACTATAGATAAGATTATTTAATTCTTCTAATTTTAATTGTAGCGCTCTTTCATTCTCTTCTTTGGTTAGATGACGGTAATACAAAAATCCAAAGCCCAAGAGGATAGAAATAATGAGTATACCATTTAGAAAGATAGATATCTTTTCAGTTTTCGTGTAAACTTTTTTCTTAATTTTGTTACCCTCAAATGCGAACTCCGAATAATCAACCAACCGAGGCTTTATGCTCATACAATATATTTACCCTCATTTAATATTTGAACAGAGTAAACAAAGAATCCGATAATTACAAGAGCCAACCAGAGAGGTAATACCGTCTGTTCATTATTCAACCCAAACTCTTTAAATTCTCCTTCTCTATAAAATACTTCAGGTTTTGTTTCATGAAATACGATACCCGAAATAACGACTGCTAGGATAGATATCTTAAGATAATTGTTCATTACTCTATATTATATAATTTATAAGATTTTTAAAAGTGAGATCATAAAATCCTTCTTAGAGTGTTTCTTGAGTTTTCTTTTGTAAAAGACATAATAATCCTCTAGTTCAATTCGTAGGCAGTAATTATTCTTGATCTTAATAGTTATATCATTATTTGTATAATTTATTATATTTCCAATATGTTTTATCTTGAGAGTAGATTTATCAATACAGATTAATTTGTCATAGATATACAATTGGTCTACATGAGGCTCATAAAAAACTGTCCCCGAAATCTTGTCTAAAATATCATCTTCTAGGTAGTACATGAAAACTGAGTTTTTATCTGTATACATCTCTAAAATATCTTTCAATGGTTCTACAGTTAGAACATCACACATAACTTAAATATTTAATATACTATTTATTTAAATGGATGATATCACTAAAATTAAAGAAGAATTAAAGGGACATGTGAAGGTAGAACTTCCCTATATTTTCCCCTATGGTTGTCATGTGAAGTATTTGACACTCAAAGATGACCAGGAATTATTTTATCGGGGTGGACAGTTCTGTTGTAATAAGGGGAATAAGATTACTTTAACTCTCTGTGGTAAACAATGGAGTGTTCCCATTGATATTAAAGATAGAGATGGAGATACAATTTATACAACCACTTTTTTCATTGAGGAGGACTCTGAAGAATGCAGTAAAGATGATAAAAAGAAAGATGAAATTATAATCTCACAGCAAAAGATTATAAAAAAATTAACAGAGAAATTAAAAGAGTTAGAATATCAATTAATTATGAATGATTCCTGAGGATTTTCACAACAGATCTTATCGCAACTTCTTTCGCTTAAAGAATTGTCTTCGCATTCTTGATAAGCATTTTCGGAATTGAACGTTCTATTTCCACAGGGGAATGGATTTCCTAAGGCATCATGATGAAGACAAGTTTTTCGGAAAGATTTGGGTTCTAGATTAAACTCTTTTCCAGAAAACTCATCATCTTTACCTCCAGCATGTTGTTTTATCACTCTAGCATTCGTTGTAGGATCAAGGACGAGTGTATCTCTTATATTCTCGGGTGATCTATATTCATAAAAGGGATCAGAAATATGACTCTCATATTTCTCTTCAACTTCCAATATCTCATTGGAATCTCCCGCCTGATAAATATCTCTGAAAAAAGAAGGGATGTGTAATGGATTGCTGAAGTTAGTTTTTTGCATACAGATTGGGGCTTGAAGAGAGGGTTGTTCTCTTCTGATCTTATAAACATCTAAGAATGTTGAAAAATCTCCTTTACCACGACGATATGTTATATCGCTTTCTGAAATATAATAATTATTGTTGAAACCGTATCCAGTTATTTCTTCTCCCGTGAATGGATCTCTCCTGTGAAGTTTAGTTGAGTCTGAACAATGTAAAAATATTTTATTATCGTATCCTTTCTCATCATATGTTTCAAATAATTGAGTATTCAAGATAATAAAAATAAATAAAAAACCAATAAAAAGTATACTCTTTATCATATACTATATTCTTTTAAAAAAAATCCCCTAATATTGAACTTTCTTCATCTTTTTCCTCTTCCTCATCATCTTCATCTGTCTTCTTCTTCTTCTTCTTTTTTGTTCTTTTCTTTTTCTCTTTCTTCTTCTTCTTCTTTTTCTCTTTCTTTTTCCCTTTCTTTTTCTTTTTCTTGCGCTGTGTTTTTTTACGAACAGGTTTATCTAATTCTTCCTCTTCCTCTTCATCATCTTCAGGTTCCTTCTTTCGTCTCTTCTTTTTTGTCATCTTTTTGATAACATCGATTAACTCATCTAATTTAATATTAATCACCAAGGTTGTTCCTTCTTTGGTGCTTTTAATTCTCTTGTGAATAGATTTCTTGAGAGTTTTCTCACGTGATGGAAGGAAATCTGCTTCTTCCATCTCTTCATCCTCTTTCATATCCTCTTCCCCATCATCGTCTACATCATCATCTAATTCAGGCTCTCCATCCATAGGAAAATCACCTATCTTTCCTTCTTCAAGAATATCTTCATCTGGATCCTCAGTATTAATTTGAGGGGGCATTGTGGGTGATGGAGAATCTTCACCATCATCGGGCGGAATGAATTGTTCAACACTTTCCTGGTTAGCTGTTACTGATTCATTACTTTCAGACGCAGGCGACGGTTCAGTCATTTCTCTAGATAATTTTTCTATATTAGGGTCGGGACTCTCTTCCATATTGTCATTTGGAGAAGTATCTTTTTTAACTGAAACATCTCCTTCGGATCCGAGTTCAGGGGGGTCGTTTTTACCCGGTGAAAGGGGACTTCCTAGATTATTTTCGGTTTCTTTCTGTGGCCTATCAAGTTCATTTTCCTTGGATGGGGATAATTCAGGGCTCATCGGAGGCGATATATCGGGCTTGGAAATCTCCGGATCCAATCCTGTGGGACCAGGTGCTTCACCAGGCGCTTCACCTAAAGAACTTTCTTTAGGCGGGGTTAAGGGATCCTTTTCGGCACCAGAGAATGGATCTTTGTCGGCACCAGGTGAAGCACCGGCATCAGGTGAAGCACCGGCATCAGGTGAAGCACCGGCACCAGGTGAAGCACCGGCACCAGGTGAAACACCTTCTTTTTCAGATGTAGCGGGTTCGCCGGATAAATTTTTGGACGATGGGGGTATTCTTTCCATTGTTCTATTATAGTATAGATTATATTTTATTTGTATCCTTACATATTTCCTCCATCATCATCAATGAACTCCCCAGTTTCATATTCTTCGTTTACCATATCATCTTGTATAACTATAGTATTCTCTTGAAGTAAGTTCCCGCCCATAATTTCTTGAATGTAAGATTCATCATCCATTTCTTGTTTGTATTTCTCATCTTCAATATGTTCCATATTCTCAATCTCCGAGGCTTTGAAATGATTCTTTGTTCCAATAGTATGTAATTCAGTTGCAGCATGTCTCTTATCATTACTCATTCCATCAAGTTTATGGATAAGTTTTTGTTTCTCTCTTTCTTTCTGAAATCCCAATAACTCATTCAAATTATCTTTTTCCGAATAAATCCAAGTTTGATCGAATCTTTTCTCAAAGAGATGAATGATTAGTTCTAAGGATAATTTCTCAAATACATCTCCCATTTCATCATCAGCACCCTCCATCTCTAATGTATGTCTTAAATCATCAGAAAATAAGAGTATCTGTTTAATGAGATTCAAAAAGATATGTTTCCACAGTGATTTGATATTTTCTGTAAGAACATTTGTAGATGTATTTCTGAGAGACTCTACATTTCTAACGCACCCCTCAATCTTTTCATACAATTCTTTAAAGTTTTCTTTAGATTCCATCGTAAAATATTCTTCAAATGTACTGAAGTTTCTCTGAGTATAAATGTCCCTATGATGAGAAAAATAGTGTGTATCAACATATTTTTTAAACCATTCTTTATTGATGTCACTTAATCTCCACGATTTAGGAATATGTGAGTTCTTGAATCCAGTGTTGATAATATTTGAAACCAAAAATAACAGTTCATTTGAGACATCTTTGATATAATCTAAATCAAACGCTTTATCTTCAATTATAATTCTTAAGATGTCCTCAATATTTTTCCCCGTAAGATTTTTGTAGTTGATTTGACCATAACTCTCTAACTCTTTTCTCATAGTATGATTCATCTTGATGTGTGAAACTTTCCCACTCACAAAAATATTCTGAAATCGTTCCTTCAATTTAGGATAATTCTTAAAAGAGGATATCATTAAGGTTCCAATAATTTCTAGAGCTTTATTATTCTCCTCTTCTATGTCTAAATATATTTGAGTGAGATCATTACCTACATCTTTAATATTTTCTTTGTTTTCTTCAAGTATTTCTAAGATTTGTAAAAATCTCTCTTGGTCGAAAGTAAACTCTTTTCCCTCAAAGAGCTCAAAATATTCATTTATGAAATCTTTTTTAAGATAATTCTTAAGTGAGTCTCCGGTTATCTCTTGGGGTAATGAAATGTATTGAAAATTAAGACGACTCTTTGTGTGCATGTATTCAATGATTTTATGAAAGTTCTTCTCATTTTTAGGGATTTCCTTTTCATACCGGTGAATGTTGTCTTCAATGTTCACATCGGTATTGATGTCAATCAAAAACTTACCTAAATAATTGGTATTCAATTCCCGTTTGATTATGTTATTCAATGGATCAAAAGCAAACGTTTTGAAAATCTTATCTTTCATCTCATCTTTCAGAATACTGTAATTTACAGAAGGGAATATATCGGGGGTGGTGTGTTTATAAAATCTCTTTGAAGGAACATTCAAAAGACACAAATCATAATTATTGATATTTGCGTGAATATAATCATTGCAGTGTTCTTTCAATGTAAAACACGGGACTAGTTCATTGTTCGTATTTTCGTAGATATTCTTAAAAATTGCGGGGATAAATTTAGATCGCAGTTCTTTGAATGAAATCGGTCCCATTGTCTTAGTTTTATTATTCCAACCACTCTTGATGCAAATATCTTTGATAGCGTCTGTGGACTCATTGAAGAACTTTTCCATATTCGTATCAATAAAGAAATTAGGTTTCTCAGTGTGCCCATGAAGACTGACAGCACTGTTAAATAGTCTTTGAAATGCGGTATTAATTAAGTCATTCTTTTCTATATTTAATTCTGTCTGAAGATCATAATCATTTGTTCCCGAAACATTGGTGATGTTTTCAACATTGATAATGTTGTATGTTCTAATCAAGAGAGATTCTGAACTTTTATCGGAGTTCACTTTCGTGTTTATTTCTTTCACAAGTTTATTGCTACTCAGAGGTTTATAAATAGGCCATTCATAATTAGTATAGATATTGTTTACACTCTTCTTAAACTTTAAAAAGATCTCAAATCGTGAACCCAGTTTAGGGAAACTACTCGTCAAGAAAAGAGACAACAAATTGTGTATTTGTTCATCTACAGGGGAAACATCGTAGTTTTTTCTTTCATTAACCAATTCAAGATAGATTTTCTCATATTTTTCCCCAAAACTATGACTGACCCGTTTCAAGACGTGTGTCATCTTCATTATAAAATCTTTGTTCAATTTATAATCATCTTGGAAAAGTTTGAAATCTTGTATGTATTTGTTTTCATATATAGGAACCGATGTACCAATAATAAGCAGAGAAAGACTTATCAACACCAAAATACGATTTGTGACCTTCAAGAATATTTGAAACGATTTGATATGTTTTGTCATTAATTTTTTATCCTTTTTATGAGTTTTCTTGATTTCTCTTACTCGGGGGTGTTCATCGCCTTTCGTAATATTGATAGTTCCATATCTCTTATTTGCAATAATATCTTCACTTAATGATGAGTAGGTGTCGATAATCAAAACTATATCATCATCTTTTAATTCAGCACCCATGCCCATTGCAATATCCTTCAATAATCCAATATTGTTCATATCACTCTCATCGTATTTCTCAAAAAGATCCTTTTCTACAATAAGCACCTCTTTTGTAGATGTGGGCATATCATCCGTAAATCCATCGTCGTGGGAAAACTCTTCTTGACAAATAAATTCACCACAGTTTTTACAGTAGATATTTCCATCTTCCGGGGGCAATTTCTGATACTGTTGTTTCATAAGATGAAACTGTTCTTCGTTCTTTTCTGTTGTAAGGTAAGAATAATGCTTGCATAAGAGTCTCTTTTTATCGTGTATTCCAAGATACCAATGTTTGTCTTTTTCATCGGAACTTTCAACACAGAAAGTATTTATAAATCTTTTAATAAACAGATTTCTTACAGAAATATTTAACATTCCAAAAATGATATGTTTGGATAAGGTTATTCTTTTTTCAATATCTAGCTCTTTTTTGATAATTTTCTTTTTCTTAAGATTGAATATTTTAGAGTTCTTCTTATCATTCAGAGAGTTTTTGGTAAGAGTCTCATTAATCATCTTGTAATCTTTTTCCAAATCTCCATATTTGACATCATAATTAACAAAGAGTTTAGTTATATCGCTATAGCTTTTGATACTCTTTAGAATCTTTTCATCCAATGTTTTCATCAAATCGCTAATTGAAGGTTTGATCGCGTGAATATCATCTACGAGTTCATCCTTGTTATTGCTTGTTAATTTATGAATTGTAAATGTATCCAATTCATATTTATAGTCCTCTTTTTTGAATTGTTTGGTGGAGATAGTATTCTTTTTAAACTCATCTCTTTTTTGAAGATTAGTTTGTTTCATAAGCTCTTGTAAGATACATTTTTCATAGAGAGATAGTGAATTATTGTACAATAAACTATCATAAATATAGGGATAATAATGATAAGGAAGAGTCAAAACACCCAGAATATTGATGTTCATGGGTTTCCTTATTTCCAAGAAATGAGAATCTCCACTGACACGATCAAAACTAGTAGGAATGTGGAAGTGCCTGTTGTTCCTAACTTCATCAAATGAATACAAACCATTGATCCCGGAACAATTATTCATATTCAGACAATTGCGATACAGTTTCCCTTCATAATCATTGATTGAGACCCCTTCATTAGTTTCATCATTCACTATATTGTCAGAAAGATGCAAAAGATTCTTTATCAGATTAACATAATTTTTGTCTTGTTTGTTATTTTTATCTGTTATCAGTTTGTCATTTTCAATCAAATCAGTTATTTCATTCACTATCTCTTTCTCTTCGCCATACAAACGAACTTCATTCGAGATAATGGGTAGACACCATTTACCTATTTTCCTTTTCCCTTTATTTTCTTCGCCCGAAATATTTAATAATATTTCTGCATAGTCAATGATTTCATCAAATGTTTTGATGATTGTATCGCGATTGTATTGTTCATACAACGTTGAAATCAACATTTCTTTCAATTCTTGTTTTGAATAAACGCGGTCTTTGGTGTCTATGGAACTATAGGCGATATCATTTGTTTCATTTAATTTTTCTTGAAGTGAACTTGGAATCTCTAATAATTTCATATCATAGGATTTAATACGCTGAATATCAAGTATTTCGTAGTCCTCTGTTTTGAGGACTACAACCCCTTCTTTTGTTTGAAAGAGTAAAGATTTTTCACCATTTTTAAGAGTGAAATATTTACCCTCTTCATTTTCTATATCATTCACTATTCCTAAAAACTTATTACCATCTTTAAAGAGAACTATAAATTGCTCACCCATTTTAGGAGTGATGCCCCACTCCGATTTATTTTCAGATGTCTCTTCCCCCCACGGTGAAGTTTCTTCACCCCAATCAATACCATCTCCCCACCCATCTGTTGTCATTTCTTCATTGGGTATATCGCTCATTAATGATGATTATATATTAATTTAGATATTTTATACTTAAAAAATATATGACATCTATATTTAATCTAATGATGGACGTTGTGAATATTCTTAAAGAAAACAATGATAGACTTGTAGAGTTCTTCAAAGAGAACCGTATTCAATACAGAAAGTATTCACAGCAAAAATGCTATGTTCTGAAGATGAATCAAAAGAATAGTCTTTCTCAAGAATGGATGAGATATTTCCGTGGTCTTGTTTATAATTATGAAAAACAGATGATTTTGGTGTGCCCACCACCTAAATCTGAGGAGGTGGATTTTACTGTGTTTCAGTCCATGGTAAATGAGAATAAGATTCAGTTCACAGAACTTTATGATGGAACAATGATTAATCTATTTTATAACAATGATCGGTGGCAACTTTCTTCCAGATCAACGATTGGTTGCAACAATCGGTGGCTTCAAGATATGACATATAAAGAACTCTTTAATGAGACGTGTACAATTGATTATGATTCTTTGAATAAAGAACACTCCTATACATTTGTTCTACGAAACAAGAAAAATCGTAATATTTCACCACTTCTTCAGGATGAAATAAGACTTGTGCAAATATTCGATACAAAGAACTGTGTTTTCATAGACCTGTATGACTTAGGATTTACTATTCCTCAACAATATACTGGTGATGATAGTTTGGAGAGTCCAACTATTTATACGAAAGGATATACATTTCTATTTGAGAATAAAAGATACAAATGGTTGACTCCTCAATTCAAACGTATGAAAGAAATAAAATTAAATGTGAATGATAAATCTATTCTGTATCTTGAGCTCCGTAAGAATGGAAATCTAAAGGAATATCTCTCTTATTTCCCCGAAGAGAATGACATCTTTTCTAAGACTCGCGACACATTTCATGATATCAAAAATGAACTCTATAATTCCTATTTATCAATTTATGTAAAAAAAGAAACACTTTTCAAAGATGCGAATTATGAATACAAACCTCTGATTAAAGATATTCACAATATTTATCGGTCCACAGGCTATAGAATAAGAGAGAAGCAAGTTGAAGATTATTTACACAATTTACCTTCCAAGAAGGTTAAGTTTGTTATGAACTTTCGTTAGAGCAATTTTTCTGAAACAGATATGATTGCATCATATATCCCCGATATATCATTAATAACATCCTCAAGCACTTTTACGATAGAGTTAAGTTTCGCATCATCCTTTGATTCAAAGATTTTGTGATTAGGATTTACGGATACTGTAAAGATAATGTGCTCTTCAAGGGGGTGGGATTTTTTGTAGCTACACGTATGAATGATAGAGCTCTCATCAATAAACTGATTCACCGTGTGGGATTGCAAAACATTACCGAGTGTATCATCTTCTCCGGGAATAATAAGATCATATGTGGATGGTGAGTCTCCATGAGGTTGAATAATGATAGGTGTTTCTTTTCCTTTTGCCAAAGAAATAAGATTATCTTTAAGATTAGAGAGTTTATTTTTCATAATCGTGTTGGAAAGTAGAAAGAGATCTTTTGATGACAAATAATGAAGACTAGTGATCTTGAAATCATATTTATAGGGTTCACCATTCACGTCGCGATGAAAATATCTTTCAGATTCACTTAATTCTAGGGAACGAATGAATTGTAATCTTTCCGCTTCATTGGTAATATTCTTAAGATCAGCTTTTTCATTGGCTATATTTTTAAACATATCTTCATCTTTTGTAAATGTATACAGGGCATCTGATACAGCTTTCCATCGCGAATGTTCGCGACCATTTGATACAGAGGGGGAACCATAAAGAGATAATTCTTGTGTATGTTCTGTTGAGTATGTATTTTTAAGTTCTGTGATCAAGTTGTAATATTCTTTTCCCTTGAATATGAATGGGCGTATAATTTTCTTCTTTTCTTCTGTCGTAAATTTTTTAGAAAGATCATAATTATTTATGTCAAGAATATTAAGATCTATATCTGAATCTATAGTTTCCTTAAGTGGGTAGATTTCAAACATATCACTAGTGACAAATAGAAAGGGTTCTTCCTTAGTATGCTTCACTTGAAGTTGAAAGAGTAGGTCTTTTTTGTATTCAAAGGGATCAATGTAAAGAGGAATTAGAGAAACTCGGTGTAAGAGATATTCGTTGTGAGAAGAGGTTTGATTGGCTTCCATATTCAGATCAGATGATTTACCTTCATCCGCTCTGAATGCGACACATGGTATTTCAGTCAGAAGGATTCTACGAAGTGAGTTTAAGATACTTTTTTCAAGACCCTCTTCTCTATCACCTGATATCGTAAAACTGAGACTTTCATCCTCAAAGACAGTATTTTCAATGGAAATCTTCATAATTCTATTTATATTAGTGTATAATATTTATTTAAATCAAATTTATATGTTTGTTCTTATCAGTTTTTTTTATGACTATTATAAATGAGTGAAAGAAAGATTTTTATTAGTAAAAGGTGTTCACATTCCACCCGTCTTTTGGTGGGATTATCACAACACGATTTATTGAAGTATTTTGATATCATCAATATTGATGTGCAGAATCAAATACCACCCTTTGTAAAAAGTGTGCCCACATTATTTCACAATGGGCAGATTGTCGCGGGTCAACCTCTTTTTGATTACATGAATGAGTTTGCTAAAAAGATAATGACTGCGAACGAAAAAAAGGAGTCAAAAGAAGATGATGAGTTTGAGGGATGGTGTCCGGATGGAGGTTGCTCAATTGGATTCTCTGAGATTAGTGAAAAAGATGATAATTTTAAAGATTCATTTCATAAAGATATAACGGGGAGTTTCGAACAACTAGCACCTCAGGGAGCCCCATTGGGTGGCCCCTCGGAACTGAATACTGAAAACAGTAGTTCTGATAAAAGGACAGATGAGTTCAATCAAAAGTATGAGCAGTTGATGAGTAATAGAAATAATCTACTTAAATAAATGTGCGTATAAAGATAATAATTACTATAATCAATAAATCAATGGATAGCGACACATTAAGTACGAATCTTCTGAAAGTTTTTTGTTCTTTCGCCAAAGAACTAACAACAAGTTTCCCTGAATATGAATCTGTAATTTATGAAAATTACAATGTGATTATTGATGCTTCTGATTTTTCTTTGGAAAAGAGCGAACTTATGAAAGAGTTTATGGATCGTATTCACAAGATTTCTAAGAGAATCAAAGATAAAGATGAGAATATTTTTTTGGAAGATATTCTTCTCTTAACGGGGGTATCTTTCAAAGCGATATGGGAATCAAAGATAAATGAAAAGACTAAGGGGAGCATTTGGAAGTATTTACAAACATTCACACTTCTTGACGTTTCTTATCGGGCGAATGATGAATTGAAAAATGCCCTTGACTCTCTATCCTCCGGAGATGCAGAGGACATTAAAGTGGACAAAAAAAACAAGGATTTGGTAAAAGATTTGAAGAGTATCAAGGCTTTGAGCGAAGAAATACAATCGGAGACGGTTGAGCCAGAGAAAGAGAAAGAAGAGGAAAGACCAGAGCAGAAAGAAAGCTCAGCGCAGGAGCAAGATAATCTCTTGAATCCATTAGAAGAAATGATAAAGAACTCTGAAATTGGAAAGATAGCAGAAGAAGTTTCGAACTCTATTAATATGGAAGATATGTTGGACGGATTAGACGATAACAGTGATATGAGTGAGGTATTTGGAAAACTTGTTTCGGGTGGGGGAATAGGTAAAATATTCACTGGTATCAATCAGGTTGTGAATGATAAGATTGAAAAAGAAGACTTTTCTAAAGATGATCTTCAAAAAGAAGCTATGGATATGTGTGAGAATATGGGGCAGAATGTAATGTCTCAATTGGGAACTATGATGGGCGGTCCGTCGGGGGATGGAAATCCATTCACCATGTTTCAACAAATGGCGCAGCAGATGCACCCACAGAGAAGAGATCAAATGAGAACGGAAATGGAACAATCATCTAATCCAACAAGAGATAGACTCCAAAAAAAACTCGCTGAAAGAAAAAACAAAAATTAAAAACTAGATTATTATATATAACTATACAAATGTTCACTATATTTTGGGGGAATGATATGAGTATCTTATATAACCGAAATCATATATTGGAGATCTTTCCAGCTAAAGATTATGATATTATTCGTAAACTGAATGCTATTTTTAGATTTTCAATTTATTACAGTATTCTGGTATTTCTGTATAATAAAAAGAACACCAATGTATTTTATATTCCGATTGTCGTGGGGATTCTAACGTATATTGTGTATCAAAAGAATAAGACGATTCAAGTAGATAATGCTCTCATAAAGAGTATCAATGGTGATTCTGAGAGTGTGGGTGATCTTCAGCAATCGTGTCGCATACCAACTAAAGATAATCCCTTTATGAATCCTCAAATGAGTGATTTTGGAAATAATGTGGAGGTTAAAGAAGCGTGTACTTCATTTGATAACAAGGGGATCCAGAAAAAAATTGATGAATACTTTGAAGATGGTATTTTTAAAGATTACGCCGATATTTTCAATAATAAAAATTCTCAGAGACAATTTTTTACAGTTCCTGGAAGAGATGTTCCAAATGATCAGGGTTCTTTTGCACAATGGTTGTATGGTTCACCTCCCACGTGTAAAGAGGGTAATCAGATAGACTGTTTATCATTTAGAAATGGGGGTGGCATGCCTTCTGGTGCGACCTCGTCGTCGCCCGGCCCAGCCTCCTAGTCGTAAATAAAATATATAGTTTAGATATAAAGTAGAATGGTTCAAAATTATTCTGGATACAATGGAGAAGAAGAGAAAATGGAGCAATCATGTTTACAACAGTCGGTAGATGTGAAAGATTTTACTCTTTTCAATAAGAGTTCTTTAAATAGCGACCAATCCACAATAGATATTGATATTACTCAGTCAAGAGGTCCTGGAAAATATTTACTTGATAATTACAATGGTTGTGGATGCGAATTAAAAGATGCTCGTGAATTACAGCTTTCTCAGCCTGTGATTAATTTTGAAGGTGGAAAGGGTTGGATTGGAGAGAAAGGTTGTTTGGTTGACACCGATACTGATTTGAGAATAGGAACGGACAAATTAACTAATCTTCGTTTCATCAATCAATTGCATGAGAGACCTCATCTGACTACGGGGAATTATATGTATGGATTTCACGATGTTGACAATGAAAGTATTCTTCAATCAAGTAATTTCTCTAAAGACCAAAGACCATGCAATGTTTTATCCGGAGTCACAATTGGAAATATTTTCACACCGATGATTCCTAAGTTAAGTCAAGAGGTTCAGAATACAGAACACATTATTCCCGAAGATTCTATGAAAGATTGGGTCCGAAGTGGATTACCAACGAGACAGATTGCTAGAAATGAAGATTATATGAGAAGATGTCAAGAAAAGACTTCTAAATAATTTCTAAGCGTATAATATATTACAATGGACTCAACGCTCAGTACAATTGATTATATGACCAATAATGTGATTCAGAAAGACCTCCAATATTCACCTTCAGTGGGAAATTATTCTAGTCTGACGGGTTATGGAGTGAGCTCTCAGTTTACAGATATTGATTCAAACCTTAAGTTGTTAAACTTTCCATTATCCAACAATCCTATTAAGAAATATGCACCTGATAAAAGTGTCAAACCTAAATCTATATTTAATGAAGATGGTTTTTTTCATAGTGAATATCCCAATCAAGTTAATAATCCACTTGATTTGAAAGAACAGGGAATAAATCGTTTTCAATTTCTTCACATTGATCCTCAGAAAAACTCGATTGAGCCTTTTTCTCGTTTAGGCACAAACACTGTTTTAGAAACGTTAGACAACCACACAACGCATTGTTAAGATTTATCTACCACATCCACAATCTTCTTCTTTTTTAAATCCGTAATACCCTATAATTGAGACTAACAGTACAATAAACATTAAATCACATCTAGTCATACCTTTCAAATAATTTTTCATTCTAATACTCTTTAAAAGAATATTAGAAAATATTTAAGATTTATATTTTATAGTAGTATAAAATAGGATGCTCCATTATCTACACGAAAACATCGTTCACGATGATGTAAAAGGTGAGACAAAGCTGATCAAAAATAATAAAACAGTTAAAGTTTCTCAATCAAATTGGCATAAGCTGTTACATGTTATCGGGTGGTCAAAATTACCATTGAGTTTCATAAAATATTTGAATACATATTCGGATAGTAAGAATAAGAACTCTCCCTTTGGTGTCTTAGACTGTGGTTCATCCGGAGAATGTTTATTTTGTTGTATCGCTCATTCTCTCTCAAGTAATTTTGAAACTTACTATGATTATAAAGATATTCGTGAAAGCATTGCACAAACGATTGATGAAGAAACCTTTGTATCTATTATAGAAACCTACCGAGTTCTTAAAGATAGCGAAGATTTTGATGAGGACTGGGATCCCTACGAAATAAATGATAAAGAAGAACTACAAAATTTAATACGAGAAGGTGGACAGAATTATTGGGGAGATCATATCTTGCTCCAGCTACTTATTAAGACTTTTCAAATAAATATACTTATTTTGAAAATGAATACTTATCAAAATACGCACGGTATTTATCCCTTTTATAATGAATACAATAAAGAGTTTCCCACGATAATTTTATTGTATGAAGATGGTAATCATTTCAAATTGGTAGGATATTTTAAGAATTATATGAGGTGTATTTTAAATCATGAGGATATTCCCTCTGAAATAAAAAGAATCTATAGTATAGTATAATATCTCATATGGAAGGAACCCTCTTTTTAGCTTTGATGGGAGCAGGATATTTGATGAGCTCAAAAGAATCACATAATATCGACACCGTAATGAAACCAGATATTCAGAAAACCAGCGAAACAAGTGTTTATGATGTCAACAATTTTAAAGATTCAAAAATAATGGAGAAAAAGATTTTAGAAGAATCTCATAAGAAATCATTTGACAACCGAACAAATATTGTCAATCAAGCCAATGGAAAGGATAAGATATTTGATATAAAAGATGTGAAAGAAGGGTTTGGAGAAGATGTATTTAGTGAATTATTGGGAATAGACATCTCACGAGATGCTTTTACTTCGGATGATAGAGGTGTGCAGATGGCACCCTATTTCAGTGGCGGCACTCGCGATGGTGGTCGTGGCGCATCTACGATGGGTGCTGTAAATACCCAAGAAAACTTAGCCTTGAATGCTTCCAATGGTGGCTCAGCAGCACAATACTACACCAATAAGAGGGAGAGATCTGGTGATCAACCGGTTCCATTTGGAAATGTTTACGGTATGCAGGATACAGGACCCGCTGTGGAACAGGACAGATATATTTCAAGTCAATACAGAACGAATGATTTACCCTTTCAACAAGAAAAGATTATTCCTATTCATGAACGTTCTTCTATCAATAGAGATGTAGAAATGGCGAGAGCCCAGAGAAACTCTGTTGACAATACTAGAACTCTTAGTAATCAAAAAGTTTCTTTTGGTGGAAAAGTGAACCCGGGGAAAGGGATTAGTGTCAGAGGTAAAGAAGGACAGGTCTTTAAGAATCACGTCAATCAAGATTACGAAAATAAAGAAGACAGATGGTTGACGACTACCGGAGCGTTTGAGGCGAAGAGTATTCGTCCCGAACAAGTTATCCCCGAAACAAATCGTCAAAATACGAATGGTCCTTTAATTGGTCCTATCTTTTCGAGTGGAAATATTTCTGGACAACGCAGACCCTTTATTAAAGAGTCTGATAAACAACAACTTGAATCCGATAGTTTTAGAAATATCTCCCTTGAAAACAAAGCCAATGATGATTTTGGTAAAGATGGTTTCCGCGCATATCCCAACGAAAGAGATGCTACTCAAGAAACAAAACACGATGGAAATATTGCTTCAGTTTATGAGGGTAATACTTTGGGTGTTCAAGATACTATCAAAACGACTATTAAAGAAACAACTCTGAATACTAAAAATATGGATAATCCTACACCTGTAATCAATCTCCCCACTGAAAGATTACACGATCCCGTCAGAGTCACGCGGAAAGAAACTACTCATCAAGAATACAATGGAATCGCGGGAGGGGCGACTCCTCAAGAGATGGCTAGTGATCAATATTATCGTTCAGATACAAATCCCAACAAAGAAGTTATTGCCCAGGGTAGAGCTCCAACACAAGTCTCTACAATGTTAACGAGTGGTGAAGATACAATGAACGTTGATATTAAGAAGATAGAAAGTGATTATTTAACTAACCGCATTACCAACGGAGATAAGATTGCTTCCGCCATACCGGGATGGGATTCATGTGTTCTTACAAATGATAAAGATACTCTGAATAATTCTAAAATAGCTGACAGAATTAACAACGAGATTTTAGATCCCTTCAGAAAGAATGAATATACACATTCTTTAGAATCATTTGCATATTAATTTTATATTATGTTATAATATAGTATCTCATGTATTCATCGCCTTTAACTGGTTTATCAATACAATACAATAGGCGGACTTGTGAGGATAGCAGTGATTGGAAATCTGTATTAGATAGTTCTGTATCATGTAATTCCCTTAGTCCTACAGATGAAAAATGCCATCACATTGATGTAAATGGGGAGACTGGTTTTCAGAGTTGCCCCAAGGCGTGTGGAAATTGTTTTGAAGATTCTCCAGATACTTCTGATGACCGTATGAATATTCGTGTGAATCAACAACCGATGGGACTTTATTCGGGTGAAAATGCCGAAACAAATGAGTTTGAAGAGATGGGTTCCCAATTAAGGAATAGAGGAGATTTAGAAGATTTATTTTATCAATTTACATATGAAGTTAATAACAAATTGAATGAATTAAGTGAAAGAATTTCCATGACAGAAGATGTGGATGATGCGATAGAGGTAAGACGAGAGGGAGAGGCGGCAAGGGGGAGGGTTGGGAGTGTTTGTGCGAAAAAAGTATGTGGAAATACTAATATTCCCCAGGAAACGAATCTCCGGGCGCAGTGGCAAAATGCGTGTAAAAATGTTGAGTGTGATCAAAAACTTTTTTCAACCTGTTTGGAGGAGAGGTGGGGGGGGGCAGAAGAAGAATCTTCCGATGATAGGAACTGTTGTGAGCTCATCGTAGATGTGAATCAAAATAATATTTCACCTGCATTGGCTCCTGAACCCACGCTGGGAGGGGAAGATTGCTCCGGTCCGTACACAATCTTTGAAAATACAACAGAAGAAATCATAAATGAAGATAAAATGATTTATTTGAGAACGATAGGAGCCCAACTCACAGAAGATTCCCGGGGAGTTGGAGATACAAGTTCTGGGTCCCAAGCGATGACAAATAAAACATTTGCACAAAATATACTGAAAACTTTTAAAATTATAGATAATGTGAGTTCACCTGATATTTCAACTGATATTTCAAATCCAAATGAAGTGGGAACGGATCCGGATAATCAGGCGCGCACTCGTTATTATTACAATTATTCCACTCCCCCCCTTGTCGGGGATAAGTATATCCAGCTTCAATCCCCTTCTCAGCGCCTGCCACCTGATATGAAAATAGAAATTCTGCTAATTACGAAAGAAGACGCAGCCCTAGGCTCCCCGACAAACACCACTCTTAATAGTGGTGTGGGGTGGTATTCGACCAATCGAAGCCGGGACAGATATAATGTAGCGGTTCCCGAAGCTATTTCGGCTAATTTATCACAGATTATTGTACGAATAAAAATTAAAACGGAAAGCGACGGGGAAAGCGACGGGGAAAGCGTATTTAATCCAGGTTTATACATATATGGTATTTATTCACTGAATGAAGAAACGTCCCCCCCTTCGGGAACTATCCCCCTCCCGATATATGGTTCTAAAAAAAATTTTAATGAAAAAAATCAGTTGGATGAAGATATCGATATTGAGGAATATACAGTGGATAGTACAGCGGATATTACAGCGGATAGTACTTACAAGAGTTTCTATTGTTATATTAAGAATCCTAACTATTACTTGACATACCCTCAATATACAATAAGTATTACTGATGGAGGTAACAACAAAGTCACCACTTCCATTAAAGATATCTTACTAAAACACCCAGCATTTAAATCAAATGATGATAAAATATTATTCTCTATCTTTGAAAACGCCAATAAAGCAACTCAGCTTAGAGGGTCAGGCGCTCCCTCGTCAATGATTTTCTCTTTCCCGGTGTCCGCAGACGGCGGCGGAGGCGAAGCGCCTGGCGGCGCGGGAACAAGTATCTCAGAATGTAATAATGCAGTTTCGATCTTAAAGTGGGCGGGGTGGGGGGCTGTATGTTTTTTTGGCTTCTCACTACTAGTAACAGCTGTGGTGATGTTTTTCGTAAAAGATAAGGCGAATGTAGATTATGTAGATGGTGGAGTTGCGGTGGTATCGGTGATTTTGAGCATTTTTCTCTGTATTTTGAATTTCATTCCGCTCTCGTCCAGTGATACCCGACGCAATACTTTGAACTGGATGATAGGGATATGGTGGTTTTTTGTGGTGGGGCGTTCTCTATGGAAAAAAATTTCGCCAGCGCTGGGGGGGCAGCTAGACAAGAGTCTTACACGATCATTTAACTTGATTATTGTTTCTACATTGCTTCTTATAAACTTTTCAGTTGGCGAGGCGGAAGATGAGTCACCGGATTCAATTAAAGATAGGATAAATGAGTTAGATTCTTGCCCGGGCTCGGACTCGGACTCGGACTCGGATGCACTCAGCCCCACATTTTCCACTGTGGCCATCATTATTGTTCATATTATCGTGGCATTAATCCTTATCATAGGCGGGGGGAATAAACTTCCTGAAGGATCCTTGAAGAAGTTTCTCTTTATTGGGCTGGGGGTTGTGTTTGTTGTCGTCGATATCTCTTTTTATCACAGCTCCTCCACCTCACATTTATATGGATTTACCGCTTCTAAAAAGGGTAATTTGAGCCAACTCTTTGTTACCCTTTTCCGCGCTTCAAGAAACTTCATATTATTGTATTAATACTTGAATTTATCGTATAAAGTCTTATTTAATATTCTAATCTATATTATTATGTATAGTAAATGCATACTGATATTGTTAATACTTTTTTTCTTATTTTATATAGGTTCATATTACCAGGAGTCTATAATAGGGTGTAATGATTGTTTTCAGTTTAATTTGGCGGAGGAACTGTATCATGATAATATACATTGCAGTGTGGCATTGATCTTACCGAAGAAAACAGCTGTTGATAACAATCTAACAAGTGACTTCAGTCTCTATGATAAAGATAATGGAATAATTACGAATAATCTTGTTGAGCATGCACCCATTGTGCTAGGAGTAGATAGTGTTGGTGGGGATGACCCTCAGTTTGGCTTCGAGCCTGCCGCGGCCGCGGCCGCCGCCTCAGACCCTGGTTCCTTCCCTCTTGTGGGAACTATTACCATCCAAAATGTAAGGCATGTTACGGGAATTGTAGATTCTTATCATACTTTTTGTAATCTGAAGAGTCCCCCCCCTGCGTTGTCTACTTCTATCCCCCCATTTTCTACAAGATTATGTGCTTTTTTTCAAGTAAAAAAAGACAAATCTAATCCAGAAAATAATCTGAAAATACAGGGTGAGAGTTTAGAAGACCAAAGAGATCTGGTCCGTATATGTAAATTGATTCTGATCCCGAACGATTCCTCAGGATCCGAAACAGATTATTCATACAATTATAAAGTGTATCCATTGGATGACCCGGGGGAGGGCGATAATCATGTCGATTACGACGGATTTTTTACAAGCAACGACCTTACAACAGTTGTGATGTATATTTATGAAGGATTTGATTTTAGTCCGGATGTATTAAATAAGATAAAATCTGAAGGTATCGGGGCTTCTGGAGATGGAGATGGAGATGATCGAGGCGAAGAAGCCAAAGAAGAAGAAGAAAAAGAAGGTGGTCAAGACGCGGTGGGGGCGGTGCAGACGCCGGGTGAAGAAGAAGATGGAGATATAATTATAGATTATGATAAAGTAAAAAACTTAAAATGTGAAGATTTAATAAGTAATTTCAGTATACTAAATAACAAATCGCCAACAATCCCAGAAGATACAAAAAAACAACGACCAGATTACAAACACGTTTACTTACCCGACCATTTTTATGCCAATATATCTGATTATGATCTAGAACAGACTAATTATCTTTTGAGTATTTTTTATACATCCTATAACAGGCGGACTCCGTTCATGAAAGGTAATTCCAATCCAGAGTTTAAAGACCCATATACTAGGCAAATAACGGTTATGAAATCAAATATAGTCTTTTTCCATCATATCTGGCGTGAATACAATGTTTTGGATTCTGGTGTACGTCGAAACTTCCTGGTTGACTCGGTCGTGCTAGATATGAGCAAGCCAAAATATGATGATCTTTCCAAATATCTAGAAGAGCTTCCTTCTAATGCAGCGATAAGAGACCATGCTTCGAGTATTTATGAGACACAAAAATTGAATAGCATGCAGAGTCCCAGTATCAAACCTATAACTTCTCTAACAATTACAGATAAGATAGAATATTTTTGGATTAATGATGATGGTCCCTTTTTACGTATTCCAAATATGTTCCAACATTGTGATGATAATAGTGAGTTCAATACAGTACTAGCAACATTAGAACTTGAACTGGATAAAGCTCAAGGAATGCTCAAACTTACGTATGCAGATTCATGTAAATATACGGTTAATACACAGATGGCATTACAATCGATCCGGATCATGCCGATCGATGTCGCGCGACAAAAGACAGCTCAAAAATATCTCGACAGCAGCAGCGCCCCCTACCTGGAACTTAATGTGTCTTCGGGGGGGAACTGACCTTCGTAAAATATGTGGTATTTATGTGAGGTTAAAGTGGTATTTTATATTCTACAGGAGATATATGGATAATATCAATGTCCCCGTTTTTGCTCAAGCAAAAATAGAATATACGAAGCAGTTAATCGATATATTGTATATTCATATTTTTGATGGATTTTCTTCAATCTACAATGAGTCCAAAAAAATATACCTAACTAAGACAGGTATTCCTATTTTGAATATTTTTAGAAAATTATTGGAAAATGTTCCCATGTGGAACAATGAGATTATAGAGGAAGAAACTAGTCGGATTGTAAAAGTTAGTAAATGTGATTGGTTAGATGATTTAGTTACAGCAGTTTTTATAAGCCATACACGTATTCTAATGTCAATTGGTCCCAATCAAAACACCAATAAACTAAATGTATCTGTTCCTAAAACTCCCAATTTTATTCATAAGATTTACATTAATATTGCTCGTGATTTATGGAAGAATCCATATCTCTACAATGAAAATGTGGCCGGTCATGATAGACAGAGAAACATGAATAATGTTGAGGGAATCATAAAATTAAATATTGAAACAACAGTTCGTAAAGAACTCCCTGTGAAAGAGATTTTAAGAGGACATTTGGATACGTATGAGAATAATGAAAAATTAGACATTCAAATGATTCTGAATGAAATTAAAAAGAATCCAGAGTTTTCTTATAAATCTGATGAAGAAATGAAAGAAGGAACGACAGAAAACTCAGAGGGGAATGAACCAGAAGATAGAGAGATAAATGAAAATATATTAGACCAAGATTCTCCCGCGCACTCAGAACCCGAACAAGATTTAGAGCCACACTCAGTGCCTGAGCCAGAGCCTGAACAATACTCAGAACCAGAGCCGGAACTCCCATCTGAATCATTTTCATTCAGTCAGCCCACTGTAGAGAAGTATGATAATGTTGATATAGTTGAAGAAAAGAAAGAGGAAGATACATCTTCTTTAACAGATAATATTTATAACGATCCAAATGATCCTACTCCGGAAGAAATAAAAAAGAATACTGCAGATATAGTGGTAAATGATATAACTCTCCCGGTTGAAGATCCACGTCCACAACCCTCAAAAATCCCTGATATAAAACCCCCTGATATAAAACCCCCTGATATAAAAACTCCTGAAATTACAGCTCCTGATACAAAACCACCTGAAAATAAAGATGTGAAAATGTTTTCATTTGATACATTGTATCCGGGTATGAAGACATTCGGTTCGGTCACTAAAGATGAAGAAAAGAAAGATGAAGGAAAGAAAGATGAAGAAAAGAAAGATGAAGGAAAGAAAGATTTGAATACCTTAAGCCCGATAACTGAAAACCAGGTTTCAACCACTCCAGAGAATATTGACAAGACTGTGGAGAATATATCGCAAAATAATGATACTGTTCTGAAAGAGGTCATGAAATTGGATAAAGAAGGAGAAAAAATTGATGAAACAGAAACCCTCGATAATTTCTTGAAGGATCTTAAGCAAATCGCCAGTAAATCCGATAAAAATATCAATGTAGAAACTAAAGAAAACTCCTATACATTTTTTGACTAATGTGTCTAAATATCATAAATAAAATAATTCGTTTAAATAATGATAGAATCTCCGGTTATTTTTGGTTTGGTCACGAGTAGTGTGATATGTCTTATTATTTATTTTATATTAAGAGAAAAGAATAAATATCAAGAAGATAAATACAACGAGACCAAACAAGATATTATAGGATTATTTTTTATTATCTTTTTTACAATTTTTATAACTCATATAATTTATGATAAAGCTAGCTCTAAGAATATTGTGCCTGCTGAAGTAAATACTGGACAATGTCCCTTCTAATTTACATTCTTTTCCGTTTTCGGTAAGGTTTTTCTTTCTTCTTCCCCTTCGATTGATTCTCTTTTTCTTCAGAATTATCTGATGAAAGACTATAACATGATTTCATTGGAAATAACTTCTTTTTCACCCGATATTCATTGAAGAACTCTTTAGTAATAATATCCGTTGGTAATGAATTCTTTGCATTTTTTGAGATATTAATATAAAGAGAGAAATCATCATTTTCTTTATCTAATCTTGTACCATATTTGTCAGTCGTTGTATATTTCAAAAACTCCATTAAATTATCATATTTTTGAATTATAGTTTCATCATTATCAGTATCCACATTATCCTCATACCTTTCTCTAACTTCATCCAAGATCGTGATAGACAAACGACACAAGTCAAAGCAATAACTTGGATTTGTTCCTTTATTAGGATTCATAAATGGGATAGATGATGAATATTTGTATTGACCCTCAGCTTCACCATATTTGGAAAATGCATCATTCATAAATATTTTATTCTTGAATGTCAGAATTGACCGACCAAAATCTATAATTTTAAAGATTTTTCCATATGTAGGAACTTTAAAATAAAGATTATTGTATTTGTAATAAAGGTATTTTCTATCTGTCTCTGTATACATAATATTACTGACATGTAGATCATTATGAGTAAAACCATAAAACTTCTGAAGATAGGCTAGAGAAAAGGCCACCTGAAAATAACATGATTTTATATCATCCAAACACAATGATTCTGATATTATTTCATCCAGAGTCCCCTTTAATTTTTCTATAAATAGTGAAATTGTGGGACAATCCTTAAGTTCTGCAACTATTAAACTATCATAATATCCCTCAGAAGATGAATAAGATCCCCCTGAATTGGAAGATTGATACGAAAGAACTGAATCACTGATATCACTCCGGGGGATACTTTCAATAGAACCATTTGTTCTTTTGCTTTTGCTGGATGTATCTGAATCTGAAGATACATCATATTCTATCTTTTTAAGAGTGAATGATTTATCAACCGTCCTTATAAAATCACGATGAGTTTCAAAATCCTCAATATCTCCGGTGATATCAAAGTTGATATTCTTAAGTCCGTTCACTGAACCATAATAGATGGGAAAACACGGTAATTTGTCTTGAATAGTTAATTCACTGAACAAATAGGAACAAAATACATCGATGTAGGCCATATTATCAAGATTGTTAATTTTATGTTGAGTATTCGCGAGATAGTTAGAGGGAAGAAATGGATTTCTTTTGTAATGAACAGAGTAATTATTCAGTATAAAATGTATCGGATCTAAAAGAGGAATATTCTTGCAAAAAATCTCTGAAGAAACAATTGTCTGCTGAAGTTTATTGTATACTTCACCTTCTAAAATACAGTTTGAGTTTGTTTCATACTCTTTAAGAACTTTATTAATTTTTCTTAAATAATAGTTTCGTTTAAAATCTATGGTTTTGTGTGATTCCCTTGTATTATGAATATAAAAATAAAGAGACATGATTGGATAATAAAATTGTGAATGTTTCATGTTCATTAATTCTTCAATACTCTGATAGAGTCTATTTCTATCTTTACGATTCCATTTCCATTGTTTTAAATACATAGATTGTATACTTCTGGTTTAATAATTATTTCTAAGATTAAACTTAATATTTTTTTTATTATTTAGTATATAATTACTATGGAGATACAGTTGTCAAAGTTTGATATGAATAAAATAAAGGATGATAAGGTTGTGGTTCTAATCGGGAAAAGAAATACAGGAAAATCGTTTTTGTGTAAAGATATATTGTATCATCACCGAGATATTCCGTGCGGGCAGGTTATTTCAGGGACTGAGGCTGCAAACGAGTTTTATTCAAGTTTAGTTCCCAAATTATTCATACATGAAGAATATCAAGATTCAATTGTAAATAATGTATTGAAGAGACAGAGAATGATGATTGACAAAGTAAAAACTCAAACAAATATAGATCCTCGTTTATTCGTTGTATTTGACGATTGTCTCTACGATAACAAATGGGTAAAAAATAAAGATGTCAGGAGTTTGTTTATGAATGGTAGACATTGGAAGATATTGTTCATGATTACTATGCAGTATGCATTGGGTATTCCTCCTAATTTAAGAACAAACATAGATTACGTGTTTATTCTTCGGGAGAATTACGTGAGCAACAGAAAAAGATTATATGAGCATTATGCGGGTATGTTCCCTACTTTTGAAATGTTCTGTCAGGTGATGGACCAATGTACCGAAAATTATGAATGTTTAGTGGTGGACAACAATGCGCAGTCCAATCGTTTGGAAGACCAAGTATTTTGGTACAAAGCTTCAGAAAGAGGAGAGTTTAAAATTGGAGCGGATGATTATTGGAGATATGATAAAGATCATAGGGATGAAAATAATATGGAGGCGGGACACGAACATACTTACAAAAACAAATATGTGGTGGACAAAAAATATTAAGCATTGTTCTGAATGACCTTCTTCAGTCCGTCAACATCTCTCACCTGAACCTTGACAGTTTTAGTGACAGAACCGTCTTCAATCACTTCCAAGAGATAATGAGGGAATCCACGAACATTGTATTTCTTCACAATATCGGGTTTATCATCCGAATTGTATTTCTCAACACGAACCTGAGTTCCTCTAATTTCTGTATTGTCCATTTCAGCAGCCACCTTATCAAAGGCGGGGAGGGCTCTCTTAGAGTGTCCACACCAGGGGGCATAGATTAATTTGAGAGATACAGTTTTCTTTGACCTCTTCTGAGGGACCTCAGGTTTGGAGGATTCTAAATCTCCGAGAGCCTGAAACATCTCACCCTCTGCAATCCCCTGAACATTGCCTGAACCAGGTCTCTCAGCTAAGAGTTGAGAGTTGTTCCGAAAATTATTCGAGGGAACCATACCATCGGGTAAGAGAGAGTAGGAACCAAGAAAGTTAGCATCATTGGCTTTATTCGCAGCCAAGTAATCGGTTTCTTTCTTCATCGTCTGGGTGGGTTTCTGGTTCAGTGGTTTGGGTGCTGGTATGACTTCTTTATTATCTTTAACGGGAGCCGAACCACCACCATCGCCCACAGATTCGGGATAGGGGGCAAAATTAGTAAATCCCTCTTCCATATTGAGTAAAAGATAAATACACATCAGACCGAACAATACCCCCAATGAAATACTATTCTTTAAAAAAAAAATCTTACTAGAAGAATACGCCTCCTCAAATGACATCATTATATATACAATTATATTTTTATTTTGTTACTATTGCAAATCCGCCAATTTAAAGTATTCGTGTTTCGGTCCTACCGGACGACAAATGATGAACGGAATCTTCTTTTGTTTTAGTTCTTCAACAGCTATCTCATATGCATTATCGTAGCGCTCAACATTAGCGATGAGGGGTTGCGCACCCCCCGATATCTGGGATGATCTTTCCGAAAGAATCCTAGTTTTTTCATAATCAGTCAAAATAGGCATTGTCACATTCTTCTTTAGGTTCTTATCATAATCTTTTAGAAAATCGTGATTATTGGTGTAATCTGTTTTCAAGGAAACCACTTCTTCATAATCATAATTTTCATCCATGTGTATAATAATTCTATAGATTTGTTTTTATGTGAATTAACATCAAATTTAGTCAATCTGATTTTTCCATTTCTGTCCACAGCTGTCACAAACATACAAATACTTCATATCTTTATCATCGTATTTAATATAGGTTATTGACGTATCTTCTACATCGCATTCAGGATTTGGACACTGAATATTTTCATTTTGAGAAATCTTAGGAAGAGTGATATCATGTGTTAAATGAGAACAGGAGTTCAGAAATTCACTCTTATCAAGCTTCTTTGTTGATACACTGTAAACACAGAATGCCTTATTTTGAATCGGTTCCGTAGAATTACATGATTTACAATGAAACCCGATTTCCCCTTCCTCTGTCTTAACAATATTTCTCATATTGGAACACATAGTGCAAAAGTAATCATCATTCAATTCCATACTTGTAAATATCTATATATAGATACATTTTTTTATATCAAATTTATTCAAGGAGTTTTTTCATCTCACAATTGAATATCTCTAGAAGCTCATCGTATTGAAGTTGAAGATTGATAGAATAGACAGAAATAGATATACTCATATTATTTTTCTTTTTCGCAATTTCTTTGTATCTTTCTTGTATGGACTTTATATTCTTTTGAAGATGGTCAAGAATAACTGGCTTAAACTCTTCCAAACCCTGGGGTATTTCGAGAATATTCTTTAGGAGTAATGTTCGGAGTGTTTCATATTCTACACACGCATTGTATCTATCATTTAATTCTCCCGTTGAATGAGTGTATCCTGGTTCTTTAGTAATAGGATCATTGGTCAGAAGCGATTGAATTGTTAACAGAATACTCGTAATATCCATGATACTTGTCCATCCTGGACCCGACCAAGTTCCTAGAAGGGATAAACAAACTTTTCCCATATAATTTTCCTGTCGTCTACCCCGGTACAAATTGGGATGAATACGAATACTCCCCCTTGAAAGATACTCCACCTTGGGTGGGACGTGAGGATATTGTGTTGGGAAGTTTATCTTGAAATATAAGATACCGTTTTCGTAGCAACTCCCATCTGGTCCTATAATTATTGCATAGGCTTCTGTTATGTCTTCTTCATTGAAAATTACGTGGATTCCATTCTCTGAAAGATTATTTTCTTGAATAGATTTCATGTCTTTAGAAATGATTCGTTTAATGTGGGCTTTTACGGGCATCGCGTTTATTTATACTTTTGTGAAAGGACTTTAAGTAAAATTATTTACTGTTTAAAAAACAATACATATTAAATTTGATAGTGGATGGCGGGTATTGACACATAAGTATACTTGAAGTGAGACGTAATTACGAGGTAAATATAATTTAATATCTAAAGGAATTTGATTTAAAAAAATAATCTATTACATTCATTATTGATGGGTAAAGAGAAAGATTTGGAATCATTTTTAAGAAAATATATATCAGGAAATGAGAAACCGACACACACATCTATCTCTGGGGGGAAGTGGACTTTCCCCGCCCATAAACGGAATACGTTATATAAAAGAATTATCTATAACAAAAAGAATAATCTACCTATACTACCTCTTGTGGAGAAGATGCACGAATACATACCTTTCGTTATTGATCTTGATTTCAAGTTTGAGGAGAAGATTGACGAAAAACCTTACACTACAGAGGCCATCGTATATTTCGTGGAGTTTATTTGGTCGCAACTCCAAACGGTCATCGTTACCGAAGGAGACATAATGGGTGAGGTAATGACTCTTGAGAAAATGAAGCCCTATCCTGTGAAAAATAAATCTAACTACAAATCCAAAGATGGTCTTCACTTTGTATTCCCTGAAATAATCATGAAAAAAGAAGAGTATCGGTGTTTTATAGAAAAGTATATCTGTGGCGACACCATTGATGAGATGTTTCGCAACTTTCATATTCCACCCTCCAATATTGATGAACATACAATCGTTGACGGCACGTTTTCGGGATGGCAACCTTATCTGTGCTCAAAAGCGGGTGAGGAACACTATGAACTGACTCACGTTTACACGATGTATGAGGGTTCTGCGATAGAAATGCCAGAATCCGAGAGAAAGATGACATATGACCCATTAACGATCTTTGATAAAATGAGCTTTCATAAACCATCACTACAAACCACCTATGAGAAGATTGAGTTTAAAGAAGAGTTTCAAAAGCAACTTAAACGGAAGGAAACTAATACTAGTAGTATGTCAATACCGATGTCCTCTAGCGCTGAAGATATAAGCGAGGGTGTCTTTGACCCGTATAAGACCAAGAAACTCACAGAAAAAGTGAGGGATAAACTTGAAGGAGAGGAACTCAATCTAATGATT
>CERI01079429.1_pt1 | contig 31636 bp, 29 predicted proteins | sample 350261 | NCBI WGS metagenome assembly CERI01 (sample SAMEA2620979, study PRJEB7988) | marine metagenome | isolation source: saline water (ENVO:00002010), including
CCTAGTTTTTTTGTTAAATTTTTTCAATATCAAATTATTGTTTTAAAAAAAAAATAAATCAATTATTTGGTTAATAATAAAATAATTTTAAAATTAACTGTTTAATAAATTCATATCAATACAATCAGATAAATTATTAGATTTTATTTCATACAATATTCCAGAATAAGAAATCCCTTTGTTAAAAGGATTTCTTCCAGTATAGAAACCTACTTCTTTTTTTTTTGCTATCACTCTTCCTAAACAATTTTCAAATATACTAAAGTTTTTGTCTAAATCATCGATTGAGTTTTGAAATGTCAAAAAATATTTAGGATTATATTTTTGTATATCGTTAATATATATTTCAGGATTGTCCTTTTTAGACAGATAACTTAGAAAATTAGTTGAAAGTGTTTTATTTTTTCCCAAGGAAATTGACCTATGCATTGATATGATTGTGCCATCATCACTTATTATTGAATTTGCCCAAGAATATAATGCATATCCGTTTGCATATTTAGTCATTGTTTTTTCATAAAGTGTTTTAGTTAAAGACCCTGGAAATAAATTATATGAACCAAATATAAGAAATAAGAATACTACACAGGATTGGAAATAAAGTGGAATTTTAAATAAATAATTTATCTTAAGTTTACTTTTTGAAAGAATAATTATTAACCAAAATACAGGCTCAATAAGAAAACGCCCAGTTATTTGACCTTTAATTGATACAATTATTAAATAAAATAATATAATTAATATAATTCTTTTTCTTAATTCATATTTAATTCTTGGAATTAAGAGCAAAAATATTAAACAAATGCCCATTGTATTTGTAAAAGTACCTATACTCATTGGTATTAATAAATAAATCAATGGTATGTCTCTTCTATAATTTGTTATGTGAGTCTCAAGATTTTTAAATCCAGGTAAATGTGTTGGGAATGGATTTAAAATATACTGATAGATATCACCTCCCCAATTATAAAATTTCCAATAAATAAGTGGAAAATAAAAGATACAAAAAATAATTATAGACAAATAAACAAATAATTTTAAATATTTTTTTTTATAAAAATATTCTAATGATGCTAAATATAATATGCCCCCACTTAAGATGAATGAAAATTTAGAATTAATTGAATTGGTTAAAAATACTAATATTATTATCGCTATAGAAAATAACATTTTCTTATTAAGTAAAAAGTTAGCTCTACTAAAAAAAATTATTGTAAAAACTAAGGCATTTGAAGCAATTGAAAATAATTGAGGCTTTGGTGAAGAACACAAAAAAATAATTATGGGTGTAGATAAAATTAATAAAGAAAATAATCTTTTGTCACTACTATTTTTTCTAACTACTCCAATTAAGGATAGTAAACCTGAAAATTGCACTAAATTTCCTAATTGCTCTGAATTAAACAAAAAACTTAAAGACATCACGATTTCTCCAGAGCCAGATAATAAATTTTCAAAATTATTTAACTCGGATGGAAATCTTCCACTGCTAGCAATAAATTTTGCAACAGATGCGTGATAGCCAAGTGCATCTGCATGCGTAATGGGTGATATTGAAAGAAAAAAATATCCTAGTAAAAATAAAATAATAATTATATTTTCTAAATTTATTTTACTAACATTATAAATATAAAATTTCCATTTTTTTATAAATTCAATAGATTGAATGATACCCAAAAATATTAAACATGATGCAAATAATAAAATAAATTCTTTAGAAAATTGAAAGAATAAAACTATAGGAAATAAAAAAACCATAGCAAAATTAATTGCAATCAAAGTTTTTTGGTATTGGATATCTGATACTTTAGCAATTATTGAATAAATATTCTTATTTTTAAGAATTATAGTTCCAAGCTGATTGAAGCCTAAGAATAATAATAAAGACACGTATAATCCAAATAATGGATAATTTGTAGATAGATTGTAAATAAAGTTCATTATAAATTTTTATCTTTTTAATTAATGCTGCTTATTTTTTAATTATAAGTATTAAGTTAGATGTACAAAAATATGCTTTATATGAAATTATTTTATAATTCTTAATTCTAAGTTTTTCACAATGATCTTTTAAATCTTTCTTTGATAATAAATTTAAATTTTCCTCATTAGCAAAAAAACTATATCCAAATAAATTAAGTATTTTTCTATGAACTATTTTCGGCAAAATATGAATAAATGGAATCATTGTGTGAAAATCTAAAAAAAAATATCTATTTGGAGTTGTTATAAAAATATCTTTTTTTGCAACTCTTACACACTCTGAAATAAAAAGTTTTTGATTATTGTAAGAACCAACATGTTCTATGGTAGCATTTGAATAAACAATATCATAGCTGTTATCATCTAATTGATTATCACATCCATCACCAATAATAAAATTTTTCACATTAGGGTATTCATTTTTTAAAAGGTTACAATCCTGATTAGATAAACAGGTTATATTTTTATTATTTATAGTTTTTTGTAAAATTAAATTATGATTTTTATCAATACTAGCTGTGGTTCCTATGTCTAATAAAGTTTTTTCATCCCTATAATTAATCTCATTAAAAAAAATTTTTAATATCTTCTCTCTATTTTCTAACAATTTTTTTTTAAAATATGTTTCTAATAATGTTACTTTTTTCCAATAAATTTCATTATAAATCATCTTTATTTTTTATTTCTAATTATTTTAGTATTTACTATAAGCTTATCAAAATTTTCAATACGAATGTTTATAAACAATTTGAATAAAGTTTCCATACTATTAATTTATAATATTTTTTTTATATTTTATTCTTAAAACTTTATTAATAATCATAGTTGGTAAAAAATATTTAAATAATTTACCAATCAATAAAAATAAGAAAAAATATATAATCTTAAAAAAATTTTTAAAAGATGGCACATTTCTGTAAATAATTTTCAAATTTTCTAAAAAAGCTTTGAATCTATTGTTGTCAGATAAACCTCCAGCTTCCACAGTGCTTATGATTAAATTAATTTTCTTAAAAATTTTATTTTTTTTTTTTATCTTAATAAAAAAATTAAAATCTGAACAAATTTTATATTTTAAATCAAAATTATATTTTTTTAAAAGATGTCTTTTAACAAAAGATGATTGATGACAAAAAGGAATATTAATAGAATTTTTATCAAATAATTTTCCATTGATTCTATATTTAAATTCTTTATTATTTATAATTGTATCACCATATATAACGTCATTTTCACTAAGCTTGTAAGAATATATTTTTTTCAATACATTGTTCTTGTAAAATAAATCTCCAGAATTCAAAAAAATAATCCACTCGCCATTTGCATATTTTATTCCTTTATTCATTGCATCATATATTCCGGTGTCTTTCTCTATAATTAATTTATCAATTTTATTTTTTCTATTTAAAATTTCTTCTTGTGTGCCATCTATTGACATTCCATCAACAACAATTATTTCATAATTTTTAGGGTAAATTTTTTGCTTGTAAATTGATTCTAGAGTATTGCGTAATTTTTTCTTAGTATTTAGTGAAACAATTATGATACTAAAATATATATTTTTGTTCATCATTAAAATTCAAAATTTTAAAATAATTATCTGAAAAACTTTTTCATAATTTTTTTCTTTATATTTTTTGCATATTATTTTGTAAAATTTATAAATTTTACTGAGTAATTATTTAATATTTTTTGATTTTTAAAGCGTCAATTTAAAACTCTAGCATAGTTCTATCTATGTTCAAAATATTAAAATTTAATATTGTATTTTTATTTACACAGATTCAATTTAACAATTATAGTTTATTATTTAATACTCAAATTATTTCTTATTTATTACATTAAATATTTTGATAAACTTGAATAGTTTCCTTGGCACATTTTTCCCAAGAAAACTTTTGTGATTGTTTATAACCATATTCAATTTGATTTTTCAAATTTGTATTAGAGGATAAAATTTTATCAAACTTAAAACTCATGTCATCAGTGTCTAGCGGATCAAAATATTCAATATTTTTTCCCCCAACTTCTTGAAGAGATCCTCCATTACTAGATATAACAGGACATCCACATGCCATAGCCTCTAAGATTGGAAGTCCAAATCCCTCATATAAAGAGGGATAAACCATCAGAGCAACATTTGAATAAATGTAGCTCAAACTCATTTTTTTTTCATTAGCAACTTGAATATGATCTAAAGTCATTTTATTTTTATTTAATATTTCAAAATCTTCTTTTCCAAATTTTTCACCTCCAACAATCATTATTTTAAAATTTTTTTTCATCAAATTAGATTTCGAAAAAGCTTCTATAAAACCATCAAAATTCTTATAACCTCTTCTGTTTCCTATAAATAAAATAAAATTTTTTAACTTCTTATTTTTTATTTCAATGAAATCGTTTGATAAATTTGATGCTAATAAAGTGACAGTTATTTTTTTTGGGTCGACACCAAAATATTCAATTAAATCATTTTTTGTGGTTTCTGAAATACAAATTAAATGCTGACTATTTTCTATACTAAATTTTTTTTCTTCTCGTAAATCTTTAAAATTTTTGAAATAATTTGGATACTTTTCACTTATTAAGTCAAATACAGTTAGAATTTTTGGCAGTTTAGGCAAATTTTTTTTTGAATAATACGTTTGATGTATCAAGTCATATGAATTTTTATCTAAATATTTTTTTGAAATATGAAAATTAATCAGATCAATAGAATTGTTAATCCTTCCAGGTAAAAAATTCACGTATGATCCAAATCGATATTTTTTTGGAATTTGTAAAAGATATTTATTTCTATGAAGTGGTGAAAAAAATTTTATATCTAGATTCATTTTTATCATTTCTAAACCTAAACTAAAAAAATAATTTGAAATTCCTCCTCTATTTTGTTTGGTGAATATTTGGTGATCAAAAAAAATTTTGGAGGCCATTTAAAAATTATTTTTAAGTTTCAATTTACTTTACTTTTGTTGTCATTTTCTTATCATTTATTTCAAAAATATTATCAAACTTGATTGTTTCTATTTTTCTATGACTAATAATTATAAGCGTTTTATTTAAAGAATATTTTTTTATATTTGATAAAATATTTTTTTCATTTTCACCATCTAGTGAACTAAAAGGTTCATCAAAAATTAGTACCTCTGAGCCTTTAAATTTACATCTAGCCATATTAATTCTTTGTGCTTGTCCACCTGATAAATTTGACGCAAAATCTCTAACATTTGTATGAATTCCATTTTTTAAATTTCTTACAAATTCTTCCAAGCCAGAAAAACTGATTGCTTCTAACACACTTTCATCTGAGACATTGTTTTGATCTGAGCCAAAAGTAATGTTATTTTTTATTGTGTCGTTAATTAAATAGGATTTTTGAGGCACATAACCCATTAAATTAGATTGGTTTAAACTATTAATATATTGTTTTTTATCTTCTTGGTCATTTATATAGATTTCACCAATGTCCGGTTTAATAAAGCCTAATAATAAATTTAAAAAAGTGGTTTTTCCTGAACCAGATTTTCCAATAATTAAATTTATTGAATTTTTTTTAATTTTAATATTTATTTTTTCAAATATTTTATTATCTCTATCTGGGTAACAAAAACTTACATCTTTAAAAATGATTTCTTTAAACATATTTTTATTAATAAATTTTGTATCTTTTTTATAATCTGCTAAATTTGCCAAATATATATTACTGTCGTTAACTTCTTTTGCTATTTCAGCAACAGCTGGTTGAGTATACTTTAAGCCTTGAAGAGCATGAATTATTTTTGTAACAGACGGAATAAGTCTAAATGAAGATAATCCAAAAATACCAAGAGTTTTCATTAGTTCACTACTATCAATAAAATTATCATTATATAATAAAATTGAAGCAGAAATTATCAATACAATAACAATTTCAATTAAATATCTTGGTATTTGCTGAATAAATAACAATATAAAATTTGAATTAAAAAATTTTACGGAAGACGAATAATATTTTTTTAAAAAAAATTCTTGTGCATGAAATGCTCTTATTTCAAGACTGCCATTAATAGTTTCTGTGGCTAATTGTAACTTTTCTTCAGCTGTATGGTGAAAAAACTGCCCAACTTTCTCAATTTTTTTTCTAAAGAAATAGTAAAATAAGATAGATATAATCGAAATAATTATAAAACTAAATGCAATTATTTCAAAGTTAACTATAGCTAGTAATGTAAAAATAAGAGTTATTAAAACAATTTCAGAGCTAATTGTAAATATATGTTGTAATGCTCCATTAGAAACCAAACCTGTAGTAATTTCTATGTTTCTCGTTAATTCAGAATTTTTCTTATTTCTTAAATTTAGAATGTTATCATAAAGATATCTATTTAATAATGTATTTGAAATGTGTACACCTAAATTTTTTTGAAATTTTAATCTTAAATAATTAACAAAAATTGTGAGTAAAAATTTAATAATAAATACAAAACATAGAAAATAAAAAAGTATCTTAATATTTCTATCTATGTTGAATATTTTTTCTAATACACTTATAGTTTTAAGATCTTGAAATCCTGCTAAAAATTGAAATATATCAAGTATATATAATAAAATAAAAAAATCATAAATATTTGTAAAACACAGTAAAAATATATTGATATATAAAATTTTTTTTTGTGTTTTATCTAAAATTTGATGAAGATTTTTAATTATAGATAACAATTATTATAACCTTCTGTTATTTTTTGAAAAATGTTTTTAATTTTTTTACAGTCAAATATTTTTTTACTTCACCACTATTTAAACTAAATCCTAATTTAACTTTTTTATATTTCTTGTTTTTCTCATATTTATTATGTGTTTTGTGTATCAAAAAGGAGTTTACTATGGCGTAATATTTTCCAATATCAAAAGTATTTTCACAATCACTTTCATCAATCATTTTTTCATGAAGTTTTTCACCAGGTCTAATGCCAATATTATATATTTTTGCATCTGGAAATCCTGCTTTTATAAAATCTATTACTTTAAAAGATTCTAACTTTGGAACAAAAATTTCACCTCCAACAGAGTTATGAATTGCCCAGTCAACCATTTTGACTGCATCCTCAAGAAATATATTAAATCTTGTCATTCTTCTATCAGTAAGCAATATACATTTATTTTTTTTATATTGTTCTGTAAACACTGGATAAACTGAACCTCTGCTTCCAAATACATTGCCATATCTCACAACTGAAAAATTAATTTTTTTATCACCTTTAATATTGTTGGCAGCACAAAATAATTTATCTGAACATAATTTTGTAGCACCATATAAATTTATTGGCGAAACAGCTTTATCAGTAGATAATGCTACTACACTTTTTACATTATTCTTCAATGCAGCTTCAATCACATTATTGGCTCCTAAAATATTTGTTTTTATAAATTCAAATGGATTATATTCTGCTATTGGTACATGTTTAAGTGCTGCTGCATGTATAACTACATCTACTGATTTCAAAGCTAGTTCTAATCTTTCTTTATCTCTTACATCTCCGAGAAAAAACCTGAGTTTTGATAGTTCTTTTTTAGTAAACTTTTCAGCCATAGAATGTTGCTTAAATTCATCTCGGCTAAAGATAATTATCCTATCTATTTTCTTATAATTTTTTAATGCAAATTTTGCGAAAGCAAATCCAAAACTTCCTGTACCACCTGTTATCAAAATTGATTTAATTTGCATAAATGTGTATTTATTTATTTATTCTAAAAACATATATCTTAAACATCAATAATTGGGAATTGCATTAAGTCAATATTTTCATCATCTTTTGTTTCTTTAAAAGATTTTATGTTAAAGCTTTGTTCAAATTGTGAAGCTTTTACCTTTTCATTTAACAATGAATTTTTAACAAAAAAAGCATTATTACCATTAGAATTAGTGCAAATAATAGAGTATCCCTTTTTCTTTCCTAATTTAATCAGTGCTTTGAGAGAAGCACCATAGTAAACTTTGTGCAGTTTTTTTCCTCTCTCAAATAATGGCTCATAAGGTATTGTAACTGAGTTATCTCCAAACCTTGAATTATATTCAATTACAACAATGTCTGGATCAATTATATTAATTTCATTCCAAATCCAATAATCATTTCCATCAAGATCGATTGATAATAAACCAATTTGACCAACAATATTATTTTTTTTAATTAAATTATTTATATTTTCTTTTGTTATAAAACTGTTTTCACATTTAAGACTATTTTTATAAACATATTCTTGCTCTAAAATATGTTCACAATATTCTTTATTTCCCTCTACAACTAAACCTGTCCAATTATACTCGAGTAACATTCTTGTATTTGCTTCCTCATAATTTTCAACTCCTAATTCAACAAAAACATTTTTTGATATATCTAAATTGTCTGTTAAGTATCTAATTAAGCCATCCTCTCCAAATTGAGAGAAGCCTTGAATTTCAAATTCTTTTAAATTTTTATTTAAATTTTTTTTTTGTAAGTAGGAATTTTCAAATGAATGTTTTAATAAAATATTTACTTTTTTTAATAATAGACTGTTATAAAATTTTTTCTTAAAGTATTTTTTTAAAGTTTTAATCATTTAATCAACAATAAGCCTTCTTTTGTTCGTTTTTATAAAATTTTTAAAGTAATTTACAGCCTTTAAATTTTTTTTATTTTTATTGGATACATAGTCTCTAAATACTATTGATGAATTTAAATGCTCTATTGAGGTTATATTGGGTAAAATATTATAATCTTGCATATATTTCATGTAATAAAATTCATGTATTTTTTTTGTAGAATTTTTTGGAATCTTTAGCTTATTAATTCTATTTAACAATTTAGTATACTCTTCTTTATTTTTTGGGTGAAAATTAAAATCATAACCCAAATGTGGATTATCTCCAGCATTGATTACAGGAATACCAAAATAAGGATATTCATGACCAATACTCCCGAAAACAGTCAATGCACAATTAATACCTTCATCTATTAATTGAGTATGTGATATGCTGTCAGGAAGAATTACAAATTCCTTAAATCCTTTTAATAAATTTTTCATTTTGTGTAAATTCAAATCATATTCCGCTGGATGTAATTTGATATACCAATCATAATTTTTTTTTTTGGAAAAATTTATTAAAAATTTAATCCATTCATACATATCTTCAAAGATCATATCTCCCATTCCATGAACAGCATCTGTAAAATCATGTGCAGCAATTAATACTTTTATTTTATTATTTTTTTTTAAAACACTTGTCTTATTTTTTTTATTTTTTAAAAAGGTTTGTGTATTGATAGAATTACTTATCTTATATAAATGATCTTTCTCTCCTTTAAATCTCTTTCCTAATAATTTCTTTGCCTCAAGAATTGATTTTTTTTGCTTAAATTTTGATAAACTATTAAATTCTTTTGGATACTCTCTAAATCCTCCCCAAACCAAAGGCTCTTTTTTAGTCAATTGAAAAACTGAATGATAGGCAACAGCAAAAGCTTTTTTATTTAGTTGAATTGCTATTCTTGCTGGTAAAGCTGTTAAATAAACACTATGGCTAACAACTACACCTCTTATCTTTTTATTTTGTAAGTAACTATGCCAATAAAAGAATAGAGCTACAGACTTTTCAAAAAAAAATTTAAAATCCTTAGATTTTATATCAATTGTTATTACATCTTTTTCTCTTAAATATGTGTCATAAATAATATCACCAATTAATATTCCCTCTATTTTTAATTTAAGAATATCTTTTTTATTTTTAATTTTTTTAAGTAAATATCTACTTAACCTTTTTATTTTTGATAAATTCAAACTATTGGTTGTTGGAAAAATAAATTTGTTTACTCCAAAAGATTTATATAATCCAAAAAAATTGAAAAAAGAAAATAAATTAAAAATAAAATTTTTAGTTTTCTTTTTTTTAGATTGAAAACCAGGAAAATATCCTATCAATCTACATCCATACAATTTTTTATAAGCTGCTGTAAATAAAGAAAAGCTTAAAATTGTTGCTTTAATATTATATAATTCTACTAATAAAATCTTATCTTCATTTAAATTTTTATAATTAGATTTTTTTCTATTAAAAAAAAGAAATTTGTAAAATAAGAATATTGATTTCATTTATATTGTTAAAAGAGTTTAATTATCACCTTTTCTTTTAACATGTCGATTAATCTCTACCCATTCTGGTTTATTTTTTAATAGATTAATTATGTCCAAACATGAAAAAAAAAAATTTTTATTTAAGAAATATGACAATATTTTTTTTATTAAATCAAAATCCTCTTTTTGATCTAAAGTCAAGCCTAATTCAGGATAAAATACATTCTTGGGTGATGTGAAGTTTAGTATCTTAAATTTTGTCGAGTTTTGTTTTATACTTAATGTTACATGTTCTTTTTGTAATTTACTTTTTGCTAACTTATATGCTTTCAAAATTGTTTTTTTTTTAAAAATTTGAACATCCATACCGTCTGGGTAACTTCTGACAAATGAATTTCCAACATATTCATATTTTTGCAAATTGAATAATTTCATAGCTTTTTGAATAATTTTAACATCTATAATGGGACAGTCTCCTGTCAAAAAAATTATATTTTCTAAATTGTTATACATAATCGTATCAACTATCCTTTTTATACAATTTTTTTCACTTCCTCTAAAATAATTAACATCATTCTGTTTACAAAATTTTTCAATTACATCATCTGTTTTTTTGTCTGTTGTAGAAATAAATATTCTTTTTACACTTTGGATCTTTTTTAATCTTTGAATTTGATACCAAAGTATTGGTTTAGATTTAATTTTTTTCATAACTTTGCCTGGCATCCTGTAGGATGACATTCTAGCCTGAATTATTGCGTCAAATTTAACTTTTGATTTCATTTTGTTTGATAAAAATTATTATCAGAGATTTTAATATCTTTAAATTTGAAAACAAAATATTTCCAAATCTAGGTTCATCAATTCTTTCATCTGCCTCGATATAGAATGATTTAATTTTGAAATTTTTAAATGTTGCATATATTAAAAATTCAGTACCACATGTATTAAAAATTGAATATTTCTTTTTTTTTTTAAATTTAGATATCTTATAACCTTTCATGCCACATAATGGATCTTTAAATCCAAACTTAATATCAAAAAAAAATGAAAAAATTTTTTCTGAAATTCTTGCCATCTTAATTCTTTTAGAACAAACAACATCATAATCTCTTTTCAAGTAATAAATAATTCTTTTTAAATCTTTAATCTTATGTTGTCCATCTGCATCAAATGTTATCAAATATTTAAAAGATGTATTTTTTCTTATGTAATTATAGCCTAAATTAAGGGCAGCTTCATAACCTCTATTTTTTTTATTTAGAACATAAAAATTTACATTTTTTTTAATTATATTTTGACTATCATCGTTAGAACCATCATCGATAATAACAGGTGTCGCAAAACTTTTTACTTTCTGGATTATCTTAAGAATTGTTTTTTCCTCGTTATAAACCGGGATCAATACTGCTATTTCAGATTTTTCCAAAGCAAAATATCTCCATTAGCCATTTTTCTTTTTGCAACTTTATTTTTAATTTTATTAATCTGATCTGGTTTAATTGAATTTTTTAACGCTGGTCTAAGAAAAATGATGTCATTTAAATTAATTTTTTGACCTTTGCTAATATTTCTAATCAAGTGAGCACCTCTTCTTTGAACAATAGCTGTTTGTAATTCATTTTTTTCGATTTTTTTTTCTTTTGATCCCAAAGATAATTCTAATTCTTTAGATCTATCAATCATTTCTTTCCAGCTTAATGGATTCATTGAAAATGAATGATCTGGTCCTGATAATTTGTTTGATAAAGTAAAATGTTTTTCTATTATTCTAGCTCCAAGTGCTATAGCGCCTAAAACAGTTGAGTGGCCAGGGGTATGATCACTTAGACCTAAAGTTATTTTGGGAAATAATTTTTTATATGTCTTTAAAACGTTCAAATTAATATATTTAAAGTTTTTTAAACTTCCTGTATAATTTGTGTTACATTGCATCAAACTTAAATTCTTATTTTTTTTTAAAATTAAATTTACTGCTTGTTTAACTTCGAAAATTGTGGACGCTCCTGTTGCCAATATAATTGGTTTTTTTTTTTTTGAGATTTTCTCTAAAGATTCGAGCCATGTTATATCTCCTGATCCGATTTTGTAAGCAGAAATGTACTTTTCTAGTTTATCAATATATTCAAGATCGTATGGAGCGGTAAAAAAATCAATATTAATTTTTTCACATTCTTCTTTTAATTTTTCAGTCCAATTAAAATTTATTGAAGCATCCTTGTAAACTTGAAATACAGATTTTTTCCATGTTTTTTGATGATCTAATTTAGAACTCATTTTATCAAAACTTTTTTGACTTACTATTGTTTCGGCTCTAAAATGTTGAAATTTTGCTGCATCAGCCCCAGCATCTTTTGCTGCATGTATTAATTCTATAGCCTTATTAAAATTTCCATCATGATTTGCTGCGATATCAGCAATAAAATATGTTGAATTTTTTAGGTCAATTTTTCTATTTTTAATTTTAAACATATTTTTGTTAATTCAATCTTTGAAAACCAGGTTTGCATAAAGGATGCTCTAAATACTTTATTATACTTTCACCATTTTCACAATTTGAGATTTTTCTGAAAATTTTTTCAAACTCTTGAAAATATAATCCTAGATATTTTTTATGAGCTATTGAACAATATATTGTATTATTAGACAATATTCTTTTTTTAAGGAGTTCCTGAGTAACAAAAGTTTTATAATAAAGATTTTTTTTAGACAGAAAATTTAATGTAGGAATAGAGTCTAATCCAGAAATAGAAGTTTTAACATTATATTTTTTTGAAATTGATTTCCAAAATTTTTTAATTTTTATTCCAATTTTATTTATTTCTTTCCATGAATTGGTCCTCTTCATTTCTCTCAAACTTGCTATTGCCGCAGCAGGGCCAACTCTTTCTGACCAAAAAGTACTACTAATAAAACTTTCCTTAGCGTGTTCAAAAATTTCACTTTTTGTAACAACAGCAGTTATAGGAAATCCATTTCCTATAGCTTTACCATATACGACAATATCTGGCTCAATATTATATTTTTTATACAATCCCCCATAATTTTCTCTAAATCCAGAAGTACATTCATCAAATATTAAAGTTATTTTTTTCTTTTTTGTTATTTTTCTTATCTCCTCTAAAAAATTTTTTTTTGGTTTTATATTTCTTTGTACCTCCATAAATACTGTTCCAATATTTTTTTTAGAATTTATTAATTTTTTAAAACCTGCAATATCATTATACTGAAACGGAAAAGTCGTTTTCTTTAGGTTATTAGGGATACCTACAGTGTCCAATCCTTGTAAATGGATTTTACTTAAATTTTCTGAATTTTCTAAATTTGTTGATAAATACCAGTCATGCCAACCATGATAACCACAAACTGCAACGGCATCTTTTTTACTATAGCTTCTTGATATCCTCAATGCAATCGCATTAGCTTCAGCACCAGTTCTTGAAAAAAAACATTTGTTTGCCCACTTATTAAAGCTCAATATTTCTTTGCTCAAATCTAAATCAATATCTGAATTAAGAGAGGAATTTGATGAATTATCTATTACTTTTTTTACATAATTATTTACTTTTTTATTAGAATAACCAAGAATATTAGTTCCCACTCCCATATATGCAAAATCATAGTAATAGTTTTTTTTATTTACCCAAATTTTGCAATCTTTAGCTTTGTAATAACTAGATGGCCATTTGCCAGGAAGGAATTGATTAGGATTTTTTGATAATAACATCCCACCATTAAAAATATACTTACATCTTTCATCCCAATTTTTTTTTTGATCGAAATTCTTATTTCTCCACCATATCCTAGGGTCAATTAGATATTCATCATTAATTTTAAATTTCCCCATATCTTCATTTTTTTGTGGGAGTTTTTTAGATTTAAATATTTTAATTACTTGATTCAATTGATTGGCATCCTCAACACCAATTACAGCACTATCGATGTATTTATTATTTATTATTAATGAAAGGCAATTATTAAGTTTATTTTGAGATTTAAATTTAGTATATTTTTCCCACTGTTCAAAATTTTTTTTCCAATTTTTAAAATATCTATCCTTAACTTTGCCTAAAAGTATACCTTGTAAAAAAATTGATCTAGCTTGAAGATGAATTTTCTTCTGTTTTAAATATTTTAAAAAATTATTATCAAAACTTTGATTAAATATATTATAAGGAAATTGTATAATATCAGGCTTAAAGACCTTAAGTATATTTTCAATTTCATTTTTATTATAAATTGATACACCGATGTTACCAATTTTTTTTTTTTTCTTATAATTGAGAAGTATTTTATAAACTATATTCCATCTCTCTTGATCAAGTGGTAATAGTGGATCATGTAAAAATAAGTTTTTAATCTTCTTAATTTTATTTTTATTAAAAATATTTTCTATTTCAATTACCACTTTTGTTTTTAATTCGCTTAGCGGGCACTCAATCAAAGGTAACTTTGAGGAAATATTTATTGGTAATAAACGAATATTTTTTACTATTTTTTCACTTCCTAAATAATTTGGAGCTGTATCAAAATTTATAATTCCTTTTGTTAAGCTATATGAGATAACTTTTTGAAAATTAAGTTTTTTTTTATTTCTTGTAATACCATAAGTATGATCTGATTGGGCTAACCCCAAAACTATATTTTTTAAATTTTTTTTCATTTACTTTTTATTATTAATAAAATTTGAAATATATTTTCTGATATTTTCACTATTTTTATTATCATTGTTTATTAAATAATTTAAAATTTTACTATTTTTATTTTGTGCTATTGATCCTTTTGAAAAATAGGAGTCTTTAATTAATAGATCCCTATTATAAAATTTCTTATAGTAAATGTAATGCATATATAAAAATTCGTAAATCTTGTTTTTGTCAAATGAGATCTGTTTCCTATAGTAATCGATATTATTAAATATTTTTATCAATTTTTTTTTATTATTTACATTTAGGCAAAAGTTATAATTTATATGGGGATTGTCCCCTGTATTTATTGATAAAATATTATGGTAAGCATATTCATGTGCAACTGTACCATGATTTGTAATAATACATTTTGGTTTTAATTTAATAATTTCTCTGTGACTAAAATCTTTACTTAAAAATTTCACCTCTGGAAATTTATTTAATAGTAACTTATGAAAATCAAAATGACCAGATAATGAATTAGGATGAGGTTTGTAATACCATTGATAATTTTTAAATATCTTTGATTGATTTAAAAAAAACAACGCGTGTTCATAATAATCATTGAATATCATTGATCTGTATCTATGTGGATAATCATAAAAACAATGAGGAAAAATTATTATACTCTCTTTTTTTAATTTATTTTTGCTTAAAGATTTCTTTATATTTGATTTAGAAAATTGACTTTTATTGATATATGGAAGATTTTTATCGAAACTACCTTTCATTCTATTTTTAATAATTTTTTTACCTATTTTTAATCCTAGAGCTTTTTCTCTATTATTCAGTTTTTTAAAACTATTTTTGTAATCATAGTATGGCTGTTCATCTAAACAATATTTATTAACATTTATAAGTTGGAATGATGCTGACCCCCAATTTTCTGTTCTAAGCTTAATTACTTTAATTTTTTTTTTTACTGCTATTCTAGCTATGATGCCGTAAGTATAACATAAGTGACTTGGGACTACATATTCTACTTTATTGTGTTTAAAAAAATTCAATGTTTCAAAAAAAATTTTCAATGATCGTATAAAAATTTTTTCAAGTCTAGGATCACTTAAATTAATTGTAGGTTCAAAAGTAGTTCTCAGATAAGTATCATATATAAGGTCACCAATTAAAACATTATGTATTTTAAATTTCACAAGTTTATTTTTCGATTTGATTTTAGAAAATAATTTTTGATATTTTAAATATTCACCATCTTTATACTTAAAGTTAACTTCATTTATTCCCTCAAAAATATTCATGGAATTATAAATTTTAATCAATTTATTATTAAAAAAATTAAAATTTTGAAATTTGTTTAAAAAGAAATGAAAATAAAAAAATTTAATCTCTAATTTTTTCTCGTTTCTTAGACATGATGCAAGATGTGACCAAAAGTATATCCATGGACCCCAATAAAATAAATCAATTAAAACAATTCCTTTGCTCTTAATAATTTTTTCTTTTGACCACTTTGCTAAATTATAATTGATAAATTTTTTTTCATATTTACTAAAAAAAAATTTGTCTTTTAAAAAAATAATATTAGAAAATATTCTCTTAAAAAAACTTATTTTTTTCATTAAAAAATTTTTGGTTTTAATTATCTACAAAATAAACATACAGTTTGTTTTTTTAAAATCTTGAGTTTCATTCTTTTAATTATCTCTATAGTGTTGTTTTTTTTTTGTTTTATCATTTTTTTATTCATTTTTATTTCTGCATCTTTCCAAAGTGGAGTTGACCAATAATATTCAGCAAAATCTTCATAATTTTTAAACTTTATTTGATAATTATGTTTAGTTAGTGTTGTTTCCTTTTTTGAGTAGAACTTTTTTAATTTTTTATAACCAATAGTTTCAATAAATTTCATTCTATCAACATATAATTTTGGAGCAGGTTTGTTAAAAATGAGTTCATGAATTTTATTAATGATAATTGAGTTATCTTTACCAGGTCCAATAAAAACAATGTTTGTATTTTCTGTGGAATTTTTTTTAATTTTTTTTAAAATATTCGTAAAATTTTTAGTATATTGGATAGAGTAAATTGAGAAAAACCAATGAATTTTATCCTCGATTTTCCAATTTTTATCGAAATCTTTCCTTCCAATTATTAAGTTTTTTTTTTTAATTTTTTTTTTAAAAAAATTTATTAATTCCAAATTTTTATCTAAAGCAATTACTTTGCCTTTTGATCCAATTTTTTTTATAAATAACTTACTATACTTACCGTCTCCACATCCTAAATCTAAAATAGTTTGACCTTTTTTAATCTTGAATTTTCTATCAATAAACTTATTGAGATCAAAATTTCCAAATTTTTTATTAAAATTAATTCTAGAATTAAGGGTTTTTTCTGTTTCAATATATTTATAATTTTTCACAATTATCCTTTACGATGTATCATTTTCTCATACTTAAACCAGTATTTTGAACCATCACAATTTTTAAATTTTTTAAAATATGGGCCACCTAAGGTATAATGTATTGCTTTTATTTTTTTCGGCAACTTTTGCTCACCTACAAGAACATTCCAATTAGAAGGTAGGCTGCCAATATGCTTGTCTTTCGTCCATTTAAATTGATGTAGATATAAACCTGATGCTTTTTCAACTAAACTTGGTTTTAATATTTTACATTTAGCATTATTGAACACCATAAAACTCGACCAATTTTTTTTTTCATATGGTAATTGTTTCTCATTAAGAAATTTTGATTTTAATTTAGCACTTTTAGAATAATCTTTATGTTTTACACACCATAATACTTTAGATTTATCTTTTTTAATTATCTTAATTAAATCCGCGATATCTCCTTGCATGACAAAATCACAATCCATAAAAAGACTGTATCCTTTAAAATTTGATAAATAAGGCGTTAAAAATCTAGAAATTGAAAATTCTGTACTATGAATACTGGATTTTTTTCTTTTATAAAGTTTTTTTATATTTTCAAGATTTATTGGATTTAACGAAACAGGTATACTTGAGTTTGCTAATATACTTTGGCTTAAAACATGATAAGCAATTTTTTCTCTACTATCATAACCAATAAATATTTTTAAATCTATCATTTTTTAATTTTTTTTTATGTTAGATAAACAATTTATGTCAATAATACTATTAATTTTTTAGAGTATCTTTTTAATTTGTTCATAAGATTTAATATTCTTAATTGCAATATGATTATTTTTTATAAACTTATCATATAATCTTATCTTATTATTAATATCAAAATCCATTGAACTGAAATTTAATTTTTTTAACTTAGAAAGATCAACATTATAAAGATTAATGGTGTTATTTATATCATTTAATTTTTCATTAAAATAATTTCCTAAAATATTTGATTTAGTTAATATAATTTTTTTTTTTAACAATATTGCTCTATTTATGAGACTTGAAATTTGAAAAACTATTATCTTTGCATTGTCAAAATAATGATCGGTATTTGATGAAAATTTACAAAATTTAAAGTATTTGTAAAAAAAATGATTTTTTGGATAAATAAGCGATTTTGGGTGATAACAAAAAATGATCTGAGATCGATACTTTTTTTTCAGCATTAATAAAAACTTTGAAAGCTGTAAAAAATATATTTTTCTTTGTTCATCAGTTGGTCTACCATCTCTCATAATTCTATCTGGATGGTCAATTCCATTATCTACATACAATATGTGATTTTTATTTTTTTTAATTTTTTTATTTAGATTGTTATCATAATATTTACTGTTAATTCTGATTACTTGGTTAAAATAAAAAAAGTTTTTTATTTTAAGATTTATTTGAAACTTTTTACTTACTGAATTTTTTAAATCATTTATTCTTTTTTGACTTGACTCAAAATATAAATGCACTCTAGGCAAAATTGAAAGGAGCACAAAAATTTTAAATATAAAGTTATAAAATATTTTGTTTAAAGATTTAAAAAAATAATTCTTTTTTGGAGCAAATGTAGATATCTGACTATAATATCCAATATTATTGAATAGAATTATTTTAAGATTTTTTATTCTGATTAAAAGAAATAAAAAAAAACTTCGATATGAATAATTTAAATCAGTAATACAGTAAGCGTTATTTTTAACTATTTTTAGAAAATTAATAAAACTACCAATTTTAATATATTTAACGCTTGGAACTTTATATTTGTAGATATTAGTTTTAGAATAAATGAAATTTATCTTTCTTGCATCAACAAAAAAAAGCTTATCTTTTTTTTTAATAAATTTTTTTATATATCGTAAAGTATAAAGATTTAATTTTTGAGTACCTAATGGAATATTTTGATATACTATAAAATAATAATTTTTTGACATTAGAATAAAAATAATTAACTTAGCTTATATTATATTTTCCAATAACTCTTATTAATTTACCTTTTTTATTTTCATATTTTTTCCAATTAGAAACTGTACCAGAACCATAAGAGTCATCAAATGAACCATTTAAAAGAATATGATCAAACTCTTTATTAAAAAAATCTTGTTTGAAATAATAAGTATGCGGCACATGAATTCTATTTTCTAATGGTCCATTACTAATATGATCACCGTTTGGAACTTCCCAAAATATAAAAGATTCTTTTTTTAATACTTTTTTAACCTCAGCTAAAAAATTTTGTAAATCGGATACATGTTCAAGTGAATGACTGCCATAAAGAAAATCAATTGATTGATTTTCTATTTCACTTAAATTTTTAAAATTTGACCATCTTTCGTTATAACTTTCTGGTATATCCGAGGGATCAACATTTATTACTTTATGACCATGAGACCAAAAAATATTTGATATTCCACCATGCCCAGCACCAAAATTTAATATTGTTTTCTTTGTATTAAAAAAAGGTCCTATTACATCGTTAATCAATTGCCAATGAAGAAAATCTCTTTCGAAAGCACCATAATTTTTACTTCCTCTCATTTGCCAATAAGCAGTATTGTAATATTTATTTAATTCATCACTAGTAGGCATAGGATTAACATACCAGTATCCTTTGTCTGAATATTCTAATGATCTATTAAGAAATATATCTCTTTCTATTTTTTTAAAATTCTTATCATAATTAGATCTTATTATTTTGTAACCAGTAATTGTTATCAATGATAAAATAATTTGTTTTATTAAAGATATAAATCCATACTTAAGATAATATTTTTTTATTCTTATAATAATAGAATTTTTAGAAAGCATTTATTGGAATATTTAATTCTTACATTTAAAATTATACTAGTACTTATCGAGAAAAGATATAATTAGTCAAGAGATCATATTTTTCTTTCTTGACAATTTTAAAATTATTATTCTTGATAATTTCCATTGCTTGGATGTGAGAATCTAATTCATGGTTTACCTCAAGTAAAATTGATTTTAATTCATTATTTTTCAATATATTTTTCATCCCTTCAACGACAAGGGCTTCATTACCATCAACATCAATTTTTATAAAATTAGGGATAAAATTTGATAACTCAATAAAGTGATCAATACTAAATCCAATAGATCCTTGGGAAAATAAACCTCTTTCATCAATAGAATTCTCTTTTTTTGACAAAAAATTGTGTCCTGAGCCACCAACTTTTAAAGTACCAAGATCAAGATTTCCTAATTCAAAATTTTTTCCAGCACTAAATGGATAAGCTTTAATTTTGTTAGTAAAATTATTATCAATAATATTTAAATTTAATTGATAAAAATTAGAACTTTCAGGTTCAAAACTAATAACATTGATATCTTTTGAGGCAGCATACAGAGAATAGATTCCAATATTAGCCCCTATATCTAAAAAATTTGAGTTAATATGAAAGGAATTTATCCATCTAACTGTTTCTGGCTCTTTCTCAAAGAAATTTTTTCCCCTACCACTAGTGGCTCCACCAAACTTTCTAATTGAAAAAATCTTTTTATTATTCTCAATAATATAAAATCGTCTTTTGAAATAAAAATCTCTTAATCTATTTTTAAAAAATTCAAGCATGTATGTTCAATTGCTATGAAAAATTATATATTATTGTATATAAGATTTCTATTAATTTATGTTTAATTTTAATAAAATAAATATCCTAAAAAAACAAAACTTTACTATATTTGAAATTCCAAATTTTTTAAGTGAAATTGATTACTATAAAATAAGAGATAATCTACCTGATATTCATCTCAAGGATGTAGATAAAAAATATATACTAGATAAAAAAATAGGTATTCAACCATTTGATGGAATATATGACAAATATATTCTAAATAATGAAGTTTTAAAAAATTTTCATAATCAAGTGTATGATGAGAAATTTTTAGAAAGAATATTTAATTATTTTAAAAAAGAAATATTAGTATCGAGAAAACAAGATTATAATTACTATTCAAAATTGATTTTAAGAAAAAATAAATTTATCTTAAAAAATAAAAAAAGAAAATTTTACGAGAAATTTTTGTATAATTACATTTATCCATCTATTCAATATTCTTACATGTTTAACGATGCAAAAATAAATCCTCACACAGATTCTAGGGCTAAATTAATAAGCTTAATGCTTTATTTTCCAGATGAAAAATTTTCAGAAGAAGACTTAAAAAATCTAGGTACAACTTTTTTTAAAAATGATAAATCAAATATTAATAATAAATATGAAACTTTTGAAACAATTTCTGATGATAATTTTACCCTGCCTTTTAAACCTAGAAATCTTTATGGATTTATTCGAAATGAAAAAGCATGGCATGCTGTAAAACCCATTAAAATAGAAGAAGGTTTTTCTAGAAAAAGTATTAATATAAATATAAATTTTGGATAACCAATTTCTTAATTATAGAAATTTTACATCACTTTTTTTTGTTGTTTTAAGTCCACTTGTGTCTTTAATTCCAAATAATTTTTCAACTCTTACTCTGTCATTAAAATGTGGGGTTGAAGCCTCTATTATCTGACAATTAGTTATTGCTTCCTCTTGATGAATTGAGCCTGGTGGAAAATGAAACACATCTCCTTTTTTCAAAATTTTATGATATAGTTTATTTGATTTATTGACATATCTTAATTTCAATTTTCCTGAAATAATGTAACCACACTCATTTTTTTTATGGTGATATTGCAGTCCGCCTTTTGCTCCTTTTTTCATCTTCAGTAATTTAAATGATAAAACTTTTGGAACCAGCGCTAATAATATTTCTTTTCCCCACTTTCTTTTTCCTAAATTTTTTTTTTTGGGGAAAATTACTGAAACTTTATTTTTACGTTTCATTTTATTCCAAATCTTCAAATTTAATTAAATCTTCTTCATTAAGATTCACTAAAAGTTTTTTTCCTATTATTTCATTAACTTTATAAGGTTCAAGACCCCCACCAGGTGATTTAAAAGAAACATTATCAATCTGAAGTTTTTCACCTTTTTTTAAATTTTTGTTTGCCACAATAGATTTTTTCATTTTAAAAAGAGGTGCTTCCTCACATTTTAAAATTTTTTTATTTTCTGATCCAAGCATTTCATCAACTCTTTTTAAATTTCTTACAAATTTTGTTAAACCAATAGGTTCAAGAGAAAATGCATGATCTGTTCCTTTTTTTGATCTATCAAGCGTAAAATGTTTTTCAAAAATTGTTCCACCAAGCATATATGCAATTGGGCCTGCATCTATTCCATTTTCATGATCTGATAATCCAATCCTTGTCTTTGGAAAGGTTTTTTTATATGTGCTAATTACTCTTAAATTCATATCACTGACTGCAGTTGGATATGATGCGGTGCAATGCAATATACTCAAATCTTTATTATATTTGAAAATATTTTCTTTTGCTCTTATAACATCTTCTATAGTTCCACCTCCTGTACTTAAAAAAATTGTTTTGTTAGTTTGTGCAACTAATTTTTGTAAAGGAGTATTGATTAAGTCTGCTGAGGCAAGCTTGTATGCTGGCATATCTAATTTTTCTAAAAACTCTACACTATGAAAATCAAAAGGGGTTGCAAAAAAGTCAATATCTATTTCTTTTGCATATTCTTGGAGTTCTTTATATTCACTTTCACCAAATTCTAACTTATCTCTATGCTCCCCATATGTTTTTCCGTAACTATTTTTATGATCGTAAATTCCATTATAAAAATTTTTTGTGTATAAGAATTTATTATCTCTTTTTTGTAATTTTACTGCATCAGCTCCAGCAAGTTTTGCTTGTTTAAACATTTCAAAGGCAATATCAATTTGTCCCTGATGATTGTGTCCAATTTCTGCGATTACATAAATTTTTTTATCTTTTAATGAAATGTTCATAATTATAATTTTTCTCTACCATTATAAGCATTCAAGAAACCAGCAACATTGTTTATTTTCCAATTTAGATCACGATTAAAGTTGTTTATATCGTAATAACTAGCATTTTTTTTATTATTTTTGTTATAATTGACAAATTTAATCACTTTATTTTTATACTTACTTTTAATTTTTAATGAATTTGGAAAACCAGAAAATCCACTTTTTTTAAATATAAGTTTCTTATCAAAGTATTTTAAAAATATTTTTTTTAAAATATACTTTTGTCTCATCTCTGGATTTTTATGAGAAAAATCTATTTTATATTTTAATGGTATATTAATTAAAATTTTAAGAATATTTTTTTGAATAAATATATTTCTTGGTTCAACAGAATTTTCACAACAGATTAAGTCATTTGATCTATTTGATACGCCGATAGATTGAATAAAATAATCCATAAATAGTGAACTTTGAATATTTCTAGTTTCTTGGTGTTTTATAAAACTATAAGAATTACAAACATCTTTCCACTTAGTATCTATGAGCATTTTGAATTTTTGTGATAAATTTTGGGAGGGCATTTGAAATAAATTGTTTACACTTGAATATGGTGAATGATTTGTTTTGAAATTAACAATTTTTTTAAAAACATGGCTATATACTTGCTGACCACCCAAAAGCTCATCACAACCATCAGCTGAAAAAAATACTTTACATTTTTTCCTCTTAAAAAAATCAGAAAGCAAAAGCCTACTTGGCAAATCATGTGTTTGAAGTGGGCTAGACACTATATTGTAACAACTTTTTAATAGTTTTTGATATTTATTTTTATTTATATTAATTTTAGTGATCTTATTTTTGAAGTACTTATCAAATTTATGTAAATTTTTCATTATAGGATCTTTATTTTCATGATTTATTGCAAGATTAAATTTTGAAATTGCGTGCTTATTAATTAAATATGCTTGCAATGTTGAGTCTATTCCACCTGATACTATACATCCAAAATTTTTTTGTGGTATCATTAATTTTGCTTGCTCATTAAGCTCAAAATCTAAATATTCGATAATTTCAGATTCTGACAATCTTGATAATTCATCATGCCTTTTTTCAGATATCCAATTTATTGGGTTATCGTATTCTTTAAAGTTTAATTTATTATTTTTAAATTTATAAGTACTAAAATTTGAATTAGGAAATAAGTTTACATTATTAAAACAAGTTTCATTTAAAGGCATATAATGTCTAGTAAAAAAGTAATTTTTAAGTGGATTTAAATTTAATTTTTTTGATTTTAAGAAATAAATAATTGGCTCTATTGTAGATGATACAATAAAAAAGTTATTATCTTCATAATAATAAAGATTTTTTTCTCCTTGAGAGTCGTTAATAATTAATAGTTGATCTTTTTTTTGGTCAAAAACAATAAAAGCAAACATTCCATTTAATAACTTTGGAATATCTTTATGCTTTTCTGTATCAAATAAATCTATTAATATTTTAGAGTCACTCTCTTGCTTTGATTTTAGATTAGTAGAATTTTTTAAAAAATTCTTGTAATTGAAAATTTCACCATTGAAGGAGAGAAAATAGTTTTTGCTCTTTGAGCTGACTAAATTTTTACTTTTTTCATTTGTGCCAGTAATAGACAAAACTGTATTTGAGATAAACAAGGTATTATTTCTAAAAAAATTGAATTTAAAATTGTCTGGCCCTCTATTAAATAATTTATGAGATGCTTCTATACAATTAATTTTAGATAATGCATTACCATTTTTTGAGCATACTAAGAAAACACCACACATGATTTTATGTACTATATATTTTATCTTTGAAACCTAAGAAATATTTTAATAAAAAAATTATCATTCCAATAAATCTTGAAAGGCCCATTATAACAAAAAATGGAATATATATAATTTTTAGTCTTGCAAAAGCAATTAAACTAAACTTTATTGGATAATTAAATAGTTGATGTTTTAAAATACTAAAGATCCTCTGTTTATGTTTGATTATAAACTGAGCATCTCCTTTGCCATACCATAAAAATTTTTTAAAAAATTGTAATAAACTATCTCGGTGTGCATTGTTAACTATTGCCATGCTGCTACCAAATATATATCCTTTTCTATAAAGTCTGTAACATAAGTCGGTGTCATCAGATGGTCCTGAAAAAAAAGGATCAAAATTATTTTTTTTTAATATATGAGTTTTCCAAAGAGTAGGAGAGCCTATCATCTTTCTAGTAGTTTTTTTATTTAAATTTATATCTGCTAGTAACTGAAAAGCTCTTTCAAAATAATTTTCTTTTTTTTTTGACGAGATTATTTGAGCTTGTACACCTGCACAATTTGGTAAATTTTTTTTTAAATCATTTAACATTGTATTAAAAGTATTTTTATTAACTCTTTCATCAGCATTTATCAGTGCAACATATTTAGATTTAGTTTTCTTTATTGCTAGATTTCTTTGATAAGCAAGTCCCTTTTCATAAGTTTCATAAAATTTAATATTTAGTTTTTTTAAAATTTTTTTGGTGTTATCAGTTGATCCACCATCAACAACAATGATATTTTTAATTCCAGATTTTTTTATCCTTGATATACATTCAGCAATATTCTCTTCCTCGTTTAATGTTGGTACATTTACAGTAATACAGTCTAAATTAGTTTTCATGATTATTTTTTAAATTTTTTAAAACTTAGAATAATTTGTCTAATAATATCCTCATTACTATAATTAATTTTCCATGAAGGAAATCTTTTCTTAAATTTTGAAAAATCTGTTACATACCAAATATGATCTCCAATTCTTGCTTTTTTATCAATTGTATATTTATTCCACTTTTTAGATAAGATTTTATTCGTTAAATTAATTGCTTCTAAAATAGATATGGAATTTTGTCTACCACCACCAGCGTTATAAATTTCACCATATCCAGGATCTTTGTAAAAATGCCAGAACATATCAACTAAGTCACTTGAATGTATATTGTCTCTAACTTGCTTTCCTTTATATCCAAAAATTGTGTAAGTTTTATTTTGTAAGATTCTATTAACCAAGTAAGAGAGAAAACCATGAAGCTCTGCACCTTTGTGATTTGGTCCAGTTATGCATCCACATCTAAAACAAGCTGTTTTTAATCCAAAATATCTTCCATATTCTTGTACATATAAATCTGCGGAAGCCTTAGAAACACCAAAAGGAGAATGTTTAGATGAGTCAATACTAAAATTTTCATTAACTGAGTAAAGTTTTTTGGACTTAAAAACCTCATATCTTGACTTAAGTTCTTTCAAACCTTTAAGATGATTTGGCTTGTCACCGTAAACTTTATTCGTAGAAGTATAAATGAAAGTTGTTTTGGGGCAATATTTTCTTGATAATTCTAACAAATTTAGTGTGCCAATTGAATTTACATTAAAATCAAAAATTGGATCTTTTGCAGACCAGTCATGTGAAGGTTGTCCAGCAGCATGAATTATTATTTCAAATAAATTATTTTTGAAAATTTTTTTTAATTCTTTAAAATTTGTAATATCAGTTGATATAAATTTTATATTCTTATAGTTTTTTTTTTGAAATTTTTTAATTCCTTTGGTGGAAGAGTGCTCACCAAATAATTTTGCTCTCAAATTGTTGTCTAATGCAAAAACTTTAAATTTTTTTTTTATAAAAAAACTTACCGCTTCTGACCCAACTAATCCAGAACTTCCAGTTATCAATACTTTTTTCATTTTTTATTTTTTGAAAGAATGTTATTGTAATCTTTTTTTGGAAGTTTTTTTTTATATTCGGTAATTAATTTTTTAAAATTTTTTTTTAACTCTTTTAGATTATTTTCATTTAGACTTACTTTTTTTCTACCCTCTAAATTTATCGATATAGGAATTTCATTAGTAGTTGCTTGAGAAAAGTCCCAAAAATCAGAATGAATTGTTCTCCTGAAATCCCAGGGATGAATAGCAGTACAGCCAGCTTCCTTTAGCAATAAATTCAAGGATTTTTTATCAAATAAATTAAAATGGAAGTTTTGTTTATAAGTTTGACCTCCTAAGAGTGGCCCAACTACATTTGAAATTTTTTTATCAATTTTGTAAATTTTCATTATATTTTCAAAAGATGGAACCGAAATACGTAATATACCATTTGGTTTTAATACTCTTACCCATTCCTTCAATATTTTTAAAGTATCCTTCTTTTTAAAGTGTTCCAAAATATGGGATGCATAAACCATATCAAAAAAATTATTTTTAAACTTTAATGGAAAGGCTGTACAAACGATATCAACACCTTTTGCTTTTCTTACATCAATGTTGATAAAAGGCTTAGGTAAAATATTAGACCCACATCCGATATGAAGAAATTTAGGCATAGATTATTAAATTATTGTAAATTTACTCGATACTACTATATTAAATTTTATTAAATTTAAACATTTTATCATAAATAATATTATTTTATGAAAATCAAAGATATCAAATTGTTCACTATTAAAGCAGGTTGGAAACCTTGGTCTTTTTTAAAAATTGAAACTAATTCAAATTTAGTAGGATGGAGTGAAACGACCGATACTTTTGGTAATGAAAATGGTTTTAAAGGAATATTAAAAGATTATAAAAATATTTTAATAGGCGAGGATCCAATTCAAATAAATAAATTAATTTGGAAACTTGAAACAACTACAAAATCAAATTCTGGTTCCTTGGTACAAAGAGTAATAGCGGGAATAGAAAATGCTTTGTGGGATATAAATGGAAAATTTTGCAATAGGCCAGTTTATGAATTGTTTGGCGGCAAGGTAAGAGATAAAATTGAGCTATATTGGTCACACTGTGGCACAACACGGGTTCGAAATTCAAAAGAAGCTAAGAAACCTAAAATAAATAATCTAGCAGATATTAAAAAATTTGGTAAAGAAGTTAAAAAATCAGGGTTTAAAACTATTAAAACAAATATAGCGTTATTCGATAAAAACAGCTCGATATATATGCCGGGACATAAATATCAACTAAATAACCCAAGTTTAAAAATGTCTTCAGAGGTATTAAGTGGAATAGAATTTTGGATTTCATCATTACAAAAGAGCATAGGAAAAAATATTTCAATAGCTTTAGATTTAAATTTTAATTTTAAACTCGTAGATTTAAAAAAAATTTGTAAATGTTTGGAAAAATACAATTTAAAATGGATTGAGATTGATAATATTGACTCTAAGGTGTTAACTCATCTTAGAAAGGAAACTAGTATACCTCTAGTTTCTTGTGAAACACTTGATAACGTTATTTCATATAAACCGTTTTTAGAAAATAAATCTTTAGACTATGCCTCAATAGATACTATTTGGATTGGGTTTGGGGCTTCGAAAAAGATATCAGATTTATGTAACTTATATGACACTAATATAACTACTCATAATTATAATGGATATCTTGGAACTTTAATAAATGGTCACCTAGGTTCAATCATTGAAAATTTTTTTATAGGTGAGCTAGATTTTGATGAACCTCCTGGTACAAAATCAATATTTTCTGATAATCTTAATATACGTGATGGGTTTTTAACGCTTAATAATAAACCTGGCTGGGGATGTGATATAATCGAAAAAAATTTAAAAAATTATTAGAAATAAATTGGAAATTAAGAAATATAAGATTGGTATAATAGGTACTGGTGGTATCGGCGGATTATTGGCGATTCTATTAACATTAAAAAATAAAGAAGTTTTTTGTAAGAACAGTTTAAATTCCAGCAATAAAAAAAAATTTTATTTAAAAAGTAAGTTTTTTGGAAACAAAACCACATATTTAAAATTTAATAACAAAATTTTTAAAAATTATGATCTTATAATATTATCTACCAAATATCCTAATCTAAAAAAAACTCTCAAATTTATTGATTATAAAACTAATAAAAACATAATATCATTACTTAATGGAATAAATCATATTGATTTGCTTAAAAAAAAATTCAAAAGTAAATTTATTGTTTCTAATATAGGTAAAGTTGTTTCATATAAGAAAAAGAATAATATGATTATTCATAATTCGAATTTTTCTCCTGAAATAACAATATCTAATAATAATAAACCCATAAAACAAATAAATTTGATTAAAGAAATATTTAAAACTTTAAAAATTAAAATTATAATTAAAAAAAATGAAAATTTAGTAATTTGGAACAAGTTAATAAGAATTAACGCAATATCAGCCGTTACTGCATTTTACAATCAAAACCTTGGAAAAATTAGAAATGATGATAAAAAAAATCTTGTTCTGCAACAAGTATTGCAAGAAACTTTGAATTTGATGGAAAAAAAAAAAATTAAATTGGGCTTTGCATCACTTATGAAAGAAATTCAAAGTTTACCAAATAATCTCACCACTTCTATGCAAAGAGATCTTAAAAGTAAAAAAAATTCAGAAATAGATACAATTTTAGGAGGTATTTTAAAAGAAGCGAAAAAGGAAAATATAATTTTAAAATTAAATGAAAAAATATATAAACATCTGAAACAGCAATGAACAAAAAGGTTTTAGGAATAATTGGTGCTAGATCAGGATCAACTGGTTTAAGAAATAAGAATATAAAAAAATTAGGTGGTAAGCCACTGATGGCATGGATAATAAATTCAGCACTTAAATCAAAGTATATAAATAGACTGATAGTTTCCACAGACAGCAACAAATATTCAAAAATTGCAAAAAATTATAATGCAGAAGTACCATTTAAAAGACCCAAAAAAATTTCTGGCAATAACTCAAATGAGATTGATTTTGTTAAACATGCACTAAATTATTTAAAAAAAAATGAAAATTATGTGCCAGATATAGTTGTTAGAATGTTAATCACAGTTCCTTTCCAAAAAACTAAAGATATTGATAGATTAATAAAATTAATTCTTGATCGAGAGTATGATTCTGGATCTATTGTTTCAAAAATTAAAATACATCCAAAAAAATCACTTCAAATAATTGGTAGTAAAAAAAAATATTTGATATCTTATTTATCTAAAAAAGGAGTTGATGTTGGAAAAAAACTTAATAGACAGAATAAAAAAGATACTGACGAAGCATACGTAAGATCGAATGTCTTGGCCTGTAAAATTGAAGTCATTAAGAAACATAATTCTTTGACAGGTAACAAAGTAGGTTTTGTAAAGATATCTAATGATAATTTTGTGGATATAGATGATGCTAATGATTTCAAATATGCAGAGTATTTGATAAAAAAAAAATAAATTAAGTACTATAAATAGCTTCTTTTTTTCTCACTAAACGATATATAAATTCTTTTATCATACCGAAAAATCTCAAATAGCCTGATAAAAACATAAGTGGTACTGGATAAAAATTACCTCTAAGTATAGATATTAAACTAAATTTGATTGGATAATTATAAAGTTGATGTAACACAATACTTAAGGCTCTTTCTGGATGTCTTAAAACAAATTGGGCATCACTTTTGCTAAGACATAAATATTACAACAAATTTATTCCTGATTGAATTGTTGGTATTTTAATTTTTAACTTATCTTTTAATTTTTTTGTCGACATAAAAGTTGATAGTGGTCTCTGATGTATAGAATAAATACTTTTAAAACTTTTTAAATATTTAAGATTTAATTTGTATTTCATGGCTACTTTTTTTGCAAAATTATATTTTGAAATTACATCTTTACTACCAATATTAAAAACACCATTTATTTTAAATAGAATTAATTTCAAAATTATCTGATTTAAATAATCTATGTGTATTGGATTAAAATAAACATTTACAGGAATGTTAATATTTTTTTTCTTTGAAAGATTGTATATTAAATAGTCAGAGTAACTTAATCTTTTATTTGCTTTTGACTTTCCATAAAAGTTTGTTCTTAAAATAACTGAATTTTTCAATTTTTGTGCCTCTATTTCACCTAAATATTTTGAAGCACCGTAATAATTAGAAATTTTTACATTTTCCTCGTTGCTTGCTTTTTTATTATTATAAACATGATCAGTAGATATATGCATAAAATAGATTTTTTTTTTTGTTTTTTTTATCGCAGAAACAATATTTCTCACAGTCAAAACATTTGAGCTAAAAGCTGTCTTAAAACTCTCATTGCAAAGGTCAACATTTGTTTCACCTGAGCAATTAATTATAATATTAGGATTTATTTTTTTTAAAAATTTTAAAATTTTTTTCTCTGATTGTAAATTAGATTTAAAGTCAGATTTTTTCTTTTGGCTTGAGATAAAACACTGACAGCCTTTTTTCTGTAAATCATCTAGAATTGAGCTGCCTAATAAACCAGTTCCTCCAAATATAACCGCTCTCATCTAAAATTTAAATAAAATTTTTTTATGTAATGTTTTATCATCTGTTATTTTAGATCTGTTTTTATATTTTCATAAGATCTTTATTTGTGTCCTCGAGGACTTATACATAAGCTCCTTTATAAGCCTGAAATTCTGAGTTTATAATTTTTTGCGCTCTTTACTTTTCAGAGGGAAATTTTGTATCATACATTTTTCACTGAAATATTATGAGATTAATTTAAAGATTTATCTACTAAACAATAAGGTTATTCAATATCACTACTACTAAAAATTTTTTCAGTGCATAAATCAAGCCAATTGAGCTATTA
>CERI01026211.1_pt1 | contig 31522 bp, 25 predicted proteins | sample 350261 | NCBI WGS metagenome assembly CERI01 (sample SAMEA2620979, study PRJEB7988) | marine metagenome | isolation source: saline water (ENVO:00002010), including
TAGACCCTTTGATCAGCGCAATAAAAAAGTGGACCCTTTGATCAGTTCCATTGTAATCTCACCCAAAACTATTTGCGTTAGGTCGGCTTACGCGCGCATACCCTTTTATAATCTCTGTCACAGAACCAAGACGTGTACATTAAATACATTTGCGTAATAAAGTTAAGGAAGTGCGTTTTTGTTCCACTCTATCTCCTGCTGGTCTGGAATGCCAAGTGGGTTCGGCGTGCCATCAGAATGCCACGGCGGAATGCCAAAGAAGAACTCCTGGTCGTTGAAATCGGGATCCTTCAGCAAGTGCATTTTTTCATACACAGGAAAGTTGCCTGATGTGAACGCGCGCAAAAGGCGCAAACGGTATTCGTTTGCATGCTTATCGTAATCGACCTGGACGTCTCCTGCCATTTTTTGAGCTTGCACCTTGTCGCGGCTGCGCATTTCTTCGACCGTATACGTCTTGAAAGTCTTGTTGTATATTTTCATGTCAAAAGTCGTTGGGTTCTTGTTCTCAAAAAACGACAGGATATCTTCTTGGCTGCGTTCTACTTTCTCGAGCGACGAATACGAAGTGTAGATCTTCCGAACTCCATCTTTATGTCCCAGTTCAGAGTACTTGTGCACAATCAGTTTGCGAGAAAAATCAATTTGCATGGCGTCCTTGAAAGATCGCGCTGCAGTGTTGTAGGTGTACATGACGTTTCCACGCGCGCTCTCGCCAGTTGCGAGTTTCACAGCTGGATTGTAAATGTTCAAGTCCGACGTCAAAAACTGGGTGAGCGCTGCATTGATTAACCACGGGCGAACGTCGTCAGGGCGCGAAATGTTCATCTCAATCGAACACAGGTCGCCGTGTTTGGGTGTCACTGATATCTTGCAGACGTATACCCCGTCGAAAATCCTCTCTTCCGACTTGTTCGCAAACTTGCCGTGCAAGAAAGCATTCACAGACGTTTGCATTTTCTCCAGGTTGTTAGAAACTTTCCACCCCGGACACTGCACAGTGTAAGCGACCCGTGGGCGGAATCCATACACGTGCAGCAGTGCTGGCGTCGGCTCGCCAGGCTCCTCGTGCACAGAAACATGCATTTTCACCACTGACTCTCGGATTGTTTTCTTCTTGGAAAGTTCCGACGGCTTGTAGGCGTAGTCATACACCACGGGGTGCGTTGCGCTTGGTGTTTCTTCGCTGTCGAGCAGCAAGTACCGCGGGGTGACCTGCATCTAGACAGAGGCCAAAAAAAAATTAGCGGGTAAAAAAATTTTGAAATGTAAAAAGAAAAATAGTAAAATCAAAACGCGCGCAAACTCATCCTCTTGTTCTTGAATTGGCACGGGCAAAAGGGCGCGCGATGTCCAGGTACGTTGACGACGCCGCTGAACTCTCGGGCTCCGACAGTGGCGAAGATGCTGAAGACGAAGAAGACGAGGGCGAAGATCTTGATGGCTTCGTCAACGACGATCCAGAATCTTCGAACCCGGAATCGTCCGACAGTGGTTCAGAGAAATCTAGTGGCGAAGAGGAATCCGGCAGCGAAGAAGAATCCGGCGGCGAAGAGGAATCCGGCGGCAAAGACGACGAAGCTACAAGCAAGGGCAAGGGCGAAGCAAGCAGCGACGACGAGAGTCCGCTGATCCATATGAATGCAGCAGCGACTGGCTTGTCTCAAGGAATGGGGTTTGTTTCCGAAGAGGATGAAGGAGCTTCATTTGCGACGAGCCGTTCGGCAAAAAAGAAGTTCCGCAACACACAGAAGGGTGAGTCGAACCAAGGTTCTCCCGGGGCCCTTGTGGTGGAAAACGGCGGTAGTGCTTTGGACGGACAGGATGCGATGATGTCTCCACAAAGGGGATCCAAGAAAAGGCAGCGCGATGAAGACGAGGGCGGAGCTTCTTCGTCGAAACACGCTCAATTTGGTGGCGACGACGAACATCATCTGCACATGGAACCCGCCGACAGTGGACTGTGAGTCTTTTATTTTCCCATACGCATTGGTTGATATTAAGTTTCATCCTGCATGTTCTTTTTGCGATCCAAATGGTGTACGAACTGATGTGAATGGAAGCGTATATAAGCACGTTGCAAGTGGTGTTAAATGGTTTCATCGAGGCCTCGAATGACTAAAACAAGCGTTTTTTCTGGCAGTTCTGAACTCGATCTTGGTGGCGAAGCTGCACAAGAAAATATCGCGGACGACAATACAGTTGGTGGATTTTCTTTTTCGGAGCCACAGAACAGCTGTGATTTCGTGCCGACGTCTGCCAAGGAGACCTTGAAGTCGTTGGGGATCTCAAAGTCTTCGACAATCGGCGGTATCACCGTTATTCCCGAACACGGCAGTATTGTGCAGGGGGACTGTAGGGATCGCAGCTTCAATCGTTACTGCTGGTTTGCGGCCGTCGACGAAAAGGGCTCCACGGCCTTTATCTTGAAAAAGTTACTCTACTGCCTGCATCACGTCCAGAAATACTATCTCGACGTGCAGAAGCCCCTGGACAAAAGGGCGCCTTTTGAGCCACAGAACTGCACCGGGAAGGATGCGAACGTCACGTACCGCGGGGGAATGAGCTATCACTACGTGACTGATGACGAGGAGGTGGTAAGCGTACCCATTTTCAAGATCACCATGTTCATCGATGTTGCTTCGACGGGCGGGTTTTCAGCGATGACGCAGGCATACCAGTTCATTGTTTTGGAGACACCTGTCACGTTTGATCTGGTCGAGTGCATCTACCGTTCTTGCAAATACATCAAGGACGGGGAGTCTGCCAAGGTCACCGAGGTTCTGCGGTCCTATTGGTGTGACATTGCCAGCCACATGTCAAGTATGGATGGCAACACACACAACGTGCGAGCGGAAAACATGATGTCGGTCTCGTTTGAAGATCTTTTTAACGATGTCTCTCGGTACTGTATTTGGCGGTTGTTTAGAATCGCTCGGTGTATCGCCTCAGCGCGCCGCCACATGCACTTGATCGCTACACAGCACCGAACACAACATTGCAATGAGATTTGGAAGGACGCCAGCAACAAGATTGAGGTGCGCTTCGAAACCATCGATGCTCACATTCTTGGCCGTGTGAATTCCTACGATTACGACAAGTTGTGGTGCAAGGTCAGTGACCAATCGGCTAATGTGTGGTATTCGAGCCTCGACAAGTACAAGGTGATTGTCGAAAAGCATAAGAAGAAGAAGAAGCCCAAGGGCCCCAGCAACGGCGACGAGAACGACCAGGCTTTGGCCGAGGCCGAGGAGGACCTGCCGCCACCGCCCTGGGAAAACCCCCGCAAGTTTGACGTCCCCACCGTCATCAACTTCAGCCATCAGCAGACAAGAACAACGCTAAGCGCGTTTATTTCCGAAGAGTACCTTGACATGGATGCCATCGAGGAGTTTGTCGTGGGCAGCTCGCCTGATAATTTTGGTATGGGTGGCTTTCCACCGAGCTTTATGTGCGCCTCTGTCGAGTTGAGCCTGTTTAAGCCAAGCACCAACAAGTATGTGATGTGGGATTCTTGGTCCATGGCGAATCAATGCAACCTTCCCGCGCAAATGCGGCTCAGTATTTTGGTTGGTAAGGGGGACAGCGGCGATGGCGACTCGCAGGTGGACCAAATGGATCTAGGGGGCAACAGCATCGCTGAAAACGATTTGCCCCGCGACTGCTTCAGCATGGAGGACTACCGCCAGTTCCTCAAAACCACCGCGTCCCGCGACCTCACGAGACCCCTCAAGGGGCGCTGTCTCGAGATCTATCTCATGGCCTGGAACGGAGCACGCAAGCTGAAGAACCCAGTGGCGCGCGTCAAGTACATCTATGATCGCTACTTCCGCAACACGGTTTTGCCTTTGGTGGAAGTCAACATCAAGTCGGACGAGAACGGTGAAATGGGTGGGTCAGACCCACGGCTTGCGATTTGCTCGGAAATGGCCTCGATGTCCTGTGTCGGTGGGGCGGAGAGCTACCGCTGCCGTTCCGTATTCAAGTTTCGCGAGGGCCTGAAGAACATCTTGTTAAACTCGACGGGCTCAGTCGATATCATCAAACGCTTCCGCGGGTCGTTGGCGTCTGCGGAGGGCTGCTTGTACCTGATGCACGAGATTCCGAATTTGAACGGTAATGTTGCGGCGAGTCGCCTGTGTTTATGTCTTTTGGGCTAGTGAAGTCAGATTCATTATGCCTTTGCTGGTGTCCTTTTTACGCGCCCTTTATCAAACTCTTATCTGACACAAGTCTTGGTCAGTGAGTTCGTGTTTGTTGCGTATTCCCTAACGAGTCTGCTCACGAGATAGGTAATCTTAAACCATGCAATCAGCGGATCAAGTTCATGCTACACGATTCGGATACGGGCTATTTTCTCGACGGCCTGTCCTCGTTTTTCGAGATGGCGCCCAACTTCATCGGGCTTGTGCTGTGGTGCCAAAACTTCAACGGCTGCGCTGGGACTCGTGAGAAAATCCGCGGGGCGGGTGTTGACGAAGCTGGCAACCAGTGGGTGGCTTCCTTTACCCCGACCATCACCGACCCAGAACTGGACATCGACTACTCCCGGTGGGTTGAGCACGGGGAGACCAAGGGCGCGTCGCAGACAGCCTTGTTTGCCAAGTACTCTACGACTGTCACCAAAAATGGAGAGGTGCAGCACGCGGCGACTGTCAACCAGCCCAACGTGATCATCACTGAGCCCATTCTCAACAGCAAGGGGGAAAACGAAAATCTCTCCATCATCAGCCAGAACGTGCCCAGGAACTACCTCGCGTCCAATTACGGAAAGCGAGACATCGTGGTCAAGGATGCCAACGGCAACTGGGTGGGCGGCTCGCAGTATCTGCAGATGTTGATGCGGCTGTGCTTGATCGCCATGAACGATAACAACAGGACCCACTTTGCGATGACCTTGGAGTCGGTGTCTCAGGTCGTAGCGGCCGGCGCTGTTGACCAGGAGGACTGGCGCGGCAGAAAACGATCTCGTGGGCTCGATGTCCGCACACAAATGGGCAAGCAGCAGCGCTTCTTTGGCCGCCAGGAGATCCCGTGGGTTACCAAGGTTTCCAACATGCTGGGTCGTGACGTCACCTCAACCGCCAACCATGCGGCGTTTGTGCACGGGTGTGGCTTTTTTGGCCACCGTGGCCAAAAGAAGGTCAAGGCGGGCACAGAGACCACCTGGCAAGACGTGATTATCAGTCTCGTGCATTCGCACACGTGCTTCATGAACGACAGGGCGCGCTGTCCACAGAATTGGCCGCGCATCACGGAAATGGCTAGGACCAGGTCGGTGCCTTATGGTATGCGGCTGCACGCGACAAACGCTCTTCTGCACCCGTCTGCGAAGAACAAGACATGGCACGAGATTCAGCAGACCACGCTGGTCAACTTTATGGCTGACCCTGTGCCTGCACAGACTATGCCCGTGTTTCTGGCGAGCCTTTTGTATTCGTCTCTGGACTGGCTCTACTTTGCTGTGATTGGGGCGTTTTGCAAGTACTTTGAAGTCCCAACCATCGACGCACAAGTCATGGAACGAGTGTTTTCCGACCCCACGTACACAGTGCCCGAGGCGGTGGCAAAACCTGTGCGCCGCTGGTTTGAAAATATGGGCATCGGAGGAAACAACCACGGAAACTCCAAGTTTGAAACGATTGTGGCGCCGATGGATTCATCCAACATGGAGAAGAGCGGCGTTTACGTCACCACGGTGTACCAAGATGGCGAAGAATTCTCTGATGGCTCTCTGACCTTCAACATTGAACCACCCAAGAGCGGGGGTTTTTCTGAGGAAATCAAGGCAATGTCCAGCCACGATCGCTTGTGCACTGCTGTAGCGAAGCTCCTGGTGAAGGAGTACACTTCGCACTTTCGCGGGGCTTGTAATATCTCTGATAGCGAGCAAGGAGGCTATAAGGCCTTTAGGTCTATCGCTGAATGCCTAATACGGTACTCGACGACGCAGCTGCACTACCACCGCTTTGGGAGGGTGCCCTCGGGTCGTGGATTCACGTCTTTCAACAGCGTCTTGCGTGCCTTTGGCATATCGTCAGGATACAGTGGTGCCGGTTTCAAGGACGCCGCGGTGCACACAGAGGATTACAAGATCGCGCCATTTCTCGTGCGACAGGCCTCTGGCAACATCATGCGCTTTGCCGTCGGGCCGCGCGAACTCTTGCAAATGGCTGCTGCTGTAGGACAGCGTCCCAAGATATCACAGTCGTCTGTCTGTGCCGTCTTTCACCACCTAACGGAACAGTTTATGATGCATCGCGTCCCGCTGTCTCTTTATCCGTCGAGCCACATTTTTACTTCCCTCACCTGCAGCGAGAGCGGTGGGTTTGCATACACCAAGCTTCCGGATCACGAGCGTCCTATGACCTTTATCCGGCCGACGCCTGACTGTATCGTGTTGGACTCCAAGTCGTCCGTGTGCTGTGGCCTTCTAAACGGTCTCAGAATGCCAGAGGACTGCTACATGGCCGAGCCCGCGGCGCGTTTGGCCAGTTCAGTATCGGACGAAAACTGCACTGTGGAGATTAACGACGTCATCCTACCCTGCTTGCGGTCACCGACCATTCCAGTCTCGCAGTTTGTGTACTGTGAAATCAGGTTTGGGCACGAGGGGCAGAAGGACTCGTCCAAGACATATCCAGCAGTTATTTTTACAGAGGAGTCTATCAAGGCCGAGCTGTTCGTGAACAGGGACGAGGATGTGTCGTGCCAAAAGCTAGTCAGACTGGACAATGGAGGGGCTTTCAAGCATGGCACGAACGGCTGTTCAAAAACCGCCTCGGTGCAAAAATGCCTGCAGAAGCTGTGCTCTGATAGTATCGGCCTTGTGACGTCACCAAACAAGGAGTATTACATCCACTGGCAACATACATATTCGCGACCAGGAATCCTTCTCGAGGTCGAAATCGAAAACGGTTGCACTGTATATGGTGTACTCAAGCAATGGGATCCCGATGATGTCGATTGCAAAATTCGGTTCTTCAATCCTAATACCCTCGGATACCTATGTGTTCTTGAGGAAATCGACGACGAAAGCGCAATATGGCCCAGGGAGGTCCCCATTGAGCTGTCTGACTGTGAGCGGTTGTTCCAGCGCGAGGAGATGTTTTGGAACGTCCCGGCTTGTCTTGTGGAGGAACTCCGGGTGCCAATTGGCCGGAGAATTTACTTGGATGCAAACTCTGAAGACGCGCAGAAACTCGTCCAGGGTGATATTAGCAAAATTGGGTTTCTGCAGTCACCGAAAGTCGCCATCAATAATGTTGCTCGCGGCGCCACACTTGAAAAGTTTGAGGCAACCTACCAGCCAAAAGACAGCCATGGGCGCCTTCTTCCTGTCATTACGGTCACTCTGGTATATGAACTCCCGCCGGCTGTCTTGTCAGTGGCTCACGACAATTCAGATGGACTTGGGGTGTATGTTGGGTTCCATGTGCAAAACCAGGAATGCAAGCGGCATCTTTCGTCTAACATACAGTACGGCGTCGTGCGGGCTCGTCATTTGATTACCGAATCGCGACTCCACCTTATGAACATTGAGCCTGTGTGTTTTTCGTTTTTTGAGTGAACACTCTTTATTTCGCACCACCTGTTATGAACTCAGAAAGACCCTTGTTGATTACGGCTGAATGACAGGCTTGGAGCTGTTACGATTGGTTTTACCAATAAACACTTGATCTATTTCCCTCTCAGAAAAATCTGAGTGTCGCAATAGTTGTCATGGTACGTAAATCTCGGGTCACGTGAAGGTCAGCCCATGCGAATATCGGGTCACGCAAATGTCAGCCCACGCGAATGTCAGCCCACGCGAATCTCGGGTCAAGCGAAGGTCAGCCCCCGCAAACTGAGTCGACATTCGCGGTAATATCTTTTTTTTCTTTCCAAAACAAATTTAGTCAAAAACAGAACAAGCGCGACAAGCGCGACGAGCGACCGAAGACCCTGCCTGCCTTCAGAAACGCGCCCAAGCTTCTCAGCACGTGTGGCGTCCTTCTACACAACACCAATCCTTGCGCGCACCGAGAATTTCGTAGGCCGACTTTTGCATGCCCAGCAATCAAAACTGTCGTGACGTACATGGTGGCAATAAGCAGCAGCGCCCGAAGAGGAAGCCTGCACACGTGTTTTGTCGTATGCTTTTGTCCTTTGCCACCAGCGGCATCAAGGATGAACGGACCATTTTGAACGGGTACGACATGTTTTTGAACGGACTTGAGGATAGGGCTCAGACGCGACGCAGCGCCAGGTCGTCTTTGTTGAACATGGCGGTCGTCATTTCAGACTATGCACTTCTCTTCGTGAACATCACCATATCCGTTGCGTTCATTCTTCTGCTTCGGATCGTGCTTCTGGACCTGAGGTTGGTCTTGTTGGACAAGGGTCGCATCAGCTTTCTTTTTTGAGTTTTCATTGCATGTATACGATTTTTGCCAGTGGTGCTAGAAAGCTAGAGCAGCCACGAGTATATAATAAAGTACACGAGCCATGAGCATAGTAATCATGGTCGAAGCATGGCAGAAAAAAAAAGGCAAGAATCCAAATGGTGGGTTAAACCAAAAGGGCCGCGACTCTTACAACCACAATCATGGCGGGCATTTACATGCTCCGTGTAAGTCTCATGATGATCCTCGACACAAATCTTTCTGCTCCAGGATGAAGGGGATGAAACAACATCTGACTGGAAGCAAAAAAGCACATGATCCCAATTCTAGAATCAACAAAAGCCTACGTGCGTGGAACTGCTGAATTTCAGGGTACCACGCGCGAGAAAAGGGGCACTGTTCAATATTCACGAAATAAAAAAATCTTCCGACCCCTGTCTAGAGAGAGTGAGATCAGGTGTTTATTGGTAACCCCAATAGGAGCAGCTGCAGAAAGAGCCGTCCGAAGCCTCTCATCCAGCCACATTCCAACACGACCTTAAAAAATTTTACAATGAAAAAAAAATACAGCACCACAAAACAAAAATTTTACAGCTGTTGGCACGCATGCGTAGACGGATCGTTGACGTATGCAGGAGGTCAAAATAAATAAAAAACAAATTCCTCCTACAGAAGAACCAGAGACTCCAGTGTGGGTTTATTTACAAGGCAATGGGAATCGACGCGTTATGGCCTAAAATTTTGCGGGGAGAGAGTGAGGAGTTTATAGAGAAGAAGCCTCTGGAAAATGTCAAGACGGTTTTTGTCGACGGCCAGGTCATGCTCATGAAGAGCACTATACCCCCGCATGTCAAAACGTGGGACGACTTTGTCACATACAACTTTACGACAAAACTGCAGCGGCTGCACTGGGTGTACGACACCGTCATCATTTCATTCGACAATTACTCGCACGTCCCAATTTACAAATCAATTGAGCAAACCAAGCGGATTGCCATGAACAAAACTCCTTTCAACTTTGAAAGGGGTGATGCGATTCCAGAGAAACCACCACCGAGCCACGTGTGGAGCGACGCCCTTCTGAATCGAACCTACAAGACAATGCTGATTTCAATCATCACAAAGATACTAGCTGCCAAGTACTGCCCGCCTATGAAACCCCGAGCACTAGTCCTTGACTTTTGCAACGTCGTCAAAATCTCTTACACAAACTACGGTTGCAAACGAGAAGTGATCGAGTTTATGAAAAGCCTGGGGGAAAGCGATATCAAGTTTCTGCGCTACATTCCGATTTACGGGCCCATCCTGGTTGATAGTATCGACTCGGACGTTTTGCTGATCGCAATGCAATTCATGCAGAAGAATAACATGCAAATCGACATCTTTGTGCGTCGCATGGCCAGCAAGACCATTGAGGCCTCGCAGGAGGCAGCGGCAAAAAGAAAAGCGGAAGGCAAGCAAGCCAGGAAAATAGAGTATGAGATCGTCAACGTCAAGAAACTTGTCGCCACCATCCACATTGCTATGAGGCAATCTGTGGGTGAAGAAATTGTGCTGTCACCAAACCAAATGACGCGTTTCGCCGTGTTTCTCATGCTTATCACGGGGTCCGACTACACTCGTAAAATGCCCTCCATCGGACCGTCGTTTGTGTGGGAGAACCTGCACATTGCAATCCCCCTTCTTGCGCTGTGTATTGAGGAGGGTGACACGGAATTTACTGTCAACGAAAACGCGTGTATGGACTTGCTGTTTTCCGCCATGTACCGGGAAAAGTTTCAAAAGCACGTAAAGGAAGACTCTAGTAATTTCGACGAAGTGGTGAGTGATTTGCAAAACAGCAAGTTGGGAGAAAGAACCAAAAAGAACCTGCCATCGCGGGTTTCAATCACGTGTTTGATCCGCTCTGTGGTGTGGACCATGAAATACTGGGAGCTTCCTAACGACAATCCTCCTGTAGAGCCGTCTGGAATTCACGGGTTTGTTCTGAGAGATGGAAAGGTAGAGTTTGGGCTCGAGGCCTGACACAAAAGTTCAAGTTGCAGGCTCTTTCCGCTTCTTTGTGTGTTGAGCCTCGGAACTCGGAGGCCACGGCTCTCCAGGTTTCCAGCCAAGAAAATCCTGAGCGACTTTACGCGCTCGAACATTGTCCTTCAAGTCGGGCCAGCCGTCGAAACTTTGAAATTTGGAAAAGGGCAGAGAAACCAAGCCATCAGAGCCTGAACCCCATCCGCCTTTTAAAACCCGAGCTAATACTTTGCTCTCCATTGACTTGTCCCATAAACATACAATAGCGCGTTCAAGTCTGTCTAATTTCAGTATGTCCACGATGGTCCCATGCAAACCATCAAGGCAAAGAGGGCCCAGGCAATACTGTGTTACACGGACAGTTTGACCCACCCGGAATCCTTTGAAAGACGACCCTTTGAACGACTGTACGACAGAGAGTTTAGCCTTGGTAGCCTGATTATTATGATTAGTTTTCGTACCAGGGACGACAGGCAGAGGCCTCATAGGATGAGTTTTCGTAATAGGGACAACAGGCAAAAACGTCAAGCAATACTTGACCAGCATCTGATCCTGGTGGGAACAGCACAAAACATTTCCATTGATGTTCGAAGACGTCATAAAAGGGATTCCGTTTTCGTTGCAACCAAAATTGACATTGTGCATCGCACCAATTGTTGTGAGACCGGTGATGACGTCACAGACAAGAATGCACACCTTTTGGCCATGCAACTTGGGGCAATATTGCGCCGCTACTAGAGGTAAAGGAGAACAATACCAACCGGTTCCATGCTGGCTTCGAGGCGCCACTGGCATCTTAAAACCATACTTGCATATGTTGGTAGCCGCTGGGCACAATGTTCCGTGATACGCGGTTATCACACTTGGCTCCTGGCCATACATGATTTTGAGGGTGTGAAAGAGCGACTGGTGAAGCACTTGATTAAATGGGCTTGTGACAGATTCCATTTCGATCAATCTCATGCCCGACTTTTCTTCAAATGCCACGCGCATGTCCTTGAATTCCCTAGATTCGCACATGGTCGTGGGCACGAGAGCATTCATAACATCATACGCCTCGCTCCCTGGCATCGGATAGACTTCAAAAAACGAATCGACTGACAACGCCAGTGCAGACGTCTCGGGGTCTCCGGTCTTGACATGGCCCCCTTCATTCGTTGCAAAGGAGGGCCCCGTATTCTGTTTTACACCAGGTTCCAAGCAGAACAGAGGTATCGAGTAGGGTTGATTGCATCCACTATCAATGAAACCTGCTGCAGCTTGAATGCATGTAGATTCGATGCAGCGGAGTTCCGGTTTCGGCGCCTTTTCTTGTGCTTTGTCGCCGATTTCTTCTACTTCGTCGTCAATTTCTTTGTCGTATTCTTGTCCATTCATGCTCATATCCGTCCAAATCTTGTGCGCACTCAGAGGCAAGCCTGTAGGAATGCGAGCACCAGCCATTTTCGTGTCTTCGCCGCCCAATGACTTGGCCTCGGAACGCAGCACTCGACAACCTTGGTCGCCAGACAATGCATCGACTCGAGTTTTGGAGTGTTCAACCCTTTTCACGCAAAACACAGGCGGTAGGTGGTCTCTGGTCGATGCAGTCGATCCTTCGCCCGCCAGCAGACCATCTCGGGTCGGTGTTGTCTCCATTGACGTGCAGCGCGCGCGCTTTGGTGATTTGGAATGGTTTGCTTCCTTCCGCGAATCTCAATTCCCACTGTTTTTTCTTTGAATGAATGTAGTAAAATCAACGCGAACTCAGCTGTACCAGTGTGATGTTGAGTAAAGTAGGAGCTGTAAAAGAATCACGCGAACGTCGTGTTTTAGTACCAAAATAAATAACAAGACTCATTATTTTACTCAAATTGTAAAAAAAAAACCATCACGTGTTCAAAAAAAATTCACGAATTTATCAAACGAGATCAAATCGGGCGCGCGAAGACCATTGAAGCCCCATGGCGAGAAAGCATGCGCGTCCGCCTGCTTTGCTCAGCGGAGGGATCGCGGCAAAATACAGTGACAGCTTGCATTCCGGTCTCAGTTTGCAATTGCGGTCTCAGTTTGCAATTCTTGGTGTGATGCTGGCAGTGGTTTTGTCTACGCTCGCTCCTTACTGTGTCAATTTGCTGCTGCCGGGCATCATGATATGGCTTGTATATGCCGCCCTTTGTTTTGCCTGGTCGTGCAAGAGGGCCAAATTTGCAGTTCTGTTTTTCATGGCCTTCTTTTGCATCTGCTCCGTCGCAGCCCTGCCGATTCTTTTAGGAGACAGGACTCTCTCGGTCAAAGTATCAATGCAGTACAGATTGCTGGTACTGGTTGCCGATGTGCTTGAGCTTTTGGCAGCATCTCTTTACAATTTTTCGATCCTGTTCTCGCCACACCAAGTAACAACGAAGAGCCATCGAGTTGCCCAGAAACAATCCACACCCAGCGACATGGTGCCAGAGTTCGTTTCGATGAATGTAATCAAAGATACTCACCGTCGCGCGATGTCCAAGTGTGGTGGCTCTGACTCTTTCATCAAAAAATGGGTCTCAGAAGCAGTGAAAGTAGTAGATCAAAACGAACTGTGGAATGATTTGGAGGAAGTGAGCACGGAAAACCCACAGACGTCGCAGTTTGTGCATGATGTGATCATGTATGCAGAGAAACTCGACGGTCACATTGGCGGTGATGCTGCCTTGAGATCACAAATTACTCAGATTCTCGGCGACTACCAAGAGCATCTGATTGGCGTGGGCAAATTGATGACAAGGATCAAGAAAAAGCTTGACGGGCATCATCATTTTGTCGCTGGACAAGGGCTCATGTTTGGAGGTTTTTGGACGAGCTCCGTCGTGCCGCCATCTCAAACAAAAAGTGTTCACAGCAGCACAAAAAGTTGTGTGTCTTCCGACGGCAACTTGGACATGACCTGTGTTGGTGTGAAGATTGTTTTCAGGGTTTTGTCTACCTCGGAACATCTCGTAGACGAGAGTATATCCATGGATTTTGTTGGAGAAGTCCAAAGTCGTTTCGAAGATGACCAATCAGTCTTTGACGAGTTTGTCACGATTATCAGACAGAACGCACAAGGCGAAATCGACGAGCACTCTCTGAAAGAGAGAATCGACGTTTTATTCTCTGGACATGGCGACCTCCTTGCTCGATTTGAAACAACGGTCTGGGCCACTAGTCAGTGCCGGGCAGCCCCGCTAAAAAAAATGCAGGGTGGAACGAAGGGGTTCTCAGAGCGGAATGTTGAGCAACCTCTGCAGATAGCAAGATTAACTGTCTTCTCGTATCTTGCCCTGCACTCATCTGCTCATTTCAAGCACTTTATGACAGCGCTTCAAAATGTGGTGGCATGTGCAAGGATGGCTGTTCGGTTTTGTCAGACACTGACAAAAGAATTCCACTCCTGGACTATGCAGCATCGATTGGATTCAGCCTCGTACTTAAGACGCAGGAATGCAAGCCTTGCCGTACCGGAGTCTATTCTTGTTGACATTGAGCTCTTTCTGTTTGCGGTACTGTACTGCATATCAATCGTCTGCAGAAAACAATTCAGCAAAGCGCCGCTACCAGCGACATCCGAAAAAATGGCACAGGATCTCTCTGCAAGCCCAGGGCGACAGGAATGTTCCATTTGCTTGGATCACGAAGCTCAATATGCAATGATACCATGCGGGCATCTGTGCATGTGTGAATCGTGCGCCGTGGACGCAGCTCTCAACATTCGCGACTGCCCAATTTGCCGGGCACGAGTTCACAAAAAGATCAAGATATATTTTTAGGACGCGCTACAGTACCTCTCTTTATTGTTGCTTAACCACTAAAAAGAATTAGAACGGCTTCGCGGTAATCTCCCCTGCCACCAGCTGGGATCCAAGCGGGCGCGAGCCCGATGCTGTTGTGCGAGTGGGCATTGGAACTTGGCGTTACTGCACATGGAAACGGAGCACCTGACGGATTATTTTGAAGTCTTTTTGCCTTGTTTGTGTTGGCATGGCAGGCAATTTGGCACCAAGCGTGTGCCAATCTTTTTCATTCCATGCATTTCAAAATTTTTCCAACAGGGGTCTTTTTTGGGTTTTGTTTTCATGTGTAAGTCCGATAGCGGTATTCTTCTATATATAGTAGCAGAGCGTCAAAACACACACATTGGCTGACAATGCGACTTTGCACAGTTGCCTTGGCTTTTTCGTTACCAAGGTTGGGAAATCAAAATGTTATCACAGGTTGTATATAAATTTTACAAAAGTTTTGTGCAGACATGAGCACGGCTTTAGATGAGTCCATTCACAGCAATGTCATTCTCCACTTGTTGCATATGAATGATCGATTCGCGCAGAGCTTTGATCGGTGGTCGCACGACAGAAAGCCGGACCGTGATGTTCTTTGTATCCTTCTCAAAGAGACTGCGCACATTGACAGTAACCTCATTTATACATTGCACTTGCTATACCCTGGACGTATTCAGGGCCCTTTTGTACTAGGCGAAACCATGAGCATTGAGATACTGAATCAAGACGCCACACCCGACATGGAATACATGCCCAAAGCGGTTGAAACCACAACGCCGCGGCCAAGCAAGCAGGCGCGGATTAATGGCGCTGGAGATGAAGTCAAGAGCAACTCGAGAATCGAAGAGATTGCCCAAGTGCTGAATGAGTGCATCCAAAAATCCAACCACAGCCTATGCCATTTAGGGAAAATGAGTTCGGGCCGTGACGAAAGTGGCGTTTGGATCGCCTTTGACATGATTGTAGGGGGGAGACTACACCTGGGCTTTTTTGCTGCGTTTGCGCTGAGTAGTGTCTTTATGCACATCAAAAACATGTCTCTTCGCATAAAGCCTTCTTTGCAGGTTTTTCTGCGCCTATATGACAACGGGGATCGACGCGTGGTCAAGGAATGGCAAGTTTGCCCGATTTACGCAGAGAAAGGTGCCTTTGCGTGCATTCGGAGCCTAATCAAGTAACTTGCGCTCTAAACATGTATATTGGAGAATTTCTGCACACAGTAGAACATTCAAAAACGACACGCATGTGTGCATTCGGAGTCTCATCAAGAAACTTGTTATTCAAACATATATAAGAGAAATATTGCACAGATTGGAATATGGAAAATCTGTATTATTCTAGCAAGGCCTGCTCCAGCGAGTCCATGTGCAAGATCTGTGACCCCAATGCGAGTGTGATTTTTCATTACAATTTGATCACCTCAGACGTGAAGCGTAAAATGGAGGAGGACGAGACCGACAATGATGCAACCAAGCAACAGAAACCAAATACTGTCAGTGACATGACGTTTGAAGAGGCTTTGAAACTGTATTGGAGAAGAAAGCACGAAAGCAACTATGGGGGTACACAGAAACCAAACCCACTGGTGTAATCGTTTCACGCCACCCTTTGAAACATTGGTATATAAACAATTCACTATCGCAGTATAGAAATGAAACAAAAAATCGGCATGCCCGCCAACCATAGGTTCCGTTACCCCAGTGTCTTGACCGCAAAAGGTGCTCCAGACAAAAGATTCAAGTGTAACACCAAAGTTGGTATACAACGGCCTCCTTTTTTGCCGGCCGCTCCACAAGAGCAAGAAACGCAGGAATAACTTGCGCTATGTTTGTGACAAAGACGCAGCATACTTGAGAACGTTACGAGAATGTGCCAAAAAACTCAAGAATGTCCCTCGGAATCTCATTGGGCGTGAAGAGACAAATCCATTCCTGGGCCTTTTTCTGTTTTAGCACACACACGGTATTGGTCCCGGACGACCATGGAAACTTGATTAAATTGTAATGAATCCCTCGCTTGTCCCGCTTCATCACCATGTAGTATTCGCCTTGAGACATGTCTCTGGGAAATCTGATTTTGGAATCAAAGTGTTCATCATAAAGCAATATCGTGATGTTCAATATCTTGGCCAGATAATTTATGTCCACCTCACGGGCCCAGATCTTGCCAGGCTTGCGCATTTCTTCCTTCAGCTTCGACAGGTTGTTAATCCCGGCTTTCTTCATAAAACCATACTCTTCTGGGTCTGACTCAGACAAACAACTGTAGTGTTCAAAAACTTCAGGTGTAAGGGAGTGAGCACAAATGTCCCGCATGAGCAAACAGTCGTCCTTTTCGTCAGGATTGGACGCATGTTTTGATAGCCTTTCACGAATGTCCAGTCCGGTCAATGAAAAGGCATGTCTCAAGCAATTGAAAAAACAGTCGCCGTCGCGTGCGATCGCAACCGTCGCGTGCGTGTCCACGCCAAACTTTTTTGTTGTCGAATGTTGTCCACTGACGCGTGTAACCCTCTTTGCAGACGCTTTCACTTTGTTGTCGCGCTCTTCGAAACCTGGCGATGGAACAAAAAGTTCAGAGGGCTTGGCCTTGCGCTTCATCGGCGTCACGGGTGACGAAAATGTCTGTTGCGAAACTTCAGGTGAACAGCGAGAACGGGGCGAATGAGTGGAATCCTGAGCCGCGGGCGGCAATTCGGGCGACTGTGCGGGCCGCGCTTGCGACATTTTGCTCGTGTTTGAAAGCGGCTGTCGTCGTCTTTTCTTAGGAAAAAATAAAAGTCTTTTACAGCAGAAAACATGCAACACACGTGGAATGCAAACACAAAAACAAAATTTTTTACAGCACGTGTAATAAACATAAAAAAAATTTTACAGCACGTGTAATGAACAAAATTTTTTAAAATTTTTATAATTTGCAAGAGGCATGGTTGGTGACACGACGAACAGTGACTTCACGGCCCTCTTTACGATGTATGGTCATGAGGACTTTTACCCAAACATGATTGACGACTGTGAGGATGGCGACGCTGTTGTGATCAAGCGTTCAATCACAACATATTGTAATTCAGTTGATCCTGAGAAAGACAACAAGACCTCCATTTTCGATGAGTCCTCTGGTCTCATTTGCCTTCCGGTTTTGGATGACAGGGACTGTGAGAATGTACCAAAAAGCACATCGGATGACCACAAAACGATCCGGAAAATCAAGAACCGGGAGTCGGCGAAGAAATCAAGAGAATACGCTCGAAAGAAACTGGTTCACCTGGAGAAGCGATCCGGGGATCTCGAACGAGAGGTCCTGTCGCTCAAAAAACGATGCAAGGAAATGGAGGATGAGAATGAAAAGCTTATCAAACGGATGAAAGACATACACTCATCATTTCTGGATTGTGATATTTACGTGATGGACCCTGGCTGACATTTTGACCTCAGCGCCTGGAGTTACTGCGTATTTTTGAATTTTGATGCTTTCCAAAAAGTACAGACGCTTGCCAGTATCGTCATATATAAATTATTCTTCCGAATCTTCTTTGCGCATGACCCCTACGGTGTTATCTCACAGTGATGAAAGGAACAATGGAACAGCGTTGCAAGAGGTTGACGCCGAGGACGTCGTGTTTCAAAAGAAGATGTCGATTCCGGACCTTGCAAAGGTGTTGGAGTCAGTGCAGTCACAAGAATGCTTTCTGAACTTTGAGATTTGCATGGCTACCAAGACGTCTGGCGGTATATCGGTGTTGGACAGGGAGACTGGTAAAGAAATACATATCATTCGCGGAGTGAAGAATCAGGAGTGGCCATACATAACAGATTGCAGCCTGGAGAAGGTGAAGAGTGCGTCACAGAGCTCCAACTTTATTGTTGACGGGTTTCAAGTAAGTTCTTTGGCACGCTGTCGCAACTTGTCGCCAAAACAGAGAGAAATGGCGGATGTCATTTTGAACGCATTTTCTATCCATAATTACAATTTTTCAAAGTAATAAATTCTCAGAAAATGCAGCAACCTATCTCGTGCGCCACGAGAAACGCATGTGTGTTTTTCTTTTCACGTTGTATGTATATATTCAAGGCACACTCGTTTTGCTCGCGCAGAGTATGAAAAAGCGTGCGAAAAAGAAACGGAAGAAGACCCCTGATTCAACCACAAGGAAGCGCGCGAAGAGGTCGCGGCCCAAAGGACTCTATACATATTTATATGTTCTCCAGTCGACTGTACTCAACACCCAAAAAAGTTACGTGGGTGTCACAAATGAGCCTTTGCGGCGGATCAGACAGCATAATGGGGCGTTACAGGGCGGGGCAAGGTACACGAAAAAGTTTAGGCCGTGGTCCTTTTATGCCATCTTTCGTTTCAACTCAAGGCGCGACGCTCTGTCCGTGGAATGGAAAGTCAAGCACAGACGCTCAAAGTCGGACGGCCCACCGGGCCTAGAATCAATCATCAACCGTATTCACAGGCACGGGGCAGGGGAAAAGGGATTTATGGAAATAGTGTAGTGCTGAAAATGGTATATATAAAACCGATTACAAATGTCGTACATGAAAAAGCTACCAGCAAAAGCGGCATCGACAAAAACACAGCGTGAAATCCGGCCCGCAAACAGGATGATTTGGGGCTCCAAGATGCCACATCACGTCACCAGCAGGAAAATTGCAGAGTTTCCCTATCGTTTCGCCTTTTTCTCGTGATTTTAACCCACGCCCACTTGATGCTGGAGCGGCACGAGATGTTTCTTCGCAAAACAATCACGTCAGCTTGCGAAGAAAACGGTTCCAGTCTTCAATCCAGTCAAGCACAAGGCGACTTGATGCTAAAAAATACAAGGGCCAATACTCGCAGCGAGATTGTTTTCAAAAGAGCATGCTGCCACGAATGCACTCACGTCTGTATACATGCTCTCGGTCATGCGCGCTTTGATCCGACTCACGATAAACTTTTGTGTTTTGTGAATGGGAATCAGAACGCCACGGAGCCCTTGCGCAAGATTTTGGTTTGGCTGTGCACGGTTTATAAACATGGTCACGAAGTTGTCGTGTTTGTCGTAGCCTAGTTTACTCACAAGGCCATTATCAAACAGGACCTCGTTCACCGATAAATCTAGTGAACACAGGTCAGTGGGAAGGTCGCAGGTGGACTCCGTCAAGGAGAAAGTGATTCTCTTTACCTTTTCTGTGTTGACTCTGCATTTCACTGCCAAGCGCCGCCCTCCAATCACACGTTGTCGGCAGAAAAAAGACACGCGGGTTTCTGCATCACACGCGCATGTCTTTGTCATCGGATACATGTCTGAAACAAGTCTTCCGGCGGAATCTGACAGGGTGATTTTGCGCAGATCATTAGGCAGGTCGCCCGTGACAGCGACGATTGAAATATCGGCGATCATGAGCGCAGGCGTTTTGTACCGGTCGTTATATACTCGTTTTTGTCCCCGATTTGAGTTTCACACTGTTAGCGACACGTGATGGGTTCACAGTGATACCCGTGGGTCGATATAGACGAGCAAGAAGAAGAAACTTTGTGGTAAAGAGATATATTTTACGGCATTTTTCTTAGTGAAAAATAAAAGGGGTGCTATATATTCTTTTTGCGGTGTCTCTTTCCAACTATATAAGCAACGAGGTGAATATGCTCAAGAGATGTCAGACTCAATCGCACCACAAGCACCCGCTTCCTCAAACATTGTATCAGAGACCAAGCCCGCTGATCCTCCAGCGCCGGTGCAGGAAACCACTGCCGCGCCGGAGACCAAGGACGCGGCGGAGGACCCGGCCGGCGCCGACTCGCTAGAGAAGCTTCTCGCACATATTTCGAGCCTGAAGCGCGAAAACAACGAGCTTGAGGAGGCCATGAAGCATGTTCGCGAAGGTAATATGCAAAAGCTAAAATCACAAATCAATGAAAAGATTCAGCCTTGGATTTCCTCGCTCGATATCGCCGAGGACTACAAGAATTCTTTCCTCAAGGGCATCGAGAACGCGTGCTCAACAGGCGCATCCAAGACCATGACCAACTTTGAGGAGAATCCAGTTTATACCGTGGTGTGTAGCGCCGCCGCGGCTCACGGCATTGCAATTCAGGAGCTCGAAGACACGCGCAAGAAGCTCCGTGATGCCGAGGAGCTTCACAAGACGGAGATCGAGAATCACGGCAGGCGTATCCAGAGTAAGACTGACGAGGCCCTGCTGTATGCCAGGTCGGACAACTCTGGTAGCAGTGGCAAGCGCTCCCACGAACAGATTTCCTCGGACAGCGATGGAAACCTGTGGGACTCTATGTTCAAGTCCATGACAGACTCGAGCTCGAGCAAGATTTGGTAGGCCCTTTTTGATTCTGTAGAAAACTAAATATGCTGCTAGTTCTATACGTTTTCCTCTGAAATGTTCGTACTCGGGTCAATAAATAAGTTTATTCAAAAATGAAAACAAAAATACACAAGTGAGGTGTAGATACACAGTCGAAATTGAAGCAGCATCCATATTTACGGCTTCAGCAGGCTGGGGATCGATGTGTTTGTGATCTGGGGGTTGGCAGACGGGAACAGGGCCTTGCCATTTCTCACTGAAGCCACGCCTACGTAGTCTGGCCCGTGGTGTCCACAGCCAAAATCGTTCTTGTTCAACTCTGGCTTGCTAGGATATGACCAGCGACTGGTTCCCTGGTGTTTTGTAGGCAAAATCAGTTAGTGAAAACATAGCGACCCAAACGTGCTGACTATACTGGTTGAGTTCGAGATAAAAACTCACGGATCTAATCGTACTCACTACACAACACACCTGATAAGCTAATTTTGAGATCGTGCTCTCGTTTCCGATGCTCGCCTCGGGTGCGGTTTTGGTCAGAGCGCCCTGCTGGTTCATTTGCAGCTTAGTGTAAGTGGTGTCAATTTGACTCTTCAACTCATTTGTAAACTCGTTGTCGGTGATGCGCTTGTAAATCGCAGCTTCAAATGATTCAGCGTTGTTTATGTACGACTCCGGAGCACCCAGGGGTTGCGTGTTGTCCTCCTTTGACTTGAGCAGTAAAGGAGAGGGCAGCCAGTCTACCGTCTTCGACATGGGAATAGGCACGATGCTGGCTTGGTCGAAAGGCTTGGACGGGTCTGCATACGCATCGATGAAGTCTGTCGGGTTACTCATGTCACAAACCTGTACATCCTTGCCGCCTGCGTATCCATCATATGAAATGTCCCAGCAGCGGTGCACTGTTTTTTTTTGTTTTTTCACGTCAGTTGCTGCTGTACACACTACAGACAGGCAAAATCAGATTGTATCAATGTCGACTTACTGTTGCGTTCGTTGAAGACGATGGCTGTTTTTTTTTCATGTCAGTTGTTGCTGTACACACTGCAGACAGGCAAAATCACTTCAGATCAAACTCGACTTACCTCGTTCGTGATATTTATACCTGTTTATTTTTCAGTGAATCAGTATTTGCAATCACGGGATCGAATCAAAACATGCAAAAAACACAAATAAGGAAGGGGAGTTTGGCAACTTACGTCATACCCCACACCCCGTGCTATGATGCAAAAACAATGCGCAGACCAGCACCACGTCAGTAGTTTGAAACAAAATACACGCATATATGTTTGCTCATGTACAATTGGACTTACCTGTCCATCGTCAAAGACGCTAAGCTCCGTTTGGCCCCTGAAAAAAAGAAAACAATCAGAAAAAATCAAGACATTAATCACAGGCAACAACCCACTGTTTTTCAACTTACCACAACGTCGCTCCAAGGTGATTGAGTCCACCGCGTCCGATAATTACACCCAACATGTAATGCTCTATGCATGGCCTGAGGAGAAGCAAAAACTTGACATTTTGCAATTCGATTTCGTTCCATGTTTTTGTGTTCATTTTCCAACTTGCCGTGTTTTTCTCAGAAATTGCACCCTTCATGATCTGGTCCACACTTAGGCTGACAAAGTTATCCGTGAATTCATCAAAGAGTTCCACGCGCGCTCCGTTAGTTTCCTTGGTAACACTACTGCCTGAAAAATCAACTGGACCATAATAAAACTCAGCAGTGCGAACACGCCGGCGCAAAACGTCGCGGGGGGCAGCCCCCTCTTCCATAGAAAAGGCCCTAGACTTTACAATATTCAACCCCCTGTTGTTTTTGTTGTCAAAATGTAAGTATAGATCCAAAACATATCCACATTGTCTGCATTTGGCTTGGGTAATAATATTACAAGCATCTTAGCACCTGTATTTCGAAATCGTTGGGCCTTGCTTCAAAATTTCGGCGCCTTCCTCACCCTTCGCGATGTAGCTTGTTTTTTCTTGCGTCATCGACATTTGGAAAGTAAGTTTGGGAGAAGTAAGCATAAAGTCTGGCTCTTCAGCACCCCAAGACTGCAGCAGCTGACGGGTGTCTTCTATGACAATGTCAACGGCATTTGTATTTTTCTGGCAGAAACCAAACATGTCCACGTAGTCGCGAAGAGTCTTGGTGACAGAGTCGTCCATGAAGTATTGATCCTGGACTTGCTTGGAATAGCTTGGCGCCAGCACCAGCGCCATGTGCACATCTGCGTATAGTTGATTTCAGGGCCAGTCAAAAAATACCCAAACGCATTTTGTCTGGCTGCAAAATGTGAAGAACACTTACCCAAATCATTTGTTGCCTGGATGGATCCGACCACTTGCATAATCTGAATAATGAACAAACATTAGCTTCCCTGTCAAAAACACACAAAATATTGTCATCAAAAATGTACTTGCCTGGTTCTTGAAATTCTCAATTCCTTTCGGTGTGCTCATGAAGTTGTGCTCCTATTTTTTTTTTTTTTCCCGCAAAAAATGAGTTTTGCACAAAAAGGTTTGCAAAAGAAAAAAAAAAAAGAAAAAAACTCACCATCGTTATGGCCAACCCCTGGCTGAAAAACAAAAAATTTTAGTGCCAGTCTATACAACATCAAAATTACATGCAAAAAAAAAAAAGAAAAAAACCGGACTGTGTATCCAGAGAAAGTTTGCTTGCGAGACGTGAGCGTACGGGCGGCAGATTCATACGGAACGCGGCTTGCAAGCCCCTCATCAAAAGCTGCACATGAGTTTTATTCAACGTTAGTTTTTTTAAAACACGCATTTATTATTGTTTCCCTTTGTAAAACACTCTTATTACTATAGACGTTCCATTCCAGTTTGGCGTCGGGGGTCTCCATATACTTTTTTTTTCAAAAAAAAATCAGTTTTTGCGGGATTTACTAACAAAAGCATCAAGACATGTTACACAAACCTGATAAGGAAGGATCAACGTCGTGAACGGCGAATAGGTCCCATCTGTGATGAGTCCATCTGATAAAACGACGAGAAATAATCAGAGATGACCATCATCACCACAAATACATCATAGCACATTCACGCTACTACTCACCTACGCGATCCTGCATGTATGGATTCGGCCCAAGTAGATGGTCGGGAAGACGGTCCGGGATGTGAAGCCGGGAATGCCTAAAGTTCCTCTTCTTGTCCGGGTGCTGCTCATAGCCCGAGGGGCCAAGCAAATTCAAGAAATCTTGCTCTGTTGTGTCGCGAGAATCGCGCGCCTTACCAAGCTCGTTGCCACTTTGACCAGCGTTGTATGGGAAATTTATCGCGGCACTCATTGTCTTTGATGTGAGAGAAAAGCCCCGCTTATATATGTGTCACAACAGACCCCAATGTTTCTTCACATTGTTTTGCATGTGAATAAAGCACTTTTGTGTAAATCTTACCATTTTAATTTCGTTTTTTGGCAATAATGCATGTGCGTTTTCACACCATTGCCTGTCTTCATGGTCACAGGGGGCATGCAAACTGGGTCGCGCGCGGTGTTTGTATCAAATCAAAATAGATATGGGGAAACTGTACCTTTGACGGGTACGAATTCAGACGACGAGTGTCGCGCTTGCTTTCAGTACCTTGGATCTCGACCTCGTCAGACGTCTGTTTGATGTATGTCAATGATGGTACCCGTAAAATATCACATATGATCTGCAAAAACCTGGTACAGTTGCGCAAGAGTTTGCACGAAATCCGTTTGCATGTGCTGTAAATAGATACCTCCAAGTTGGGGCACGAATACAAAAGAGCACTGACAAACAAGCAGACTGAAATTGTTTTCCCAAAACGCCTGGGTGTCGAAATCAGAATCTCTTGTCGAATACTTTCCCAATTATTGAGTTCCAACAGCCGTGGGTACGAACGCTCGAAATGTCCAGGTTGGTCGGTCTTAAACAAAACTTTCACAACACTATTCAAAAACTGCTCGTGGAAGCATCTCTGATGGTACGACCGCTCCCACCCACCTTTGTCCAGAGCGGCTAAGGCCGAACGAAGTTTCTTAATTCGCGCAAAGCCATCAATGCTTGACACGTCTTCGCCTTTTGTTTCGCCTTTGAAGTTGTAAAACGAAGACACACTTCCAAACTTTTTGGTCAGGAAATTGATACTGTCGGTCGATGTCATATTGTGACTAGATTCGTCCACCGCACCCATATTGTCGTGTGTATTCTTGGCTACAAGCTGTGTGAACGTGGTGTCGTCGTCTTCGATGTAGTTCATGTTCACGATTTTGAAATTTGCCAGAACATATATATTCAAAATATGCTCGATTGTCGTTTTCTTGACACCAGCTATGGTGTGTTCTCGGCCTGCGGCCACCGCCATGTTGCTGATACCGACAATCGAGAGCTCCTGGGTTTATTGGTGGGTTTGGAAGCTGTTTGTGCATTTTTTAACGCACGTGAGTTTAATAATTTTTAATCATTTTTATTTTTTTGGTAAAATTTAAAAATTTTTGACTCGTACCTGGGTTCATGCAGACAAGAGCACGGGCGGGCAAGAACTCTCTTCAGTGCGATCACATGGGAACGTTCTGCAAGCATGATGTGAACGGAAGTTCTGGATACCTACAGAATACATCTGATGAGAAACAGACGCCGCATGATACTCTTGTTCTTGACCATGGCGCTGGCGGCTACCACGGCATGCCATACTTGGCGCCAAAGACAAGCAGCAGCGTTTTTGACGAGCTTGCTAGCATCACTTCACTATTTGAAGAAAAGGAGCTGAACTTCCTCGCTGATCTTGAAATAGTCATCGAACTTTCTCCACTGGGTGAATGTGAGTTCCCGTTTCATACAAAGAAGACGCGCCGCGTATGCTACAAGTGATATCTTTGCCTATGCATCGGGTCTTGAGGATAGTATACCGGGCGATTATGTCCGTCCAAATCTTTTGCGCCTGTCCACATTGCTGGTGGCATGTATTCTTGTTGTTCGTGGCCATAATAAGCGGGGTGCTGTAGAACAGCCTCAAAGTTCTCGGGGCGATTCCACATTGGGTTTCGTTCTCCAATGTGCATGGGTTGTGGTAGTTGCTGGTATGGCTGGGAATAAATATATGGACTTGGCTTCATGACGTCGTCTGTGTATTGCGAGTAATACACAATCAAAAAAATGGCGTAAAAAAAGTTCAAAATGGCAAATAAGAGCGAGCACACGAGCGAGATACTCAGAATCTGCATGAGATTTTCAGGCCCGACCAAGTATCCCTTTGTCGTGATGATAGAAGGTATGCCAGACCCGTCTGGTGGCATGTCTCCGATCCATGATGATTTGACATTGATGGCGTTGGGGTTGAGCGACACAGCCTGTGTCACGCTCAGCATTTTGACGCCGCCCGGTAGTTTCCGCAGCACCCTTTCTGGGGTAATCACCACTGACGTGTCCTTGGCCTTGGCTGGTGTGAACACCATTTCAGAGTGAGCGGAAAAGTATTGTTGCTGCAAAAGGCGGCGCCTGCTACCGCCCTCCGAGCAATCCACACTGTCGAGGATGACAAACGAGGTAGGTGTGATGCTGGCCACGCTTGCCGTAGTTGAGAGTTTCAGGGCGTTCTCCAAAAGTTTCTGCATTTCTTGCATCGCCAGGCTCTCGTTGGAGAGACATGCAATGGACCTGGGGACAAGCATAGTCAACACAGCAAGCCTACTCGTTCCGTTTTGAATTTCGCCAGATCGTCCCTGCTGAACGAGGTCCGACTCCACCATCTGGGCCATGATATCGGCCGAGTTGACGTCCTTGTATCGTCTTGAGGTGATCTCGGAAGCAAAGAGCGACTCGTTTCTGCTGAGATTTTTCAAAACGGCATCGCCCTGCACACTGGTGCTTTGAAGGACCCGAGAGGCAGTGTGGCTTGCTCTTCTGCGACTCTGGGTTGAATGGTATGGTATCATGACCGCCGGGCTCGACCCCCTGAAGTTTGATTTCGCCAGGTCGCCCAATGTCACACCAATTCTTCGTTCCAGCTCCATGAATGCATCTCGCAGGGTAAGCTCAACGCGCTGGCTCAAAATCGAAAAGGGGTTGTTGAACTCGTTGGCCATTTTCTGTCCCTGCGCCAGCGCCCGAGCCTGGTCCTGGTATGGCAAGTCGATTTCGACAAAAAACATGCACGCATTGTCCGTCTCTCCAGCGGGCGCCTCGGCGACTGACACCAATTTCCGGTTGAGTCCAAGAATAAAAACATAGACATCCACGTACATATTTTGCAAGTACGGATGCGCATCCCAAAAAGAACACTCGACTGGCATGCTTGCGCTGTGTCTCACTTTGGCGTACACGCTCTCCTCGTGCTGGTCAAAGCTCGAGTGCATGGTGACCAGCATAAAACTGAAGGTGTCCTGCACCAGATCGATCCTCCCTGTCACGTTGAGTGCCTGCAACGACGAGGCTGTCCACGGCAGCTGGTTTGACTGCACAAACGCCCTGCGGTACCGGTCGTTTGTGTGGAAATGCTTGATTACAGAGCTCGAGTGCTTACGGACATAGTCCTGCATAAAGTCAGATTCTCCCAAACTTCCCGTACGGATCCAGTTGTACAAATTGTTGTCCGTTTGGTTATAAATCACCCCCGAGGTGTTCATCGGCCGCGGGTTTGCAATGGAAGTGATGCTTGAGGTCACGAAATCAAATACCGTGTCTTCGACCTCAAACCGGCTAATGCATCCATAGTTGCCCTTTACTGTTTGGAGCGGGCAGGTTTGCAGCAGCTCTTCGCTGGGCACCAAAAACGGACTGTTTTCCAACGAGGAGCCCTCGGGCACCACAAAGGCCCGATTGTTCTGGATCAAATTCCTGACCTTGATCCGCTTTACTTCGCTCAGAAAGTAGATGCTAAACATGCCTGAGAGGCGCAACTCGTACGCACCCTTTCCCTCGACGCCAAAGAGTGTGTCTTTTCCAAGGACGAGATAGGTCATGCTTCCTAGACCAACTTCAGGTGTATTGAGGCAAATCGAGTCTGGGTTGATTTCGTCGCACACCTCGTTTGTGGCAGGGCGCGTGACATCTTGGAAATACGAGACGGAGGCGTTCAAGTCCTGCGCACCCTTGATGAAGCCACCGACCATGTCCACGCGCATGAGATCCTGTAACTTTACGGTCGACACTGCGCGCGCGCACTGCACTTGCATGTTGTGGCGAAAGATCTGGCTCGAAGTCTGCACGCGCTCAAACGACACCTTGTTGTTCTCGGTGTTGCGGACCTGCACAAAAAAATCTAGGTACAGTTTCTGCAACATGGCGGTGCTTTCCTGGTCGTAACTTTGAAGCACCGGCGAGTATGTGCTTGAACCGAGGGGAAAGACAAACAGCATGTTTTTCTCTGATGCGTCCATAATGTCGCTGCACACCGCATGCTGAAACGAGCACTCGTTGCCGCTCTGGAAACTTGGAAACGCCGGCGAAAGAAGCTGTGGGCACATATATGCCCCCGCCGCAGAGGGCGCCGTGTAGCCAATTCCAAATGTGGCCGAGTCCTTTTGCACAGCACTGCCGTAGACAAACTCAAAATGGGCTTGCGTGATACGCATTGAGACAAAGACAAAGTCGTGATAGACTTCCGTCGCAGGATCCTGCACACGCACCATTTGAATATCAATGTTTTGGGACAACGCGTTTGTGACAGTGCTCTCAGACGTAAAGGTGTAGGTCGTCGTCACCACTGAGTGAAAGCTGTTCTGAGTGTACGTGGTGGCCATGTAGTCCTCAAAAAACACAATGTTGGCGACGCCGATAAAAAAGTCAAACTCGAGGGCTCCCTGCATCACGGTCTTGGAAGCAAAACCAGTCTCAGCGTCATGGTAGGAGAGAAAGACATCCACCACAATGTCGGTGTTGCTCTGGGTTACCGTGGCACTGGACTGGGGCCCAATCGCCCCAGCCACGGACAGAGTTGGCAAGTCGGCTTCGGACCGGGAGCAGTTGGCAAATTCAGCCACACTCGAGGGGATGTGAAACATGGCGGCAATCTGGGCCATGCAGCACTGTTCTGTCAGCCCCGGGGCCTCGCTGGTAAACCGACAAGGGCGATGTGAGTCGCTGAGACCCTGCAACACACCCGCGGAGTCGGTCTTGGACAAGTATAGAAGCTTGTGGCTCGATTTTGGGGCCGGAATGCGCACGGTGATGAGCCAGCCGATACCGCGCGCAGCGTCGTCTACCCACTTTTTGTCCAGCACATGCAAGCCAGACGAGTCCACGGTCTGTATGTTGTCCGATATGTCGCTCTGAAACAGTGCTGTAAAGGTAAAATTGTGTTCGCTGCATGAGGCATTTAGTAACGCTGGTGCCTCGGACAGGGTCGACGTGATCCACTCGAGTGGAATCTCGAGAAACAGAGACCAATGCCGCGTGTTGTCTGAGACCTTATCAACAGCGAACGACGTCTTGGCCAGTGACACATTGGCAGCGTCCATGAACATTGCAGAGGCCGCAAAACGTTCAAGGATCGCCTCTGCTAGTACGTGCAGCTTTTCTGGTTGTGCAAAGGGTGCCGTGTCGGTGAATACGACTCGGAAACGCAGCCCTTCACTCGAGCAGGCTTTATTTTCAAACCCAAGCTCCAGCTGGTTTTCAGGACATTTGCACGTAAACTCATTGAACCCTGACACACATTCCATCATCACATCACAAGCCGTATTTTGATGGCACGTGTCTTTTGCAACCAACTCACAGTCCACTATGTCCAGCGACGATGGCCTGGGAAACAAAGCACATGTGTTGCTGGTATACACCCCACCGGCGGGTACTGCCGATGAAGCGGAATACAGGCTGCTGTACTTCTCACTGTCCCATAGCAGCATTTTTGCGGGTTGTGTGCATGCAGTGGACGGGGCGCTGCTGTTGATCCGAGTTCCAACTGATTCTAAGTTCGCAATCGACCTGATTTCCATATCGCACATGTGGTCGCGCAGGGGTATACAAGCCACACACCCCGCGGCGCTGTCGCAGAACTCTCCTTCGTCAATCGCGCCGTTTCCACAGAGCGGGGTACCTGAACATTGCGCATGTCAGAAATGAGGCGAGATAGATTGTTGCGCAGAAACAAGCAAAAAGCAAGGAGCGGTGTTTTGCTAGTCTTATGCTTATATAGGCCACAAACACGTGTTGGATTTTTGGACACTTGCTTTATTGATAATATGTTTATTAGCCAAACAACGCAAAACGTTTGCTTTCCGTGTTTGTGTTTTGTCTTTATGACTCCACCATATTGCAGCAGGTGCAATATCTCGCTGTTTGAAATCTGTCTTGAAAACTCGGACCGTCTTCTGAACGGCCAAGAATAGTATTTAGCTGGCGTGTATCTTTGTCGCGTGCCTTTTTACTCCATGTGTACGGCAAGCCGGGACGGGGTGATCTCTCAACAACAGGAGTATTGTCAATATCATACCGCCTTCCAATCTTCTCTTCGATGGGTTCCAGTACATACGGAGAATTGACAGAATTCATTCCAAACAAGATATTGTTGATTCCACCTGACCCTTCTTCCAAATGCTGGATCGGACCCAGGACATCCTCGGAAATTTGGCGCGCAAATATATCTCTGTAGTTGCTCCAAATCTGCGGCCACATGTCCTCAACAGCGTGCATGCGCGTCAAATCCCGCAGAGCTGGGATTAACGACGCATCCAGGGTCAATGCCTGTGGCCCCGAAAAGGACTTGTCCGGGAGCTCAGACCATACGTAAAGAGAGCCGTCCACTGTAGCAGCAAGAGCGATGTAGTCACTCGCAGCCACATTCACGATCTTTTTGCCCCCTACCCCAAACGTACCTGGTACGACTTCTTGAAAATACGGCGAAAATCCATGCTGTTCCATAAATTCGCGCGCTGCAGGAAACCCGGCGCGGGGGTCATACAGGCGTTTGTTTGCGTCAATTGCTGTGATTCCGCTTCCGGAAGCCCACAGCCTGCCGTCGGATGAAATAACAAAGGTAGCTCTGAGCCCAGCCCTGACAACAAGATGGGCCACAGCGTGATCCCCCCACGGAAAAATGGACGTGTTGTACAGACGAGCCCTGTTTGATTCGTATGTTTTCGACGTGTATGGCATCGAGGGTGGATTGGAAGCTATTTTTGGACTGGCGCCATGCAAATCTACCCTGGAAAAGTTCATCTCGCCCTCCTCCTCCACCCACAGGTTTTGGTAATAATCCACAATGTGAGACCCCCATCCATTTTCACCCCATGTATTGCTCCCCCAGGTGTACAGAAGACCACTCCGTGTTATCGCGGCTCTGTTGCTGATGAAGGCAATGGGTTGATAGGAAAACACCGCAGGGTCGATCATGATTAGCTGGCTGCTATGTCCACGGGTGTGAACACCAAACTCGTGATACCCCCAAACGTAGACAGTGCCGTCGTCAGCCAACGCCATACAGGCTTCGCCAGCTGACACCATCACGATTTGTTTTCTGTCAAAATACTCACCTGGCCTGCTGTTCGGTCGAAGCTCACCTATTCTGCCCACGCCGCCATAAGCTCTAGACACCCTTCTGTGTTCCTCCCCCTCGATATACACTCTATTCTGAGACAGGCGTCCGTGGGAGTGCGTTAGCACAATGGTCACTGCGCCCTGGTCGCCAGAGTACGAATCCACCATCATGACCCTGCAGAAAGCAAATCGCTCTGGCGGGACCTGCATGGGAGTAGCAGATGACTGGATACCGTTGCGGACAACCACAGAACCGTCAGACCAGTCTCCCATAACAAAGAGCCGCCCGTCTTCCAAGACAAAGTAAACGTGCCTGACCCCGCAGGATACCATCTTTATTGGGCAGTCGAATGAAATCGGGTTATAGGAGACGCCATTTATTTTGCCAATTACAACCGCACTGCCGTTTTGCAAAACAGCCACACCAAAATCCCTCCCCACAGACACCGACATAGTAGTGTTGTTTTGGAAACTTACTTATATAGATTCACTCACGCCGTGAGCTCTGCAAAAAGCACGGATGTTCAATTGCCGTCGTCGGATTCAAAACAGTTACAGCAAAATCC
>CERI01117203.1_pt1 | contig 31418 bp, 37 predicted proteins | sample 350261 | NCBI WGS metagenome assembly CERI01 (sample SAMEA2620979, study PRJEB7988) | marine metagenome | isolation source: saline water (ENVO:00002010), including
CTGAAGAGAATCTAAGAGTATTAGTTGAACTTACTTCCGATATTAGTAGTGAGTATGTGGACTCTATGAATGAATTTTATACCAAAGAAGGTAAAAGTTTTACTGGTTGGATCATAGAGGATATATCCTATTGCTCAGAGTTTTATGAGTCGGCAATGAAAAATTAATATTGAATTAGCTGCTGATCTTTTTCATACGTTTTTTTGCTTTTTTATTGACCAATATTTTATCCTCACTTGTGTAGGTAGACCAGTTAGAAATTTCATCTACTGATCTGCCGCATCCTCTGCATATGTCAGTAATATCAAAGTCAATATCACAAATACCAATGCATGGAGAATTAATATTATTGATTAGTGAAGTCTTGGGCAATGATAGATGCTCATAATAGTAACTTTTAATAAGTAGTAATAATGTTGGACAGGTTAAGATCAAACATTTAAATCCCAGTTAATTTCTTTTATATTATTCCTCTTCAAATAAGCATTTGTTTGAGAGAAGGGTTTTGATCCAAAAAAACCATTATTTGCAGAAAACGGCGATGGATGTGGACTTTTTATAACAAGATGTTGATTCGAATTGATAAAATGACCTTTTTCTTGGGCCTTTTTTCCCCATAAAATAAAAACAACATTTTTTTTCGAGTTGTTTAAAACGGAAAGAATTTCGTCGGTAAAGGTTTCCCAACCAATATTTGCATGAGATGCTGGCTTACTTTTTTCAACTGTTAGTATGGAATTTAATAACAGAACACCCTCATTACACCATATTTCCAAATTTCCATGATTGGGTGGTTTTATTTCTAAATCTGATTCTAATTCTTTGAATATGTTTTTTAATGATGGTGGAGGTTGTATACCTTTTTCCACTGAAAAACTTAACCCGTGTGCTTGTTTATAACCATGGTAGGGATCTTGACCCAGTACCACTACCTTAACATTTTCAAATTTTGTTAAATTTAATGCATTAAATATTTTGTTGCCTGGAGGAAAGATAATTTTATTATTTGATTTTTCTTCTCTAAGAAATGCACTCAAAGATTGCATATAATCTTTTTTGAATTCTTTTATTAATTTTTCTTTCCAGCAATTTTCAAGATTTATTTTTTTCATCATCTATAAGTCACAACCATATCATGAAGAAGATGGAGTGCAGTGATTGTATAATAAGGTATTCAAATAAGCATTTGTCGATAAACAACAATTTAATTATAACTGTGAATAAAAAAACGTAAGAAATGATTTATGGGAATTTTTGCCATAAGTAACATTTAAATCACTTAAGCATTTCAAACAAAAAACGCTGGTTTAAATTCAGCGCAGAAAATTTGAAGAAAAAAACATAAACATTTTTTTAAAGGTCAAAATCTTTAATGTTTCATTTATCTATTATGAAATAAAAAAATGATAAATTAATAAACCAACTAGTATACCTTCAAAAAAAGATATCCAAGCAATAGCATGGTAAGAAACACCAAGTTTTGATTTCCACCAATCAATATAATTGTTTACCATAATTAACCTCTATTTTAAATAAAATTTAAAAAAATGGTAAATCATTAATCCAATTATAATGCTTTTAACAAAGGCAATCCAAACAAATCCGTGGTCAGAAACGCCTAATTTTTCCTTCCACCAATCAATTTGTTTTTTTTCCATTCAATATAATTTTGTAACATAAATATCTTAAACAAAAAAATGAATGATAAAAGCTAATTAAAGGATCATTGTAAAGCAATAAATTTATGTGCTTTATAAAGAAAATTATTTAATTTTATTCCTTGTTTTGTTCTTTTTCTTGATGCTCTTTTAATTTAATTTGAAAATCTTCTTCAGAAAGAGCATGCCAACCAACACATTTTCCTGAGGGACTTCTACCGCAACCGCATTCCATATTTATCTCCTAATATAATTAATTTTTTTTAAAAAAAACACAATTAAATTATAACGGTATTAAAAAGATTGTAAACCTTTGATTTTATTTATTTTTTTAATGAGAATCATTCTAATAATCATTCTTATTTAGTTTTTTGTCTCAAAGTAAGGCATCATTTCATAATATGAATTTTATACGGTGGTTTTTTACCTATTATTTATATATTTGAAGGTTATGACAGCTGTTAAGATTAACTAGGTTGGTCTGATTCATAAACAAAGTCCATAATCTTTTTGGATTCATCTCCTAAGTATGGGTATAAAGTTTTAATTAAAAGATTAATACCTTTTTTTCTAAGATATACGTTAGATTTCGATGGATATTTCTTCATAGAATAATCTAACCAATGTCTTAATATTATTAATGTTATTTCTACGATTTCATTTATATCTTTTTCATCAATAATCAATACACCAACATCTTTTGAGTGAAATATTGTATCTTTTGCTAAGTGATCAATAGAACAATTAATATCAATAATTTTTTTATAAAGCATTGGATCATCAGTTGCTATTTGTTCGAAAGAATCTCTCATTAAATATCTATAATCCCACAATACCTCATACATACTGAATAAGCCTTGTATTAAATCTTGTGGTGCATTTTTTTCTAAGTATTTCTTTTGATCTGAAAATGCGTTCAAAAATAATTTAGTATGTTCAGATACTAGATCAGACTTTGAATTGAAGTGATACCAAAGAGACCCCTCTAAAACACCGGATTTTTTTGCGATTAAGTTAGTTGTAGATAATTCAAAGGTAGTATTGTTAAAAAGCGACAAACTTTCTTGAATAATTTTTTCTTTGGTTTTCATAAATTTTTAATTAGGTTTTTATAAATGGATTAATCATTAAAATTTAGGAGATTAATTTGTTAAAGGTTTAATTTTAAGATCCCCATTTTTTGCAAATACTAGGGTAAGCTTTGTAATCTATATTTAAATTTTTAATATCACCCTCTACATGAGGTAAGGCTAAAAGTTTCTTATTCATAACTTTAAACCAAAGCTTTGGACAATAGGCTAAAAGGTACATACCAAAATAGCCATTAGGAAGCTGAGGTAAATTTGCGAAGTGACGAAGAGATTGAAAACGTCGTAACGGATGAGAATGATGATCCGAGTGTCGTTCAAGGTGAAACAATATAAGATTACTTAAAATGTGATTGCTGTTCCATGAATGATAAGGCTGACATTTTTCATATTTTCCATCAGATGATTTTTTCCTTAATAACCCGTAATGTTCAATATAGTTTGCACTTGTAAGTTGCCAATAGGCGAAAACATTGTGAATTACGAGAAAAATTAAAGCGCTCCAACCAAAAAATAATGATAGAAGAACGCTGAAAGTTACAGTCAGTGCGTAAGATTGAAGAATATGATTATTAAGACTCCAAACAGAAACATTTCTATTTGTTAGTCTATTTTTTTCTATTTTCCAGGCAGAAAGAAAAGCGCCAGGAATTTCTCTTAATGCAAATTTATATATACTTTCACCCATTCTTGAGCTTGCATGGTCTTCAGGTGTCGCAACAAGCATGTGGTGTCCACGATTATGATCAATACTAAAATGTCCGTAAGCAGGCACCGCTAAAGCTAAACGAGCCAATAACTTCTCTATTTTAGTATTTTTATGACCAAGTTCATGACCAGTATTGATAGCTAAACCAGATATTAGTCCAGCGTTTAGAGCTAATAATGCAAATGCCCACCAACTTAATGAAGCAGTGGCCCCATACCATGCTGCGCCAAAGAGACTGATGTAATGCATAGGCACGACTGCATATGTCAGTCGTCTATAATAAGCATCTTGTTCCAATTGCTGAACAATTTCTTCATGAGGGTTGTTGCTGTCTACTCCAAGAATATAATCTAGCAATGGCACCAGCATATAATTTATTAAAAATGGAAAAACAAACCATATCTCTATATTGGTTCTAGCATGCAATATTATTGGAAGAAATGGCTGTAAAGGAAACACAACCGATAGCATCCAAAGCCAGCGTTTTTTATCAACATATTGAATTGACTGACCATCAGCAAGAATTTTTGTATAACTTTTCATATTTATTTTTCTATATTGGGTGAATACCCAAATATTATTGGGTATTCACCCAAATTGTCAAATAATTTTTGTTAAATTAAGAATAAATCAATAAATTCATGGCTTTTGATGAACGAAACGTTTTTTTCTGTTGGGGTAACATGTTTTACAAATTTCACATATCATTCCAAAACATCCTCTAGCTTTACAATATTCTCTACCCCAAAAAATTATTTGTAAATGAAGCTTATTCCAAGAGGATTTTGGAAAAATTCTTTTTAAATCTTTTTCAGTCTGCTTAACGCCTTTACCATTTGTAAGCCCCCATCTTTGAGCGAGTCTGTGTATGTGGGTATCTATTGCAAAAGCTGGTACTCCAAAACCTTGACTCATAACTACCGATGCTGTTTTATGGCCAACACCAGGCAATGTTTCTAGATCTTTAAAGTTATTTGGAACTTGGCCATTAAATTTATTAACAACAATAGATGATAGTTCTTTTATTGCCTTGGATTTTTGCGGGCCCAAACCACATGGCTTAATAATTTTATATATTTGATTTTGAGCCAATTCAGACATAGATTCTGGCGTAGATGCTGTTGCAAATAGCAAAGGTGTAATTTGATTAACTCTTTCATCAGTACATTGCGCAGATAATAAAACTGAAATTAATAATGAAAAATTATCAGTATGATTAAGGGGAATTGGAGTATTAGGATATTCTTTATCCAGTACCTTAATTATATTTTTTGCTCTTTCAGACTTTTTCATCAAAATGAATGTAACATAATATTTAAACTTTTATGAAAACCTAATTAATAAATTCATTTCGATAAAATTGGACGTAGAAGAAACCGCCTGTAGAATAATATGTATAACTGCAAAACAATACGGAACAAATGTAAAAATGTTTGATTTTTCGTTTATAACAATATTAATTTTATTAATTACCTTTTCTCCATTAATTATTGGTAGTTTACTTTTGGGATGGCAAAAGAAAATTAAAGTAAAACACAGTGATTCTGGAATTCAGAAAAATTGTTTTGTTGGCTACTCGTGGACTTACTTTTTTTTTGGTTTTTTTGTTCCTGTCTTTAGAGGAGAGATTTCCATTGGTGTCTTTCATTTAATTTTTTCTTTTGTAACCTTTGGTGTTTTCCAATTAATAATGCCTTTTTTATACAATAAGCAACATTCAACACGATTACTGAATAATTATTGGTTTTTAAACGACTCTGAAATTAATAATGAAATTGCAAAACAAAAGATTGGCATTGTGTCTAATTAAAAATTTGCTTTTATTGATAGTTTTATTTGTATATATAATTATATTTCCAAATTTATATAAGTGGAGAAGTTTTGAAAAATAATATTATTTCTGCTTTTGGTGCTTTTTTGTGTATTTCTGCACTCGCGTATTGTAATTCATTAGGCGATGGTGATTTATTATTAATACCGCCATTTGGTGCCAGTATGGTTTTAGTAATGGCAGTGCATGAGAGCCCATTAGCTCATCCTAAAAATATTTTATTTGGCCATGTATTGGCAGCTGCAGCTGGAGTATTTGTATATTCAATTTTGGGTTTTTCTTTTTTTAGTGTTGGAGCTGCCGTTGGTTTGGCAATATTTCTAATGATGATGACCAAAACTGTTCATCCCCCAGCTGGCGCTAACCCAATTATTGCCATGCTTGGGGCAAAAGGCCCAATATTTGTAGTCATGCCAGTTGCAGTGGGCGCAGCTTTTATAATTTTGTTTGCAATCGCTTATAACAGATTATTAAAAAGAAAATATTTTCCTTCTTAGATTGCATGATTTTAGGGAACTAACCAGCTTCCATGGAATGCATTATCTTTATAAAGATATTTTGCTCTAATATGGCCTGCTGAATGTAAAAAAAGAGTTTCAATAGATTGAATATGACAATTAACTATAACGAAATTTTCAAAACCGTTTAATTTTTTTTCATCTTCATTCTCGAATATAACATCGTTCCTAGAAGATATTATTTTTCCAGGTGTATCTTTTACTCGGTAACATGCCCTACTCATTGGCCGCATTTTAGACCAAACATCTATTAAAACTTCATTTGATTTTTCAATAACAGCTTTAGCGCCTAGTCTTATTTGTAACTTAGCAGATTTATCATAGCCTAATAAAGAAATAGAATGATTATGATTTAGATCTTTAATCTTATTTGATCTTTTATCTGTGTGAAATTTAATAAGTGAGTTGGATATATCGACTTTCCTTAAAACGACATTTCTATTCTGGGGTTTGTTATTTTCATCGATAGTAGCAAGAACCAGAAGGTGAAAATCATGTTTGCCTTCTATAACACCTTTTTCGAGGTTTAAAAAAACATATTCTAGACTTTCTTCAAGATTCAAAGAAGGATGATCAGTAGGGATTTTTTTCGGCATAATTCCATATTATAATTATGAGACTAATTTTTCATTAAAAATTAGTCTTTATCATAAGTTGACCATAATATTAATGCAGCTATAGATCTAAATGGCGACCAAGTTTTAGCTATTTCATCTAGCATTGAAAAATCTGGACGATATTTAAGTTTTTTTAATCTTTGAACGGCAACAACAAGCCCTAAATCTGAAGAAGGCCATATATCAATTCTTTTTAGACAGGCCATTAAATAACATTTAGCAGTCCATTCGCCTATACCTTTAATTTTGACGAGTTCATAAATAACTTCTTCATCATTTTTTTTTGATAGTGCAATTAAATTGAGCTCTCCCTCAATAATTTTTTGTGCAATTCCGTTACAATAATTAATCTTTTGTTTACTTAGTCCTGTAGATTTTAACCTATCATCATTTTCTTTAAGAAAGTTCTCAGGTGTAAAAGGATGTATCAATTTTATGACTCTCATAAAGATTGCTTTTGCTGAAGCAACAGACAATTGTTGTTCGGCTATTAAATTAACCAGACCCTCAAATCCTGCTTTTCTATTAAAAGAAGGAATAATGAAATTTTTCTCATTTAAAATTCTTTCAAACTCAGGCTCAATTCTTGAAAGATAATCATATCCTTCATTAATATTTTTTGTATTTAGAATTTTTATTTTGTTCATATAGTATTTGATGTTAATAATTTAAATTATGAAGTAAAATTATTTCTTTAAATTAAAAATTTCACTATTTGTAATAAAATTAATCATTACTAATTTAAATTATTACAACAGAAAATACAGTAATTACGATCTTTTAACAGATTATTTTGAGAGTAAAATATGACTACAAATAAAGAATTAGTTATTACTTGCTATTTTTGTTTTGAGCAATTTGACATTAACCTGGAAATTCATGAAAACTTTTCAGGTCATGATACAGATATTTATGATTGTTTTATATGTTGTAATCCTAATAAGATATCTTATGAATTTGATAATGGAGAAATTATTTCCATGGTTATTAGTGATGGAAATGAATAAAATATTCTGCATTCTGTAAATCAGAGTTTTACATTCATAAATAATTATATGTAAATTGCTCTATTTTTATTCTTCTGTAACCACTGTATTTTCGAGATCTTCAAAATTACATTCTAATTTTGCTAATACCTCACCTTTAACCGCTAAATTCATTTTAGCTCTACCTTCCATCTTTCCTGTAACTGTACAAAAGGATAGAGTTTCTTGAATTATTACTCTTACTAATTTTTTAAAATCTTGAACGTCCATATCAGATACTCTCTGATCATCAGTATTTTCAGCAAGTGCTATTATTGGCAAAAAAATTATAAGAAATTTATACATTGTTTACTCCTAATTAAATCGTGCAAAATTAATTAAAGAAAATAAATCTTTATATCTATAGTTAGATTACTAAATAATTAGATAATTTTAAATTTATTATGTAATTTATTAAGTATACTTTTAATAAATCAGGCCATAGGTTCATAAAAAGGAATGGTATAAAAAATTTCGAGTACTGCTTGCGGTAAAAAGGTGACTATGCCATTGTTACTCATCTGTGTTCTTTACGGAATGACAATTTATAAATTTAAAGTATTAATTTTAAAATTATTTTTAAAAAAATTATCCTTAAATAAGAGAAAAAAATGAAAATACTCTGCATATTATATGATGATCCTCAGCAAGGCATGCCATCAAGCTATCCTGTTAAAGAGCTTCCTCAGCTTGATAAATATCCTGATGGAATGACTTTACCAAGTCCGAAGGGAAGGGATTTTATACCAGGCGAACTACTTGGGTGCGTATCTGGGGAACTTGGATTAAGAAAGTTTCTAGAAGAAAGAGGTCATACATTAATTGTAACATCTGATAAAGATGCAGAAGGATGTGTTGCAGATAAAGAACTTATTGATGCTGACGTCGTTATATCTCAGCCTTTTTGGCCTTACTATTTAACAAGAAAAAGAATGGAAAGTGCCCCAAATTTGAAAATGGCTATAACAGCTGGTATTGGATCAGATCATGTTGATTTACAAGCTGCCATGGATAATAAAGTGGATGTTGTCGAAGTTACCTACTGTAATTCAAGGTCAGTTGCTGAACACATCGTGATGATGATCTTATCTTTAGTTAGGGATTATCATAATCAGTATCGAATTGTGAATGAGGGGGGTTGGCATATAGCTGACGCTGTTAAGAGATCTTATGATGTTGAAGGTATGCATATTGGAACAATTGCTGCTGGTCGTATTGGATATGATATGTTGAGAAAAATGCATCCTTTTGATGTTAATTTACATTATTTTGACAAACATAGATTAAGCCAAGATCAAGAAAAAGAATTAAACCTAACGTACCATGAGTCAGTTGAATCACTTGTAAAAGTTTGCGATGTTATAAATATAAGTTGCCCCCTTCATCCTGAAACGGAACATTTATTTGATGATGAATTAATTAATAAATGTAAGCCTGGGGCCTATATTATCAACACTGCTAGAGGAAAAATTTGTGATAAAGATGCAATTGCAAAAGCTCTTGAATCAGGCCAATTAAGTGGATACGCAGGAGATGTATGGTTTCCACAACCTGCACCAAATGATCATATTTGGAGGAAAATGCCGCATCATGGCATGACTCCACATACATCTGGAACGTCTTTATCAGCTCAAGCAAGATATGCCGATGGCGTTAGAGAAATTTTGGAATGTTTTCTGGATGGAGAAGACATAAGAAATGAATATTTAATTGTTAAAAATGGTGATTTAGCTGGTATGGGCGCTCACTCATACACAAAAGGCACTTCAACTGGTGGCTCAGAAGAAGCCGCTAAATTTAAGAAATAATTTATTAATTTAGATATTATAATTTGATTAATTTTAAATAATTTAAAGAAAGAAAATGGCACTTAAATATTCAACTATGCTAGAGCTTGAAACAAATATAATTAGTTTTAATTTATTCAATTCAGTTACAGGCAATTATTTTTCTTCCGAGAGTTTAGATAAGTCCAAACCATCGGTACTAATGTTTATATGCAATCATTGTCCTTATGTAATTCATTATCATCAACAAATACAAAGTTTAGAAAATGATTTTGGTAAAAAAATAAATTTAATTGCAATAAGTTCAAATGATATTAAAAATTATCCTCAAGATCACCCCGATAAAATGAGTTTATTATGGGATAAACTGGGGCTCACATTTCCCTATTTATTTGATGAATCGCAATCAGTTGCAAAAAGATATAAAGCAGAATGCACACCTGAATTCTATTTATTTAATGCAAATGAAAAACTAGTTTATCGCGGTCGATTTGATGAGACTTCACCAAGTTCAAAAAACACCCCTGATGGAAAAGACTTAAGAAATGCCATTACTAATCTTCTAGAAGGAAAACTTATCTCAACAGACCAACATCCTTCTATGGGTTGTAGTATAAAATGGAAAGAAGGCCCTTAAAAAATTTTTTAAAAAATAATAAATTTATAGTTTAAGACTCAAAATGTTTCATAAATTATTAATACTAGTATGTGTTTTTTTGTTGATATCATGCACAGGAAATACACAACCTTCTAACTCAGAAAATGTTTTTTCGACAGAATATGTCCCCGCACGAAAAGATAAAGCTTTAGCTGGCGCAGAAAAATATTGTCTTACTAAGAAAAAAGATTTAAAAATTATTAGTACTGATTGCGCATGGAGATGTGTCTCTTTATTTCGGTGTGTTGCAGCGAATTAAAGTAACTAGCTTTTCTGAAACCATTTGTAGGGTTGATCACCGGTAATCTTGAAATAAATTATCATATTTACTACGTGTGCTACCAGCAGAGTTAAACCGATTGTTGTTGCCCAAAAAATATCTTGATAATTCTTATGAGCATCAACTAAGTAAAGACCAGTAAAAATGGCTATAGTCCAAATAGACATCGAAGTAATTGCTTTTAATGTATTCATTTTTATCCCATTAATATTTATTTTTTTGAATTAAGTTTAACTACAAGATCAGACTTTGGCATAGTTTGACATGCAAGCACATAACCTTGCTGAATCTCAGGCCCATCCAACGCATAACTAAAGTCAATTTGAGCCTTAATTTTTCCTTTTACAAGTTGACATTTACATGTTCCACAGCTACCAACTTTACATCTATGTGGCCATTTAAATCCTGACAATAACGCTGAATTTAAAAGAGACATCCCTTTCTCTGCTATAAATTCTGAATCACTATTAATTAATTTAATTTTGTAATTCTTTTGAGTGGATTTAAAAAATCTAAACATTTTTATTCTCTTAAATTTTAATAAATCATTAACTTGAGAATTTGGCGGCAATTTTTAATTCATCTGCTGTGGCAAATTTTTGATCCCAGTTATCTATATGTTTTTTTACATAATTTCTGAATAAACCAGGAAAAAGAGTAATAACAAATAATGAAAAATACCCTATTCCATAATTTGGGCCTTCTACATCATCAAGCTCCCAAAAGTAGGTTTCACCTCTTACGTGATGATCACACTGTCTTCCAATTTCTATGAAAAACCAGCTGGTAAAAATTGAATCATTATCCCAAGAGTGCCGGTGTTCTACAGAACCATCGCTGGTGCGAATTAGTCCATAGTGACCCATAAAATTGAGGGCTTCGAGTAGGAAGTTAGAGATAACCCAAACAATAAATAAAGCAGTCACCCCTACTAATCCACCTGCCCATACAAATAGTGTTATTGAAGGCAAACTATAGAGATATCCAAGAATCCATCGATTATCAATGCTTAAAGAAGATTTACCTTGCTTAGTTAAACGGTTTTTTTCTAAATTATATGAATATCTCGACTGACCCATATGAGATAACCAGGCATGGGCATAAATATTACGACCTCTTGGTGCTGTTGCTGCATCGTCTTCACTACCTAAATCTAAATGATGATTGTAAACATGAGCATATGTGAAATGTGATGCACCGCTCAAAGCCATAATTAATCTAGAGATGAAAAATCCCTCTTTTTTGTTGTGAGATAGCTCATGACCATAAATAATACCTAATCCAGCCCATAAACCGCTTGATAAAGTTGCGCCTATCAAATTAAAACCGGTTATACCTGACTGATAGCTAAAATCATAAATTTGATTGAACTGAATTGGTGTAGATGCAGTGAATTCGAATATTCGATAAGCTAAAACTACTTGAAGTGTTATAAACACTGGTAGCATTAGATACATCACGCCATATTGAAAAACCTTATTGCCGTAAGATTCACCTTGATTATCAAAGTCTGCGGGTAAATGAATATTCTTTGTAAGAGTATCTATAATGATATTCAAACCGAACAGAACTACACCAACCCATGCATAAGCACCACCGATAAAGATACTTAAAATAACAACGATTGACATGATGGGCACGATAAGATATCGCGCATTTACATAGAATTTCATAATTTCTCCTAAAATCCTCTGATTAAGTTGGACCCTAGGAGCAAAATTTCCGTTTTAGCACTTTATTTTAAATCGCGGCAATAGGATCAAATTACGATTTACAGTTATTATTAGCGAATTTTAGAAAAAAATCAAATAATTTTTAGATATTTTAAAATTATAGATATATATAATTAAGGAATTAGTAAATTTAAATTATAATACAAAATTAGATAACAAAAGATCAAATTAAACATGAAGAAATCATTATTAATAATTAATCTAGGAACACCAAACAAGCCCACATATTTCAGTGTTTTTAGATATTTAAGACAGTTTTTGATGGATGGACGAGTAATCAATATTAATCCAATATTAAGATTTATTCTTGTTACCTTTATTATTGTTCCTCTAAGGTCGTTTTCATCCTCAAAAATATATCAGCAAGTATGGGATAAAGATACAGGATCACCATTGTTACATAATACAATCAAATTAACTGAAAAACTGAAAGAGAAGCTCCCAGAGTATGACGTTCAGTTTGCCATGCGTTATCAGAACCCATCTATAAAAGATACATTAAATAAAATGTTATCTAAAAATCCTGACGAAATAATAATACTGCCCCTCTTTCCACATTATGCTGCTGCGACCACGGGTTCTGTTTATGAAGAAGTTTCAAGAATTATTTCAAAAAAATGGGTAGTGCCTAAAATTAAATTTATCAGTCAATTTTATGATAATGAAAAATTTATAGATGCATGGGTTGAGAAAGCAAATAAATTTGATATAGATACTTATGATAAAATTATTTTTAGTTATCACGGCGTACCAAATAGCCATGTTGATAATGTCTATGAAAATTCAGTTTGTAGTGACCACGATTGTGAAACTAAAATAACTGAAAAAAATAAATTCTGCTATAAAGCAACAGTTTATGAAACAACTAAGATTTTAGCTAATCGCTTAGGGCTTTCTTCTGAGCAGTATATTGTTACGTTTCAATCAAGACTAACTAATAAGTGGCTAACGCCATTCACAGATAAAGTTCTTGAATCAATGCCAGAAGAAAATAATAAAAATATTCTCGTCTTCTCACCCGCATTCACTGCTGATTGTTTGGAAACTATCATTGAAATAGGAGACGAATACAAAGAATTATTCTTTGAAGCAGGTGGAAAGAAATTAGATTATGTAGAGTCATTAAATTATTCTGACAGCTGGTCTGATGCTATATCTGATATTATAAAATAAATTCGAAATAATAACCCTCAACTTAGTTCATGAATTAATATGAAAATAAATTTGGACAAGAATTATAAAAAACAAATTTTGACAGACAAATTTGCCATGGGCATATCATTGATTTGTTTGGTGGTTTGTTTGTTTGCACCATCTTTTTTGATTTTAACATCGGGTTTTATATCGTTAACTATTGAGAACGAACTTATACACAAATTAATATTAGTCATAGCAATACCAATAAGTATCTTTGCTTTGTGTATTGGTTATAAAAACCATAAAAAAATATTATCTGTTTATTTAGGTTCTATGGGGATATTTTCATTGGTTGCGGCAATTGCTTTTGGTGAAATAATTTTTGGTGATTTTGGAGAGAAAGGACTTACTTTTTTTGGATCTACATTAGTTATATTTTCGCATTTTAAAAATTACCAAACGTGTAAAAAATTAAAATACTGCTGCCATCATGAATTATAAAAAATAATTACAAACGTTATTTTTTGAAAGATAAACTTGCTAAGAGAAATTTTAAATTAATACTTACTTTACATTATTTATTGCAATTGTTTTTGAAGTGCTTGGCACCATGCTTCTGCCAATATCATTAAACTTCACTAAATTATTACCCAGCATTATTATTGTATTTTCATATGGTATTTCATTTTATCTTTTGGCCCATATTTCTCAACAATTACCGTTAGCGATTATATATGCATCTTGGTCTGGTCTTGGGGTTTTTTCTATAGCTATATTGAGTTTATTTTTTTATAAGCAGGCATTAAATTGGCAAATAGTACTAGGCTTATTCTTAATCGTTATTGGTGTTACTTTAGTGAATGTCTTTAGAGGTTAAGCTTATTATTTTTTACATCAAGGATCATTCTCCTCTTTTAAGATCATTTTTATGGCATTCCTTATATTTTTTTTGACAGTTATGCAAATAACGAAAATTATATTTTTGGATGGACATATAAATAATTCAAATATTCAAAGCCCTCAAGGGGGTTACTTCAATTAGCCCTGCAGTGGATATGGACAAGAAGCCAAATCCTCATTGGAAAAAGTTATGAGAAAATCTAATGAAATCAATGTCTACAAAGGATTTAATGGATAGTAGCTATGGCCTAAGTTATTTAATCTTTCTTATGAATATGCAGATGGCAATAAGGTAGTAACGAATGACATTGATGATGTCATCATAGGGCATATAAATTAATAATCATTAGAATCTTATTTCACCTAATTTTTATAAATCAAATTAAAAGCTTTTTTGATATCCGACTATTATTTGATAGCTCGATTTCATTTGTAAATTATTTTTTTGTTGATTTATAGGTATTAAAACCTCAAAACCAAGACGATCTTTTTTGCCTGGAAGCAAATGAGTTAAGTAGTTTGCTCCAAATCCTATTAGTAGCTCTTTACCACCATAATTTTTTGGGTTGGCAGTTTGAACGGGCGCAGAAATATTAGAATCACTGCCAGAAATTTTATTTTGTTGAATCCATTTTAATCTTGTAGATACAGAAAACATTTGATTCATTTCATACTGAAACCATGAATTTAACTCTGTTTGGTTGCCATAATTCCAATTATCTTTGGATAAAATAAACTTCGTTCTTACCTGATTTCCCCATCTAAATTTCTGATTTATCTTTTTAAGGTGCGTTAAACCCAAGCCTATTCTTAAGGATTTATCACCTAATTGCATGCCATAAGGAAGAGTCATCTCGACACTACTGTTCATTGGCGTTAAAACAATTCCTTTTTCCTTATTGTTTCCAATTGATTTTTGGAGCGAGATGTCGGCATGTAATCTTGAGGACTCGTCCTCTCTTAATCTTATTAATGCACCTATAGATACATCCGAAATTCCTTTAGAGGAACTATTAAAGTCGCCTAACAAATCTCTATTCATCATAGCCTGATAAGAGTTTAGGTTCATACTTTTAGAAACAAACATACCCATGATCATTAGAGTAATTTTGTCAGAGGGTGCATACATTCCACCTATCATTGACATTTGCATAGACATGTCAGTGGGAACTACTGATAGATTGGCAGGCATATTTCCAAGTGGATTAGGCATCATTAGTATATCGTTAGATGAAATATTAGAGCCATTAAATATATTTTCACTCATTTTCATATAACCATGCCTAATTGAAATCATTGATTCATTCTTTTTATGGTAATGGTCGGCTGATACTCCTATAGGAGCATGATCGATCGCCCTAGATTTAGTATCACTATCGGCAATTACGCTACATGTAAAAAATAACAGGAAAATTGGAAAATATTTCATTAAAATTCCTCATAATTGAAGCTCGAGAATTATAAGTATTAATTTTTTTTTTGGAATACCCCATAGGGGTAAAAAAGTTTTTTTTCTGTTAAAATAATTTAATGAATAATCCATGCCATAAAAAAAGAATTGCTTCATTGAGGCGGATAGAAGGTCAAATTAATGGCATCATAAGAATGATTGAATCTGGCCAGTATTGCATTGATATTCTAAATCAAACTAAAGCTGCGAAAAATGCATTAACTTCCGTTGAAAATAATATTCTGGAAGCTCATTTGTCAAACTGTGTGCACGATTCTTTTTCTGAGCCGGGAAGTGCAGACAAAAAAATTGAAGAGTTGATAGCAATCCTGAAAAGAAACTAGCATTTTCTAATCATGCTTGGGTTTAATTCCTTTAAACTACTAATACCCATTAATTTCATATCACGCTCTATCTCTGATTGAATATTCCCTAACGCTTTATCCACTCCATTCCTACCTGCTGCTGCCAAAGCATAAAGGTACATTCGACCTCCTGAGCAGGCCGTGGCTCCAAGTGCCATTGCTTTTAAAATGTGAGTTCCCCTTCGGATTCCACCATCAAGAATAATTTCTATTTTGCCCCCTACTGCTTGTACAATTTCTTCAAGTTGGTCAAAAGGGCTTCTGCTACCATCGAGTTGTCGTCCACCATGGTTTGAAATCATAATCGCATCTGCGCCTATCTCCACAGCATGTTTTGCATCTTGAGGACTCATTATTCCTTTTAAACAAAATTTTCCACCCCAATCTTGCTGAAGTTTCGCTACATCATCCCAGCTCATATTTTGATCAAGCATAGATGAAAAATAATCACCTACAGATATAGCAATATTAGAACCTTCTTTAACATGGCCTTTTAGTTGAGCAAGTTCAAACTTATCTCGAAAAACATAGTTCAAACCCCACATAGGCTTTATTGCAAATTGCAAAAGGCTCTTTGGTGTTAATTTTGGTGGACTTGTAAATCCTGTTCTAAGGTCTCTTTCACGATTTCCACCGGTAATAGTGTCAACTGTCAGTGTTAAGATATTAAAATTAGCTAATTTTGCAGCTTCAAGCATCGAACTATTTAGGCCTCGATCTTTATGAAAATAAAACTGAAACATTTTTGGTGTTGTAATCAAGTCATCAATTTCTTTCAAGCCTACTGTTGTAAGTGATGACACACCAAATAATGTATTATATTTTTGCGCAGCTAATGCTACTCCTCTTTCACCTTCATAATGAAATAGACGTTGTAATGCAGTGGGGGAACAAAAAATTGGTAAACCTATCTTAAAACCCATAACTTCAACCGACATGTCAACATCTTCGACACCAGCAAGAACGTTGGGCACTAAGTAATAATCATCAAATGCTGAGGTATTTCTACGATAAGTAACTTCATCGTCAGCCGCTCCATCGATATAATGAAAAATTGGACTCGGTAATTTACGTTTAGCTAGATCTCTAAAGTCTGAAACGTTATGACAATTTTTTAATGACCTCGACATGCATTTTCTTCCTTTTTATAGTTGTAAATAGTGTAAAAATTCTTTAAATATTTCTTTTTTTCATAAAATAATCTATGCCTGCTTGTGCGCAATCCATATCCTGATCGGGAGTGCCAGAGCTCAAACCGATTCCACCAACAACATCACCATCTACAATCACAGGTAACCCTCCACCAACAACACTTAATCTTCCATCTAATGCTGTATGAATACCAAAAACTAAATTACCTGGAACGCAAGCCGCATTATATTCATGAGTTGCTTTTCGTGCAGCAGCAGCTGTAAAGGCTTTATCCTGAGAAACTGTGATGCTGGTTATCTTTCCTCCATTCATTCGTTCAAAAGCAATTAAATTTCCAGATTCATCAACTACAGAAATACACATTGGAATTTTAATCTCAGCTGCTTTTGTTCTTGCCCCTTTAATTAGTAATTCTGCATCAGATATACATAATCGATTTAAAGATAACATTTCAATCCTTTTAAGGTGTTGTGGTTTAGATTGTCATTTTACTTGTTTTTACCAGGTACTGATAATTTTTTATTTTTTGAATAAAACTTTAAATTTCATCTAAAGTATCAATTTATATCTTCCATTTAGCAGATACTGAGTTATGATTGAAAACCTAAGTATCCAATATGGAACCTAATCATGCCTGTTGATATTAATCTTAATGGTGAAAAAGTAAGCCTAGATGTTGATCCTGCTATGCCATTGTTATGGGCAATTCGTGAAATTGCTGGATTAACTGGTACGAAATATGGTTGTGGTAAAGCTCTTTGTGGAGCATGTACGGTTCATGTTGACGGTCAACCAATGCGTTCTTGTTTGCTACCCATCTCAGCAGTTAAAAATTCTAAAATAACAACCATTGAAGGTCTTACTGAAGATGGTAATCATCCAGTACAGATTGCATGGCGTGAGCTAAACGTTGCTCAATGTGGATATTGTCAGTCCGGACAGATAATGAGTGCAGTAAGTCTTCTAAATCGTATTCCTAACCCTACTGATGCGGATATTGATGAAGCAATGAGTGGAAATATTTGCAGATGTGGCACTTATACGAGAATTCGAAAAGCAATACATCTTGCTGCAAAAAGATCATGAGTGAACTTCGTAAAATAACTCGCAGAGAATTTTTGAAAAATACAGGTCAGATGAGTGGCGGCCTTGTTTTTGCTTTAACATTCTCATCTGCTTGCGAGACAAATACAATTCCTTTTGGTTTAGCCGATAAAGCCAACAAAAATGTATCACCAAATGTATATGTAAATATTAGAGATGATGGAATTGTTGAAATTATGTGTCACCGTTCTGAGATGGGGCAAGGCATTCGGACTTCATTACCTCAAATTGTTGCTGATGAATTAGATGCTGATTGGGATAAAATTAAAGTTATTCAGGCCATTGGTCATGAGCTATATGGAGATCAAAATACTGACGGGTCAACAAGTATCCGAAAACATTTTGATTTATTAAGAAATGCAGGCGCCACCGCCCGCGATATGATGATTGCAGCAGCATCGGTGATGTGGTCAGTCCCTGAGAAAGAGTGTATTACACGAGAACATGCAGTTCATCACTTAAATACTAATAAATCAGTGGGTTATGGAGAACTTGTTGATATAGCTGCTGGTTTGCCTCAACCAAAGAAAGCTACATTTAAATCCCCTGAAGATTATCGTTACATAGGCAAAGCTGTGGATACGATTGATGGAAGGGCATTTACAACAGGGCAAGCAAAATATGGAGTAGATACAGTTTTACCAAACATGCTGTATGTTTCAATTGAGCGATGCCCTGTAGTCGGCGGTACCGTAAAGTCTTTTGATGATAAAGCTACAAAAGCGGTAACCGGAGTCGTTAGTGTTATAAAGATGCCAAATCCTACTTCTCCACCTCTTTTTAATATTAAGGGAGGTATTGCTGTCGTAGCAACAAATACTTGGTCGGCATTTGAGGGCCGTAAAGCCCTTAAAATAAAATGGAATTTTGGTGAAAACGAAGAGCACGAAAGTGTAAGCTATAAAGAAAAGCTTATTGCTTCAGCTTCCGCGCCAGGCACTACTGTATTAAAGCGCGGTGATGCTGATATTAAAGCCCAAAGCCAGCACGAGGCACTTTATTACACGCCTTATTTAGCTCATGCCCCAATGGAACCACCAGCAGCGGCAGCTGTATTTAATGAGGATGGTACTTGCGAAGTTTGGGCGTCATCACAAGATCCGCAAACAGCTCGTGCTACTGTCGCTTCAACATTAGGAATTGATAAAGAAAAAATTAAAATGAATGTAACTTTGCTTGGCGGTGGATTTGGGCGAAAATCAAAACCTGATTTTGTAGCAGAAGCTGCTTGGCTTGCTCGAGAAATTAGACAACCTGTTATGGTTGCATGGTCACGAGAGGACGATATTCGTCATGGTTACTTTCATTCTGTAGCTGCACAATACTTTCGTGCAGGAATTGGCGAGGATGGCACAACTCAAAGCTGGCTTCATCGCAGTAGTTTTCCCTCAATATTTTCTACTTTTGCACCAAATGTTAACGGCCCAAGTGGATTCGAGCTTGATCTTGGTATCCTCGACGCTCCATGGAATGTACCAAATATGAGAATCGAAACTTGTGAAGCTAAAGCTCACCTTAGGATCGGATGGCTTCGATCAGTTTGCAATGTATTTCATGCTTTTGGAGCTTGCGGTTTTGTTGATGAACTTGCTTATGTAAAGGGCTTAGATCCAAAAGTACATCTTCTTGAAATGATAGGTCCTGCACGTAAAATTGATTTGAGTGATAACGAAAAATACTCAAATTATGGACACGATCTTTCTGAGCATCCTATTGATACCGGTCGTCTTAGTAGAGTTGCAGAAAAAGTTGCAGAAATGGCCGAATGGGGGCGTAAATTACCTGATGGCCATGGGTTAGGCATAGCGGTGCATCGTTCTTTTGTTTCCTATGTGGGTGCAGTAGCTGAAGTAAGCGTAAATAACAAAGGAGCTTTGATTGTTCACAAGCTTTGGATGGCTATTGATGCAGGTGTTGTTATAAATACTGATCGCGTTCATTCTCAGCTCGAAGGAGCGGGAATTTTTGGAATGAGTCTTGCCCTTCATGGGGAACTAACCGCGAAAAATGGTGCCATTTTAGAAGGAAACTTTGATTCTTATCCGATGGCACGAATGAATGAAGGGCCTGATGAGATTCACACTTATATTATAGAGTCAGATGAAGCTCCAGGAGGTGTAGGTGAACCAGGTGTTCCACCTGTGGCTCCTGCAATAGTCAATGCCTATTTTGCTGCATCTGGAAAGCGAATTCGTGAATTGCCACTAAGAAATGCTGGTCTAGTCTGAACTTATCTTTTCAAATTTAAAAAATTTTGAATAATTAAGAAAATGAGTGAGCAACCTCTTCGGTTAAGAAAAAAACATGAAAGCATTAACCCCGAGGATATAGCGTCTGTTGATGTTTCCTCATTGATTAAAGCACAATCAATCAGCTTTGCTTTTATGGCAAGCCTTATAACAATAATCTTATTCAGTTTTTTTTGGGTTTCACTTTCTAAGTTAACTGGCCGAATCTTTCCTTGGCTGACTATTATTTTGGGGTATTTACTTGGACATGTTATTAGAATATCCGGTCGTGGAATAGATTGGCGTTTTCCAGTAGTCGCAATGATACTGACTTTAATAGGCTCAATTTTCTCTAATTTTCTCCTTGTTGCTTCTGTGACTGCAGAAAAATTAAAGACCGAAGTACTCGATATTTTATTATCAGTAACAAGCATGACATGGCTTGTTTTTTTTGATGAATTTTTAAATGTGGCTGATATATTTTATGCTGTACTAGCCATATCAATCGCTGCTTTTTTTTCTAAACGAAAACTAAATAGAGCAGAGTACAACGCTCTAAGATTTCGCAGAAAATAAACAAGCTTACTTTTTTTAAAATACATTATAAATCAAATTCAGCTATAACAGGTGTATGATCTGAAGGTCGTTCCCATGTTCTTGGTTCTTTATCAATATAGCTTGCAGTGCATAGTCTAGTCATCGTTTCAGACGTTAAAATTAAATCAATCCTAAGGCCTGCATTACGTCGGAATCCTGCAGCTCGATAATCCCACCAACTAAAGGCTTTCTCTGGCTGTTCAAACTTCCTAAATATATCAGTAAAACCCAACTTTAATATATCAGAGAGAGCTCCTCTCTCTAAAGGGCTGCATAAAATCTTTTCACCCCATTGATCTGGGTCATGTACATCAGCACTGGTAGGTGCAATATTAAAATCACCCAGAATTACTATTTTTTTATAGTTTTTTATCTCAATTTTCAAAAAATTTATCAAAGCTGCGAGCCAGCTAAGTTTGTAATCATATTTTTCTGAACCAACTTCAGAGCCATTTGGCACGTATAGATTGATTACTCGAACTTTATTAATAGTTACTGCAAGAATTCTTCTTTGAGGATCCTCAAAGTCAGAAAAATCTGTGATTGTGTTGCTAATACTTGTTTTACTGATGACAGCTACACCATTGTATGTTTTTTGTCCGCTGGCCAATGAAGAATAACCAATTGACTTTAAATCTTCAGTTGGAAATTTTTCAGTTAGTTGTTTGATTTCCTGTAAAACTAAAACATCTGGTTTATGGTTTTCTAGCCATTCAATAACATGGCTTTGTCGAACATTCATAGAGTTGACATTCCAGGTTGCAATTTTCACTTAGTTAGAATTCCATTTTGACGTAGCAAGGCATTCGTTGTTGGTTTTCGACCTTTAAAGGAGACATAAGCTTCCATTATGTCTTTACTGCCTCCAACCTCAAGAATCTCAGTACGAAAACGTTTGGCAGTTTCCTCATTAAATATACCGGTCTCTTCAAATGCTGAAAATGCGTCTGCAGCAAGCACTTCTGCCCATTTATAACTGTAATAACCTGCAGCATAGCCCCCAGAAAATATATGTGTAAATGCATGTGGAAAACGATTGTAATCTGGGTGCTTTATTAATGATATTTTTTTTCTAATTTTTTTTATTAAATTAAGAACTGAAATTGGTGCCTTAGGTTTAAATTCGGTATGCAGTGAAAAATCAAATATTGCGAATTCTAATTGCCGCAACATAGCTAGTCCAGAGCCAACATTTCGACTCTTCTCTAATTTATTGAATAAATCTTGAGGTAAATAATCACCTGTATGAATGTGAGATGAACAATTTTTTAAAACCTCATAGTTCCATGCAAAATTTTCCATAAATTGACTTGGCAATTCAACTGCATCCCAGGGCACACCATTGATTCCAGAAATACTGGGGATGTCAATTCGTGTTAACAGATGATGCAGCATATGCCCAAACTCATGGAATAAAGTCAAAATATCATCATGAGTAAGAAGTGATAAACCTGATTCATCACAAGGCGGAAAATTGCAGACTAAGAATCCAACTGGTATTTCTTTTTTACCATTAAGTTTTTGTCGATTAATACACTCAGAGATCCATGCACCACTTCTTTTTCCATTGCGAGCATATAAATCCGTATAAAATCCACCAATTACTTCACCAGTAAAATTTTTAAGTTCAAAATAACAAACATCTTCATGCCAAATAGGAATATCCTTTTTTTGCTCTAAAGATACCCCAAATAGTTTCGTTGCTAATTCAAATAATCCATTGACAGTTTTTTTTGCTGGAAAATATCGACGCATTTCTTCATTAGAAAAAGAGAAATGTGCTTCTTTGTATTTTTCCAGCCAATAAGCTACATCCCAAGGTTGAAGATCTGATGCAGCAAATTTTTGTATTGCTTTTAATTCTTTATCGGCATATTCAACCGTTCTATTTGCTAAATCCCATAAAAATTCAAGAACTTGTTCTGTGGATTCAGCCATTTTTGTTGCTAAAGAATATTCAGCAAAATTACTGAAACCTAACAAAGTGGCAGTTTCATGCCTTAATGCTAATATTTTTTCAATATTTTCACTATTATCCCATTTTGGATCTTTACTTTGATCAGATCCTCGAGTAGCCCACGCGCGATATAATTTCTCTCTTAAACTTTGATTATCAGCGTAAGTTAGAATTGCATGATAAGTTGGATAATTAAGATTAAACACCCACCCATTAAGTTTTTTTTGTTTTGCATCTTCTTGTGCGCGCTCAAGAGTTTGCTGCGGTATTCCTAAAATTTCATTAGGGTCTTGAATATTAAGAGACCAAGCATCGGAAGAATCTTGAACATTATGTTCAAAGCTGGCTTGAACTGCAGCAAGCTCTTGCATTATTTCTTTAAAACGATTCTTCTTATTTTTAGCTAAATCTACACCCGATAAATGAAAGTTCTTTAATGCTTGATCTACAGCACTTTTTTCTGAGTTATTCATTTCTTTTTTCAGTGAGCTGCTAACTTTTGAATATGCTCGCTGAAGTCGCGCATCTTGAGACGTTTCAGTGCTATGCTTAGTAAGGAGAGGAAGAGCCTTAATATATGCTTGCCGCCAATCTTTTGATCCTAGAACACTTTGCAAGTGACTTACTGGTGACCAAATACGATTAAGTTCATGTTCCATGATTTCTATCGGTGCGACTAAAGAATTAAAATCTTGATTTTTATCATCACTTAGTAAGTTATTTAGTTTTTGACGATGATTTGAGATTGTTTTTTCTATCGCTGGCAAAACATGATTTGGTTTAATTTCATTAAATTTTGGCAGTGTTGAGATGTCTAGTAATGGATTTTTCATAAAAAATTTGATTTCCTTTGTAAGGTTTTATTTTAACACAGCATAAATTTTTATCGATTGATGATTTAGCTGAATTAAAATTTTGGAGATAAGAGTGCCAAAAAAATATGATCTGTTAGTAATTGGTGGAGGTAGTGGAGGTCTTGCACATGCTCAGCGTGCATCTGAATATGGAGTAAGTGTTGCCATAATCGAGCAAGGCCCAATTGGAGGTACCTGTGTCAATGTTGGCTGTGTGCCGAAGAAAGTAATGTGGTATGCAGCTAATTATGCAAATCAGATTGATTATGCAGCAGATTATGGTTTTAACACATCCTCAAAAGATCATAGTTGGGTAGCACTTAAGTCTCGACGTGATGCCTACATTAGTCGCCTAAATAATATTTATGAGGCCAATTTAAATAAGCGCGGTGTCAAATATATTATTGGCGAAGCAAAATTTATTGATGCCAATAACATAAAAGTTGAAGATGAAGTTTACCAAGCAGAGCAAATTGTAATTGCAACAGGCGGTCAGCCAGCAATACCTGATATTCCAGGAGCAGCACTTGGTATCCATTCAGACGATTTTTTTGCTTTGACCAATAAACCTAGTAGCGTATTAATTGTTGGCAGTGGTTATATTGCTGTTGAACTGGCTAGCGTACTCAATAGCTTAGGTGCTAAAACATCAGTTGCAGTCAGAAAAAACGGTGTACTTAGAAAGTTTGATAATATTATAAGTACTGAGCTTTTAGAAAGTATGAAGAAAAGAGGTATTACTATAGAGACAGCTGTCATCCCAAAATCAGTTTACTCAACTGATAAAGGCCTTATCCTGACTTCAGAGGATGGTAGAAATCTTGGTCCTACTGAAACTATATTGTGGGCTATTGGAAGAACGCCTAATACAGCTTCATTAGATCTTCATAAAGCTGGCGTCAATAAAGATCAATACGGATTTATTGAGACTGATAAAATGCAATCAACAAATATAAAAAATATTTTTGCATTGGGTGATGTGACTGGAAGAGCTGCCTTGACTCCAGTTGCAATTGCAGCAGGCCGATGTCTTGCTGATCGTTTATATGGCGGTATGGCTGATCGTTACCTTGATTACAGTTTGATTCCAACAGTAATTTTTAGTCATCCTACGATAGGCACGGTCGGTATGACCGAAGATGAGGCCCGAATGCAGTACGGAGATAATATAAAGATTTACATTAGTAAATTTACTCCCATGTTTTATGCACTAAGTGAAGATAAAAAATCATCTTCTATGAAGCTTATTACTGTAGGTAAAGATGAACGCATTGTTGGGCTGCATATTTTCGGAAATGGCGCTGATGAGATGCTTCAAGGTTTTGCTGTTGCCATACGCATGGGTGCTACAAAGAAAGATTTTGACGATACAATAGCAATACACCCATCAAATTCAGAAGAAATTGTAACTATGCGCTAGTGATAAGCTGTTTTAGTACCGGCCCTGTATTTGGTCTGACACCACGCCAAAGGCTGAATGATTCAGCTGCTTGCTCAACTAGCATCCCCCAACCCATGAAAGATTGATATGCACCTGAATTAAGAGCCCATTTATTAAATGGTGTTGGTTTAAGGCTATAGGATAAATCATAACAATAAGTTTTATTAGAAATGATACCTGTAGGATAAAAAGTCTTTTCACCTTTAATACCGGCTGAGGTTGCATTAACAATAAGATCATAATTTTTAGAGGCGGGTATCTCATTTAACTGACATGCAGAAATTGGACCTAAATTTGAAAAATGAATTGCAAGCATTTCTGCTTTACTTATAGTTCTATTTGCAATCAGTAATGATTTGGGTTTCATGTCAAGAATTAATGAGACGATACCACGAGTTGCTCCCCCAGCTCCCAATATCAGAATGCTCTTATTTTCTAAAGGTATATTTAAATTAACTGATAGATCTCGTATTAAGCCAATACCGTCTGTGTTGTCAGCAAAGATCTGGCCATCTTTAAAAGTGAGTGTGTTAGCAGCTCCACCAATTGAAGCTCTCTCAGTTATTTGATCAGCAAGCTTTAAAACTTCTGTTTTATGCGGAAGAGTGATATTGAGTCCTTTTCCTCCTTTTTTCTGAAATTTTATTATTTCCGATTCAAGCTCATTAGGTGATACCTCTAAGCGCTTGTATTCAATACTTTGTTGGGTTTGTGATGCAAATGTATTATGAATTACTGGAGAATAGCTATGTGAAATAGGGTATCCCATTACACCATAGCTATCAGTTGATATAGACATGTTTAAATTTTTACCATCATTCGCAATCCTTAATCCATTTGGCAGCATCTAGAGCAAAGTAACTAAAAATACCATTAGCGCCCGAACGCTTTATACTAAGTAAAGATTCTAGTACTACATCTTTTTCATTTAGCCATCCATTATTTGCAGCAGCTTTTATCATCGCATACTCACCACTTACCTGATATACAAAAGTTGGAATCTTGTAGGTTTCTTTTACTCGTTTGACAATATCAAGGTATGGAAGAGCTGGTTTTATCATCACAAAATCCGCGCCTTCTTGAATGTCAAAACCAACTTCCCGTAATGCCTCATCAGAATTGGACGTAGCTATTTGATAAGTTGATTTATCAGCCTCACCGAGATTTTTAGATGATCCAACTGCGTCACGAAATGGTCCATAAAAACCAGAGGCAAATTTTGCCGCATAAGATAAAATTAATACATCTTTAAAATTTGTGTCTTCAAGTGCACCGCGAATTTTTCCTATTCGTCCATCCATCATATCTGAGGGCGCAATTATGTCAGCTCCTGCAGCAGCATGACTTAATGCTTGACGAACTAACATCTCAATTGTTTCATCATTTAATACATAATTTGAATCGTTAATAATTCCATCTTGACCATGAGTTGTGTAGGGATCAAGCGCTATATCTGTGATAACAATTAATTCCGGAAATTCATTTTTTATGGCGCGAATAGTAGTTTGTACAAGACCATTAGGATTGGTGCATTCAATACCATCAGGTGTTTTTTTTGAATTATTAATTACTGGAAATAACGCGATAGCTGGAATTTCCAAATCAGATACTTTTGTTAATTCCTTCAGTAATTGGTCTATAGTCTTGCGATTTATTCCTGGCATTGATTCTACAGGCTCAACCTTATCTTTACCTTCAAGTATAAAAACTGGATAAATAAGGTCACTAGAAGATAATTTAGTTTCAGCAATAAGACGACGCAAACCTTTCGTGCGTCGAGTACGCCTTAAGCGAATTTCAGGAAATTTTCCAAGAATTGAACTACTCATATTTAAATAGAATAAAAATTAAATAAACAATTATTTTTTATTCTCCTTATGTTGAATGATATTTTTGAATACAATTTATAAAATGTATTATAAACATTTTAAATTAACATATAGATTTAATCTTCATTAAATATCATTGATTATAATCAAGCCAATCGTGTGGTTTTAGGTACTTCTGATACAGTTCTTGTTCTGGAGAGCCTGGTTCAGGTTGCCAGTTATATTGCCAATTTACTTTGGGTGGAAGAGACATAAGAATAGATTCTGTTCGACCACCAGACTGCAAACCAAAAAGAGTCCCGCGATCATATAGTAAATTAAACTCGACATATCGTCCTCGACGATATAATTGAAAATTTCGTTGGTCTTCCCCAAAAGTATGATTATGTCGTTTTTTTACAATTGGCAAATAAGCTTTTAAAAAGCTATTAGCAACTGATTTTACAAAACCAAAACTTTTTTCAAAACCCATTTTATTCAGGTCATCAAAAAAAAGACCACCTACTCCACGAGTTTCTTTTCGATGTTTCAAATAAAAATAGTTATCACACCATTTTTTATATTGGTTATATAAATCCTTACCAAAAGGATCGCAAGAAGATTTGGCAACTTTGTGCCAATGTTTAACATCCTCATAAAATGGATAATACGGTGTTAGATCATAACCTCCACCAAACCACCATATCGGTTTTTTTGAGCCAGCAGTAAAAAATCTAAAATTGGCATGAGTTGTTGGCACATAAGGGTTATTGGGGTGCAAAACTAAAGAAACACCAACAGCTTGAAACGCTTTACCTGCTAAATCAGGGCGATGAATTGTCGCACTAGATGGCATTTCTTCTCCAAAAACATGCGATAAGCTTACCCCAGCTTTTTCAAAAATAGCGCCATTATTTAATATGCGGCTTTCACCACCACCACCACCATCTCGCTCCCAATTATCACTAATAAAAGCAGACTTTCCATCTAAAATTTCCAAAGAGTCACAAACTTTATTTTGAAACAATTGTAGATAATTCTTTACTAAATCTATATCAATCATTATTTATTTTTTTACCATTTCGTAAAATTTGCCCAGTCATTAGATTACGAATTTCAGATGGACCTGATGCTGGCCCACAATTACCAGGGACAATAAAATCTACTAAATCTTCAAATTTTTTCTTGAGTTCAGTTTGGTTTTTTACAACCGGCTGACCACTTAAATTTGCACTAGTAGAGATAATAGCTGATTCTACCCTTGAACAGATAGATCGCACTATTGGATTAGTCGTTAATCTAATTGCAATCCCTTCATTCTTACCAGTTACTAATTTAGATATTTTTTTTGAAAAAGGAACTATCCAGGTAATAGGGTACTGCTCTATTGGTTCTGGAAGAAATGTTTTATCTGGTAATTTAATCCATGGATCTAATTGTTTAGCATCACTGGCAATTAATATTAAGCCTTTGGATGCATCGCGATTTTTTATTGTTAAGACACGTTTAATTGCTAATTCCTTAGAAGGTAAACATCCAAGCCCAAAAACGCCTTCTGTTGGATATGCAATAACACCGCCATTGTGTAAAATTTCTGCAGTAATAATGGCAGTTTTTTTCATTGAGGATTTAACTCTTCTTTTTCTTCGTAGCTTTCTTTTTTGAAACTTTCTTTTTTGAAGTTTTTTTCTTAGAGACCTTCTTACCGCGTTTGCGGCGCACAGGCGCTGCTGCCAAAAGATCTATACATTCATCAAGTGTTAAAGAATTTGGCTCCCGATCTTTTGGTACACGCGCATTCTTTTCTTTATTTGTAATATAAGGTCCATAGCGACCGTTCAAAACCTGAATGCCATGTTCTTCAAATTCTAAAATTAAACGATTAGCGTCAGCTATTATTTTTTCTTGAATCAGTTCTAATGCGCGAGGTAATTCCACAAGATATGGATCATCTTCTTTCATTGAGACATATTTATCACCATAACGTATGAAGGGACCAAATCGCCCAATACCAGCTAATACAGCCAATCCATCCTCAGTTTCTCCTAATTTTCTGGGCAACTTAAATAACTCCATTGCTGAGGCCATGTCAATGTCAGCCATTTTCTGTCCAGGCCGAAGCCCAGCAAATTTTGGCTTTTCCTCATCATCTTTAGTGCCAATCTGTACAAATGGACCGTAACGACCCATTCGAACAGTCACAGGTTTACCACTCTTTGGATCAGTGCCTAATTCTCTTGCTTGTGCAACTTGTTCACGAGTAACCGATGAATCTTTTTCTTCACACAGTTCATTAAATGGTTTCCAAAATTTTTCAAGTAATGGCACCCATTGCTTTTCACCTAAAGAAACAAGATCAAGTTCATTTTCAAGGTTTGCTGTAAAATCATAGTCAACATATTGTGTGAAGTGCTCTGTGAGAAAGCCTATAACCATGCGACCGATATCTGTTGGAAAAAAACGTTTAGCATCCATTTCAACGTATTCGCGGTTCTTTAATGTTTCAATAATGCTAGCGTAAGTAGATGGACGGCCAATGCCATATTCCTCAAGAGTTTTTACTAAGCTAGCTTCTGAAAAACGCGGGGGTGGTTCAGTAAAATGCTGTTCTGCTTTGAGTTCATCAAGCTGAATGACGTCTCCTTCTCTGATTTCTGGGAGTAAGCGATCATCATCATTATCATTAGAATCATCTTTACCTTCTAGATATACAGCCCTGAAGCCAGGCTCTACCAGAACTGAACCATTAGCTCTCATGCGATGTCCATCATCTACAGGACCTGCCGCCATTTCAATTGCAACCGTATCAAAGATAGCTGGCACCATTTGACATGCCATTGTTCGCTTCCAAATAAGTGAATAAAGCTTTAATTGGTCTTCATCGAGTACTGTTTTTAATTCATCAGGTGTTCGCACAACTGAAGTTGGCCTGACAGCTTCGTGGGCTTCTTGAGCGTTCTTTGCTTTTGCTTTAAATCTTCGAGCATCTTGAGGAACATTTTCAGGGCCATAACGGTCTGAGATCAAATGACGAATCTCAGTTAATGCAACTTCTGATAATGTGACCGAATCTGTACGCATATAAGTTATTAAGCCAACCTGATCTTCACCTGGAAGCTCGATGCCCTCATAAAGTTTTTGTGCAACACTCATTGTACGACGAGTATTAAAGCCTAGTTTACGGGCAGCTTCCTGCTGTAAAGTAGATGTTGTGAATGGTGCTGCCGGATTGTGACGACGCTGGCGTTTAGTGACTTTTAATGCATTTAACGTGCCAGAAGCAGCATTAATAACAGTGCTTTCAACTTCTCGTGCCTCTTCTTCATTTTTGAAGCTGAATTGTTCTACTTTTTTACCTTTATAATTTACAAGTCTCGATATAAATCCCTGTTCATTTTTACTTACATTAGCTTTAATCGACCAATATTCAACCGCTTTGAATGCTTCAATTTCCAGCTCACGCTCTATGATCATGCGGAGTGCTGGACTTTGAACGCGTCCAGCAGATAAACCACGTTGAACCTTTTTCCAAAGCAATGGAGATAAATTAAAACCAACAAGATAATCTAATGCCCGTCTTGCTTGTTGTGCTCCAACAAGATGAGTTGAAATCTCACGCGGATTAACCACTGCATCACGAACAGCTTGTTTTGTAATCTCATGGAATACAACTCGATGAATTACAATATTATCTAGTACACCTTTTTCTTTTAAAAGCTCCACTAAATGCCATGAAATTGCTTCGCCCTCACGATCTGGATCAGTCGCAAGATATAGACCTTCAGCATTTTTTAATGCCTTAATTATTGCTTTAACGTGCTTTTCATTTCGCTCTATGATTTGATAATTCATAGCGAATTCATTTTCAGTATTTACAGCACCTTTTTTTGGTACAAGATCGCGCACATGCCCATAAGATGCGAGAACATCAAAGTCCTTACCTAGATATTTACTGATTGTATTTGCCTTAGCAGGCGACTCTACTATTACAAGATTTTTTGACATTTTTTAGCTTATGCCTTTGTAATTACGTTTATTAAATTACTAAATAACATATTGTGCCGCGGTTTAATTACGTGGTTAAAAACTAGCTGTCAAGAGAATTAAGAAATTAGTTCAATGAATAGAACTCATTTTTTTGTCAAAAATGAGGTCTTCCATACGCGCATAATTCAATTCTTGTCCAGGCTGACTAAATAAAACCATCAGAACAACCCATTTAATTTGTTCAACATCAATATCATTTGAATCAAGAGCCAACAATCGATCGATAAGCAATTCACGCTGTGGTGGTGATAATATCCCTATTTGCTCTAAGTAAACTATATAGCCACGACAATGACAATCGAGCTTTTCTTGCTCAAAATTACTATAAATACGGATCCCATGCGAATCTAAGTTGCCATATTTAAGAGTTTTTTGATGTCCTGTTAACTCATCTAACCAAAGAAGTGCATTTTCGATTTCACCATCATTAAACCCGGCCTGCAAGAGCTCTAAACGTAATTCATTTTGATTAGC
>CERI01089701.1_pt1 | contig 31363 bp, 23 predicted proteins | sample 350261 | NCBI WGS metagenome assembly CERI01 (sample SAMEA2620979, study PRJEB7988) | marine metagenome | isolation source: saline water (ENVO:00002010), including
GCTATGGTTGGCTCTGGTACCGTTACCTTATCAGGAGCTGTTCCAATGATTATGGGAGCAAATATTGGTACTACTGTAACAAATACATTAGTTTCAATTGGTCACATTCAAAGAGGAAATGAGTTTAAAAGAGCATTCCAAGCTGCAACTATCCACGATTTTTTTAATCTTTTAGCTGTTATTGTATTGTTTCCACTAGAATACTTCTTTGGAATAATAGAAAAAACAGCTTCTTGGTTAGGAGTATTATTGTTTGGTACAATTAGTGCAGATGAAGTATTTAAAAGTCCTATTAAAGCTGCTGTTAAATGGGGTTCAAAAAAAGTACAACATTTTTCTTTTGATAATGATATTCTATTTATTGTTATAAGTGTTCTTATAACATTCCTTATGTTATACACAATTGTTAAATTGTTAAGGAGCTTAGTCTTAGAAAAAGTAGAAGCATTTTTTGATACTTATATATTTAAAACAGCAATAAGGGCAATGATATTTGGAATGTTATTAACGATATCCGTACAAAGTTCATCCATAACAACCTCAACTATAGTGCCTTTAGCAGGAGCAGGGGTTTTAAGTTTAAGACAGATTTATCCATTTACACTGGGTGCTAATATTGGTACAACTGTCACAGCATTATTAGCTTCTCTTACACTAAATGCAACGGCGATGGTTGCATCATTTGCTCACTTGTTTTTTAATATATTTGGAATTCTATTGGTCTATTTAAATCCTTACTTAAGAGATATACCTATATATCTATCAGAAAAATTTTCAGACTTGGCAATACGGAATAAGTTTATTCCAATTACTTATTTATTAGTTGTTTTCTTTTTAATACCTTTTTTAATTATATTCTTAGGGAGATGAATTATGTTTAAACAAATATTTGAATTATTTAAAACCGATAGTTTATATGAACAAGCACTAACAGAATGTCATGAAATGTTAGAAATTGTTAGAGAAATGTTTAATGAGTCAGTTAAATCTTTGAGACATTCTGATAATGCTGAAATTCCTATAGATATTTATGCTATGGATAAAAAAATAAATGAATTTGAAAGAGATGTTAGAAGGAAAGTAATGACACATCTAGCTGTTAGTGGTCAACAAGATTTAGGTTCTGGGTTGATTCTTGTTAGTGTTGTTATTGATATTGAAAGAATTGGTGATTATACAAAAAATATTTATGATATGGCTGTTCAACATCCCAAAAAATTATTATGTGGAACTAATGAAGAAGCTGTAACGAATATGGAAAATTCATCAAGAGAATATCTTAATAGTACTATCGATGCATTCAAATCACAGGATATTGAATTAGCAAGAAAATTGATGGAAGATTATAAAACAGATATTTCAGCTCAAAGCAGTGAAATTGTAAATGATATTATTTCTGGAAAAAATGATGAATTATCATCAGATATTGCAGGTTCATTATGCTTATATGTAAGATATTTAAAGCGAATTTCTGCTCATTCAAGAAATCTTGTATCTAGTATTGTCAATCCTTTTGAAAGAATTGGCTACCCTGAGTAAAAAATCTATTTTATTTTTGTGTACAGGCAATTCATGTCGATCTCAAATGGCAGAAGGAATTGCTAGTAAATATTTGAAAGAGTATTTGATTTCTAGTGCTGGAACTATACCTGAACCTGTAAATCCTAATGCAATAAAATCTATGGAAGAAATAGGTATTGATATTTCTAATAATCAATCAAAAAAAATAGATTCGGATATGTTAAATAATTTTGACTTGGTTATTACATTGTGTGGTGATGCTAGGGATAAATGTCCAGTTATCACATCAGGAGAACATATTCATTGGAATATCTCAGATCCTGCAAATTTTATAGGTAGTTTTGAAGAGGTCGGACTAAAATATTCTAAAGTAAGAGATATTATTTATAATAACATTCAATTATTAAAAGATAAATTATAAAGGTAAAAAATGAAATACTTAGCTGAGAGTTTAGGTACTTTTTTTCTAGTTGCTGTTGTGGTCGGTTCAGGGATAATGGCAGAAAATTTAGCAAATGGTAATAATGCTGTTGCACTTTTAGGAAATACTATAGCAACAGGAGCAATTTTATTTGTTCTTATAAAAATGTTTGGCTCAATATCCGGAGCTCATTTTAACCCAGCGGTATCTTTAGTATTTTATTTAAGGAGAGAACTAAATAAAAAAGACCTTTTAAATTACATAATTATACAGGTTCTGTCAGGTCTGATCGCAGTAATTTCCATACATTATATATTCCAAATAGATTTATTCCAAGTATCTTCAAATATAAGAGGTGAATTTCCCTTATTAGTAAGTGAAATTATTGCAACATTTGGTCTTGTTCTAACAATTTTATTAATAAGAGAAAATGATGAGAAATCAGTAGCTATTGGTGTTGCTTTGTTTATTACTGCTGGTTATTGGTTTACATCATCAACATCTTTTGCAAATCCAGCTGTAACAATTTCTAGAATTTTTACCAATACATTTACAGGTATTGCTCCAGAGTCACTATTGTATTTTTTAAGTGGACAATTAATTGGATGTACAATTGCAAATTATACTTTTAATCTATTTAAAAAAAATTAATCAAATATCATTTCTTTAAGATTATTACATGGCTTAAAGAAAAATGATTCATTTTCAACTTTAGAACTTATTTTATTTTTCATTTCAGTAGTTAGAGGAGTTGAATCAAAAATAAAAATAAATAAAGAGATACTTACTAAACCTTTAACAAGACCTACCAACCCTCCTAATATCATATCTGCAATTACTTTTAATTCTGGATCTTCAAGTTGAAGAATAAAAATATTTGTAATAAGTCCAATAAGTAAGGAAAATAGAACAATAAGAACCATGAATAAAAATAGATTTAATAACTCACTTTGCTGAAAGAAAACAAAAAATTGCTTTTCAAGATTTTGAAGGACAATTTTGGATATAAATATACTTCCAATTAAACTAATGGTCGATTTAGAACTTAGAATAAGTTTGGAGTAGGCACCTGATACTGCAAATCCTACTAATATAAAAATTATTATTATGTCTAATGGGTTGATATTCATGATTGTAATTTACAATAACAATTAAAATCTTCCAATTATTGACTTAGTTATCTTGTTTTAATCCCTTCTAATGATATAAATTAACAAACTAAATAATAAAGGATATAATGAATTTAGATGTTAAGAAGATAATTAATCTTCATAAAATAGACACAAGACTTCAAGAGATTCACGATGAAAAGGGTGGCCTCCCTGATATTATTAATAACCAAATAGAAAAAGTAGATGAACTAAAGAATAAAATTCATGATTCCGAGGAAGAAATCAAATTATTAAATAAAGATAAATCAGCTTGCACATTAAGTATAGAAGATTTTAATAGTAATCTTGATAAGCATAATAAGATGATGGATAAGGTTAAAAATAATAAGGAATATGATGCTTTGCTTTTAGAAATCGATCATTTAAAAAAAGAAAATAATGAATTGCAATCTAAAGTTGATAATATAAATAGCTCACTAGATAACTTAAGTACTTCAAATGAAGAAGTTAATAAAGAAATTGATTTATTAAGTGAAAAAATAAATCAAAATGAAAGTGAACTAAAAGAAAAAAGCGTTGAATTTAGTATTGAAGAAAAATTACTTGAAAAAGATAAAAAGAAAGTAATGTCTGAAATTGGTGACAGTTTATTTTTAGATAAATATAAAGAAGATAACGAAAGTTTGGTTGCAGCTGTTTACAATGGTTCATGCGGATCTTGTTTTAATAGTTTACCAGCACAATCATTACAGGATACAAAAAATGGCAAATTGATTACTTGTCCAAGTTGTTCTATTTATCTATATTTTGATAAAGATAGTCAATAATTAGTTTTTTGAGATTAACTGGATAACTGCTCTTTTTTTAAAGAGAGGAAAGTCCGAACTCCACAGGACAAGATGCCTCATAATAAGAGGAACTATTTTTTAGTTGGAAAGTGCAACAGAAAGTATACCGCCATTTATGGTAAGGGTGAAACGGAGGTGTAAGAGACCCCCAGAAATAATTGAAAAATTATTTGCTATGTAAACCCCATTTGGAGCAAGATCAAGAAATCATGTGTTGTCCGCACTTAATGATGGGTAGATCGCTAGAATTAAATTGCGAAGTTTAATCCAGATGAATAGTTATCTACTTACTTTTGTAAGTAACAGAATTCGGCTTATAGGTTAATCTCAAAATATTAATAAATATAAATTATGAAAAACTCATTTATTAAAGATATAGCATTTTACGTTCCAGAAAAAATTCTAACAAATGATGATCTGTCAACTATGATGGATACATCAGACGAGTGGATTAAAACACGTACTGGTATAGAGAAAAGGCATTCAACTGGTGATACAAATATGGGACCAGCTGACCTGGCTGTTTTAGCTTCAAATAAACTTTTTGAAAAAATTGGAATGGATAAAAATGAAGTAGACTTTGTTGTGTTTGCAACATCAACACCAGATTACTATGTTCCAGGTTCAGGTGCTCTTTTTCAAGAAAAAATGGGATTAGATAATATAGGTGTTCTAGATATTAGGCAAGGTTGCTCTGGTTTTACTTATGCTTTATCTGTTGCTGATAAATTCATTAAAACAGAAACTTACAGTAAAATTTTAGTAATAGGAGCAGAAGTACAAACCACTCAGTTAGATTTTGATAATGATGGTAGAGGCACAGCTGTTTTATTCGGTGATGGTGCTGCTGCATGTTTATTAACCTCCACAGATGGTGATAAGGGAATTTTATCTGCTCACTTACATTCAGATGGACAATTTATAGATGTACTTTCAAGTTCGCACCCTAGTTCAAAATATAAAGATATAATAAATGAAGATAATATTAAAAAAAGACAACACCATATTCATATGAATGGAAGAGAAGTATTTAAGCATGCTGTTAGAAGATTTAAAGAAGTTATTTTAGAGGGACTCGAAAATAACAATCTCACAATAGATGAGGTAGATATGGTTATCCCTCATCAAGCAAATTATAGAATAACTCAAACCGTTCAAAAACAATTAGGAGTTAGTGAAGATAAAGTATTTTCAAACGTTCATAATTATGGAAATACAACTGCTGCATCAATTGGAATAGCACTAACTGAAGCACTTGAACAAAATAAAATTAAGAAGGGCGATATTGTAGTCTTAGCATCTTTTGGTGCTGGATTTCAGTGGGGGTCAGTGGTAATAAAATGGTAGATGATAACTCAATATATTATAATGATGAACATATTCTTTTAAGAAAAACTATACGTGAGTTTGCACAAAATGAGCTTGCTCCATTAGCAATAGATATAGATACTAATGGAACTTTTCCATCAGAATCAATTAAAAAATTATCCGAACTTGGCTTAATGGGTATTCCTTGGGACCCGAAATATGGTGGTGGTGGAATGGACTTGCTTTCACTCATTATTACAATAGAAGAATTAGCAAAAGTATGTGTTTCAACAGCAGCTACTTTAATGGCTCATACAAGTTTGGGAACGGGTCCATTTAGTTATTTTGGAACAGATGAGCAGAAGAAAAAATATTTATCTAAATTAGCGACAGGAGAAATGATTGGTTCATTTGGTTTAACAGAGCCTAATGCTGGGAGTGATGCTGGCAATACTCAAACAACAGCAACGTTAGATGGCGATGAATTTGTTGTTAATGGTCAAAAAATATTTTGTACAAATGCTGGATATGCTGGATGCATCATATTTACAAGTAGAATTATTGAAAATGGTGAAGATAAAGGAATTGGGGCTCTGTTTGTTGATGCTGGAACTAAGGGATTAAGTCTAAGCGAACCTGAAAAAAAGATGGGTTGGAAAGCATCCGATACTCGTTCAGTATATTTTGATCAAATGCGTATTCCCAAAGAAAATATATTGGGCAACGTCGGTACTGGATTCAAACAATTTTTAAAGACTTTGACGATTGGAAGAATAACTATTTCTGCATTAGCACTTGGAACAGCTTCAGGAGCATATGAATTAGCTTTAAAATATTCTCAAGAAAGAACAGCCTTTGGTAAAAAAATAAGTTCATTTCAAGGGATTAGTTTCAAGCTTGCAGATATGGCAACTCAAATAGCGGCTTCTAGGCAATTAATTTATCATGCTGCATGGCTTTATGATAATAATAAAGATGTTATAAAAGATGCTGCTATAGCAAAATTATTTTCAAGTGAAGCTGCCATGAAGATTACAACAGAAGCCATCCAAGTTCATGGTGGATATGGATATATTGAAGACTATCATGTTGAGCGTTTCTTTAGAGATGCTAAAATTTTAGAAATTGGTGAAGGTACGAGCGAGGTTCAGAGGATGATTATTGCTAGAGAGATATTAAAAAGTTTTTCAAATACGTGATATCAATAAATATCCATAATGACTTTAATAAAAAATTAACATTAAACAAAAACGCCATAAAAAATTTATGTAAAAAAGTAGTAAAAAATGAAGGTTGTCTTAGCGCTGATATTAATTTAATTCTAACAGATAGAAAATTTCTTAACTCCCTTAAAAAAAAATATTTAAAGATGGATGTTTTTACAGATGTAATGGCATTTAATCTAGGTGATAATAAAAATATTGATGGTGAGGTTTATATAAGTATTGATGATGTGTTAGAGAATTCACAATTATTTTCAAAAACATTTAATGATGAGTTCTCAAGAATTTTTATTCACGGAATATTGCATCTACTAGGTTATGATGATAAAACTAAAAAACAAAAAAATAATATGACATTATTAGAAGAAAAATATTTATTATTATCAAATATTTCATTAATTTCAAATATATGATATATGTAATTATAATTTTATTAATTTTTTCAGCATTTTTTTCAAGTTTAGAAACTGCGCTATTCCATTTAAAACCTACAAGTAAAAAAAATAAGATAGTAAAAGATTTATTAAAAAACCCTAAGAAGCTATTATCTAATTTATTAACGGGTAATACTATTGTTAACATAGCAATAGGCTCATTATCAGCTGCCTATACGTTAAATTATGTGTCCCCTCATTCAAATCTGAGCATATCTAATCTTTTGCTTATTCAAGTATCAATTATAACTTTAATTATTCTAATATTTGGTGAAGTAATTCCAAAAACTTATGCTATAGCAAAATCTGAAAGCTTAGCAAATTCTTCAGCTAAGATATTAAATATAATTTTAAAGATTATATATCCAATTGCATTTATTTTCCACAAGTTAACAGATCTCTTAATGGAAATTCTTCCTATTAAAAAAGAGCAAGCTTTTGATTCTGAAGAAGAACTTATTATGCTTGCAGAGGTAGGCGAGGAAGAGGGTATGCTAGATCATGAAGAATCAGATATGATTCAATCTGTTTTTGAATTTAAAAATAAATTAGTAAAAGAGATTCAAACACCTAGGGTGGATATATCAGCTTTAGATTCATCATCTAGTTTAGATGATGCTATGGATTTAATAATGAAAAATAAATTTTCAAAATTACCTGTATTCAAAGACACAATTGATAATATTAAAGGTATTTTATATGCAAAAGATATTATACCATATCTCATTGGTTCTAGACCAAGTATAGATTTACTTAAATTAACTAGATCTCCTTATTTTATACCAGAGACAAAACCTATTGATGAAGTTTTGCAGGAATTTAAAATAAAGAAAACAAGCATCGCCGTTGTTGTCGATGAATGGGGCGGCACATCCGGTTTACTAACGTTAGAGGATATAGTTGAAGAGGTTATGGGTGAATTTAGAGATCCTTATGACAAAGAAGAGTTTGAAATAATAGATCAAGACGATGGAAGTAAAATAGTAGATGGATCTATTAATATATACGATGTTGAAGAATATTTTAATATTAATTTCCCAGATGATAGAGATTATGATACATTAGCAGGTTTCATTCTAGATTCAATTGGTGATATTCCAAAAGTTAACCAAGAGGCAAAATTTGGCAATTTTGTTTTTAAGGTTATATCAATTGAACAAAATAGAATTGAAAAAGTTAAAGTTATTTAGCGATGGAGAAGTTTAATGAACTTATTAAAATAGTTAAAAAGCTAAGAGCCCCAGGTGGTTGTGATTGGGACAGAGAACAAACACATAAATCACTTATCCCTTACTTGTTAGAAGAAACTCATGAGGTTATTGAATCTATAGAAGACAATGATTACGATGCATTGAAAGAAGAACTTGGAGATTTAATGCTTCATGTAATTTTTCAAGTTGATTTAGCATCGGATAAAAATAAATTTTTTATTGATGATGTGTTAGATGGTATAAATAGAAAATTAGTAAATAGACATTTGCATATTTTTTCAAAAGATAAAAACCATAAAAAAGAAAGCTGGGAAAAAACAAAGAAAAAAGAGAAAAAAAGAGATAGTGTTTTAGATGGTGTACCTAAATCGTTGCCTGCATTATTGCAATCAAGAAGAATTCAAGAAAAAGCAGCTAGTGTTGGTTTTGATTGGGATAATAATAAAAAAGTTCTAGATAAAGTTGATGAAGAAATTTTAGAATTGAAGGAGGCAATAATAAAAAATGATGGAATCGATGAGGAGTTGGGTGATGTTTTATTTTCATTGGTCAATTTAAGTCGACATTTAGATATTGAGCCAGAATCATCTTTGAAGAAATCAACCATTAAATTTATAAAAAGATTTAAAGAGATTGAAAAAGAAGTAGATATTGAAAAGCTTACATTAGATGAATTAGATGAAATCTGGAATAGAAATAAACAAAAAAATAATTTAAAAAAATGATAAGCTTTTTAAACAACTATTTTAATTACAATCATTTTTTTATATCAGGAATTTTAACTGTTTATCTGATATATTTATATTTTAATATTAAAAATATTGATAAAATGATATTTATTATTAAAGTTTTATTAATTTTTAATTTTGTTACTTTTTATGGATATCTTTTATATTTTGGAGACTTTAATTACAGGGTTCATCTTCCCTTACATTTATGTTACATAACAGAATTATTTTTATTTTTATCACTGATATTTAAGATTAAGATGCTTTACCCTTGGATAGTCTTAAATGGACTGGGAGGGGGTGTTACAGGTTTTACAAATTCCAATTTACCACCAGATTCCTTATTAATAGAAAATATTCATTTACATTTATCTCACTTTAATCTTCTCTTATTTACTCTAATAGCTTTCAAAATGAGATTAGTCATTACAAAGTCACATTTTTTAAAGAGTATTTTGCTAAATCTTTTTATATTCAGCTTTGCTGTCTGGTTTAATATAGAGTATGGCTCAAACTATTGGTTTACGATGAGCAGACCTCCGGGAACAAATCTTGCATTGCTATTTTCAGACTGGCCTTATTATCTGTATGGATTGATTATTATAGGTATAATATCTTACTGTCTAACTTTCAAAATTTTTTCAAGTAATATTTCTAAATAATTTTGTGGAGGCGCGCGGAATCGAACCGCGGTCCGAATAAGAATATCAAATAATATCTACATGTTTAGACTCTTTTTTGAATTCATCTTATTTTCTTGAAAAGTCACAATAAAATAAAACTATCCTGAATATTTACCGAAGTAAAAGAATTTTCATTTAAGAATCATCAGGCAGAGACTTAACATAGCATGCTAAGTGACACCTCGTAAAGTTATCGCATACAAATAACTATGAGATGGCTGTTAAACTTAATTAAGCAACAGCAGTATAGCTATAATCGCTATTTACAATTTACTCTAAAGTTTAAGGAGTTTATAGAGTTATGCTCCACATGCAATTATAAGCTCTTCGTTACCCGTCGAAGCCAATCGCCCCCAATCAAATTATTTCAAAAAACTAAGCACAAAAATTAACCATAAAATAATTTACTTCGTATAATTTTATTTTTTTAGTATAAAAATAGTTTCTAAATTTAGGTCTTGTACAGTTTGTTATTTGATTATTATAGTTATTGTTTTATTGATTTTATTTGTGACTCTGTAGCTCAGTAGGTAGAGCAGCACCCTTTTAAGGTGATGGTCGCAGGTTCGATCCCTGCCAGAGTCACTATTGTTTTATTTGAGTATCTATTAATAAGAGTATCCCATTAATAATAAATTGTATGGATATCACTAATAAAATCAATCCCATTATTCTCTGTATTATCCTTATCCCTGTTGCTCCAATTTTTTTAGATATTTTTTTTCCAAGTAAAAGAATGAAATATGTGAGCATAAGAGTTATCATAATATTTATGTGCACAATGCATTTATCAATAAATGTATTAGTTTGTGATGATAATATCATAACAGATGTAACTGCTCCTGGGCCTGCTATAAGTGGGATACCAATAGGGGTTATACTAATATCTTCTTTTTTAATTGCTTCTTTCGTTTCCAAAGGTGTTGAAGCTTCTCTTGAAATTTTTGAGTCTATCATATCGAAACTATTTCTAAGAAATAGTATTCCACCAGCAATCATAAAAGCATAAAGTGTAATTCCATAAAACTTAAATATTAAATCACCCATAAGAGTAAATATTGTAAGTATTATATAAGCGGTAAATATTCCTTTTTTAATAATTGTTTTATATTCTAAATCATTATGATTTTCTGTCATAGATAAAAGAATGGGAGTAATTCCAATAGGATTAATTAAAGTAAATAAAGATGAAAAAGTTAATACGATAAATGGAATATTAATGTTCTCCATTATTTTTACATCCTTTCTGGGTTTGAAATTCCTAGGATATTGAGTCCATTAGATAAAGTTATTCTAATGGCATTTATAAGATATAATCTTGATTGAGTGAGCTCATCTTCACTTTTGTTTACGATTCGGCATGTAGCATAATATTTATGAAATTTTGTAGCTAAATCAAATAAATAATTTGTTAAAATTTGAGGCTCTAAATTTTTACTAAGTTTTAAAATTAATTCTTCAAATTCTATTAATAGATAGATAAGCTTAATTTCTTGTTCATGCTTTAAAAGTGAGAGACTCGGTTCTTTAACATTATCGTGTTTGTCAAGAATTGTACAAATTCTTGCATGTGCATACTGAATATAAAAAATAGGATTTTTTTCTGATTTTTCTTTTGCAAGTTTAAGGTCAAAATTTAAATGTGAGTTTATACTTCTCATTATAAAAAAATATCTAACTACATCTATTCCAACTTCATCGATTAATTTTTCTAAAGTTATGAAATTACCCTTACGAGTTGACATTTTTACAATTTCGTTGTCTTCTAATATTGATATGAATTGATGAATAATAACTTTGACATTAGATTTATTAAAACCAAGTTGTTCTATAGCAGCTAGTACATCTGGATAAGCATCCATATGATCTGCACCAAAAATATCAACACATAAGTCATAACCTCTCTCAAATTTTGTTGCATGATAAGCAATATCTGGAAGCCGGTAAGTTGGTTCTCCAGTACTTTTGATTAACACTCTATCAGCTTCTAAGCCAATTGCCGTTGCTTTAAACCATGTAGCACCTTCTTTTTCATATATTAACTTTTTATTTTTAAGCTTATCTACAACGTCAAATATTTTTTTATTTTCATATAATTGATTTTCATTATAATAATTATCAAATTTTAAACCGATTTTTGCTAATGTTTTTTTGATTTGATTAAAAATATATTTCTCGGCATTATTTTTAAAAAAATCATCAGATTTATTTAATAATGTATCTTTTTTATCATCCACAAGTGATGAAGCAATTTTTTTTAGATATTCTCCTTTATATCCAGTTTCAGGAAAATCATAGTCTATGTTTAATGATTCATAGTATCTGGCTTTAAGAGATTCTCCTAGAATTCTCATTTGTCTTCCTGCATTATTATAGTAATATTCTCGGTCAACTTTATATCCATTCCAAGTTAAAATATTACTTACTACATCTCCAATAATTGCTCCTCTTCCATGACCTACTGTAAGAGGTCCTGTGGGGTTTGCACTAACAAATTCAACTAAAACTTTTTTTTGATTTCCAGAATTGTTTTTCCCATAATTATTATCCAATTCAGTTATCTTTTTTAAGGAATTTGTAAGAGATGATATTGCGAGTTTAAAATTTATAAATCCAGGTTTAGCTATTTCCAATGAATCAAATAAACTTGATTTAATCAATTCGATTTTTAATTCTTCACAAATTTCTATTGGATTTTTTTTAACTTTTTTTGCTAATAGCAAAGCAATATTTGTTGATATATCTCCATGTTTTTTGTTTTTAGGCTTTTCAACAGAGATTGTTATATCATCGATATTCTCATAGATACTTTTAATTGAATTACTTATCTCTTTAATTATCTTATGTTTCATAAGACTCTTTAATTTTATCTATCTTTGCATCTGCCCATAATCTTTCTATGCTATAATATTCTCTTGTTTCTCTATCAAAAATATTAATAACAATATCAGCATAATCAATTAAAACCCATTTTAGATTTTCATGTCCCTCAATATGTAAAGGCTTAATTTTATCTTCGCTTAATGTATCTGTAACATGATTCATAATGGCTTTTGTTTGAGGCTCTGAATCTGATGAACATACAATAAAAGTATCAGTTAGTGATGTTAATTTCTTTACATCAATTAGGTTAATTTCCATTGCTTTTTTATCGAGCAAACAATCAACAATTTTATTTAATAATTTTTTTTTGGTCATAATTAAAAAGGCTCGTAAAACATTGAAACAAGTTTATAGGAATCAATTTTGTTGTAATCTTCACCTAGTATTAGAGTGATTTGGTAATAATTGCTCTCATTGTAGTTATAACTTACAAATTCTGGTTTGATTTTTAATAAATCTATGATTTCATTAGCATAAACAGAGTAGTCACGTTTATGGAAAATTAACTGAGTATTTTTATAATCAAAATTATCTGAATTTTTAAAATCAATAATATCATATCCATTTTTTCTAAGAAAATTTGTATAAAGTCTTGCAATACCAGATTTCCCACACCCATTTTCTATAGATACTTGAATTTTATATCCTACTAAATCTTCACCTTTAGTTTTGGGAATCATTGGTTCAAACTTACTGCTATTTAATACAATAGATTCTGCTTGTTTGTTATTGTTAATAAATAATAATAAAACAACAATCATCATAAAAAAAGATATACTGTATTTATTAATAAATTTCAATTGATTACCTTTAATTTATTTAATTGTTCAATAGTATTAATACCATTTATCTCATCAATTTTAGAAGTATTGTAGACTGATATTTTATCTTTATCGATAAATTCAAAAATATCTGTTAGATAAAATTCATTTTGTTTATTTAAATTTTTTATTAAGTTAATTTTATTCATTAATGTTTTAGTATCAAAAAGGTATATGCCTGAGTTAATTTCATTTATAGTGAGCTCTTTTTTATTTGCATCCTTATGTTCAACAATTTTAATAAATTTACTATTTTCTCTAACTATTCTTCCATATCCTGACGGATCATCTATATTCGCAGATATTATTGATCCAAGTGATTTATTTTCGTTGTGGGTTTTAATTAAATTACTTAATGTTTGTTTTGAAATAAAAGGAACATCTCCTGATAAAACCAAAGTCTGGCCTGATTTATTTGATAAGTAATCATTGCATTGCATAATTGCATGAGCAGTACCTTTTTGTTCTTCTTGATAGGCAAATGATAAATTGAATTTACTTAAAGAGTTAATAACCATTTCTTTTTTAAAACCAACAATCAATATTATTTTCTTCGGCTTTAATGATTCAGATGTTTCAACTACAAACTGTACAATTGGCTTATTATTAATTGTATGTAATACTTTTGGTATTTCTGAGTTCATTCTTGAACCTTTACCTGCAGCGAGGATACATATTCTTAGCTCATTATGATTCATGTAGTTCAATTATCCCTCCGCCTAGTAGAGCTTCTTTTTTATCATAAAAAACTATTGATTGACCTGGTGTGACTGCAAGTTGAGGCTTTTCAAATGTTACAAATACTGAACCATCATTGTCAGAGATTTCAGATTCTGATATTTGCCCATTATATCTAATTTGAGCATAAGCATTTAATGGGAGAGATATTTTGCTATTTAACCAATTAATATTTGAAACCTTACATTTTTTAGAAAAAAGAGACTTTTTTTCACTTACCGTAATTGAGTTTTTATCTGAACTTATTTTTTTTACATACAATGGATTTGGGTTTGTAATGCCAATACCCTTTCTTTGCCCAACAGTATAATTAATAAAACCATCATTTTCGCCAATTTTTTCGCCATCTTCATTTAGAGTTGTACCTTTTTTAGATATTTCCTCTACTTTATCTTTTGCATATTCATTTATGAATCTTTTATAGTTATTATCTGGTATAAAGCATATTTCCATACTTTCGGGTGCTTGAGCATTTTCAAATTTATTATCAGCTGCAATTTGTCTTACTTCTCTTTTTCTTAAATTCCCCAATGGAAGAATAGTTCTTGAAAGAGTCTCTTTTGGAATTCCCCAAAGAACATAAGATTGGTCTTTACCTTTATCTTTTCCTCTTGTGATTTTATATTCATTATTACTTTTTTCAATATTGGCATAATGTCCAGTTGCAATATATTTTGCACCTAGCTTATCAGCTTGATTGATAAAAGTATCCCATTTAACATATGAATTACATCTAACACATGGGTTTGGTGTCCTTCCAGATAAATATTCGTTGACAAAATTATTAATAACTTTATTTTCAAAGTCTTCGGTAAAATCAATGGTGTAGTGGGGGACCTCAAGTCTTTCACATACCAACTTAGCATTATTTATTGATTCTATTGCGCAACAGTTATTTTCTTTTAATACATTTCCACCAACATTATTGTATTCCCATAATTTCATTGTGACACCTATTGCTTTATACCCCATTTCAATAATTTTCAAAAGGGCTACAGCACTATCTACTCCTCCAGACATAGCCACTAATACAGTTTCATTTTTTTTCATTTTATGATAATACTTTCTAATGCATCAACTAAAGAATAAATATCATTCTTAGCTATATGTTTACCGATTGAAATTCTAACAGTTTTATTTGCGATATCTTCATTAAGACCAATTGATAAGAGCACAGGAGAAGCTTTAGCTGTCCCTGAAGCGCATGCTGATCCAAATGAAATTGCAATATTTCTCATATCTAAATTTAATAATAAACTATGTCCATCAAAATCAAAGAATGTAATATTTACTATACCTCCAAGTCTTGATTTTCCATTTACATTGTATTTAATGTTTGTTTTATCTAATAATTCAAGAAATAAATTCTCCATATTGTTTATATGTGTACTATTTTTTTCTAAATCATTCATAGCAATTTCAAGTGCATGGCATAAACCAGAAATTAAGCTTGGACTTTCTGTCCCTGGACGAATTCCTTTTTCTTGACCTCCTCCAAATATAAAAGGATTAACAGATACACCTGATTTTATATAAATCGCACCAATTCCTTTGGGTCCATAAAACTTATGCGCCCCAAGACTGAGCATATCAATGCTTGATGAATTTAAATTTATTTCTCTTTTACCTACATATTGGACAGCATCAGTATGAAAATAAATTTTATATTCTTTACATATATCGGAAATTTGGTTTATTGGATTAATGGTTCCAATTTCATTATTAACAGCCATAATTGATACTAGCTTTGTATTTGATTTAATGGCTTTTTTTATATTTTGAGATTCGACAATTCCATCTTGGTTTGGTTTTACGTACGTTACTTCAATGTCGATACTTTCTAAATATTCTGCTACATCTAATATAGCAGGGTGTTCATATGAAGCTGTTATTAGATGGTCTCCACTTTTAAGAACTCCACGTAATGCAATGTTATTTGATTCAGATCCTCCTGATGTAAAATATATTTCTGATTGTTTACAATGGAGAAGCTCAGCAATTTTTTTTCTAGAGCGCTCAATTATGTTGTGGGATTTCTGCCCAACTTGATGAATACTTGAGGGATTACCAAAAATATCTTTATTTATTTCATGCATATATTCAGCTACTCTTAAATCTAGAGGAGTAGTTGCAGCTGTGTCAAAGTATAAATTATTTTTTTTAATCATTTGCGAGTGATAAGATTAAAAATTAATTTTCATGCCTTGCTTTGAGGCAATAGTATTTTTGAAAGCTTTTTTTGCTTTATCTTCAATCTCTGATAATTTTTTATCAGAATAAAGAGGATTATAATGATATAAAATAGCTTTATCAACGTTAATTTTCTTTGCTAAATTAACTGTGGTTTCCCACGAGCTATGGCCCCAACCTTTATGGTCTAATAGGTCGGCTCTTGTAAAGTGAGAGTCGTGAATTAATATATTAGCATCTTTTGCTATATTCTCAACGTTTTTATTAAAATGATTTTTTGGATGTTCACAATCAGTAGTATAAACGATACTATATCCATTAGTATCTAATTTGTAAGATGTTGCGTATCCTGGATGAGGATGAAGAGCATATGAGATTGAAGTCTGTTCACTGATTTGAAGAGGCTCTCCATCTAAATCTATAAAATTAATTTTTGCCTTCATAATATCTAACCCAACAGGCCAAAATGTTGAGTCTAAAATTTTATCTGAAAAACTTTTTGTCGATGTGCTTTTATTAAAACCATAGATATTAATTGTAAATGAGCTATCGAATAGTGGAGGAAAAACTAAAAACCCCATAACGTGATCAAAATGGAAATGACTTAAAAATATATTAATTGTTTTAGGACTATTTGAATCTTGGATAATTTCTTTACCTAAATTTCTTATTCCAGAGCCCATATCAAATATAATGATTTCATTATTTGCAGTACGTATCTCAACGCAAGATGTGTCTCCACCGAACAACATTTTATCTTTATCTGCTGTCGGACTTGAGCCTCGAACTCCCCAAAATTTAATATAACTATTCTTCATTTAAAGCCTTTAAAAAATTGATTACACAAAGTATGTATTTTTACAATTAAATTAATATATTGTCAATACATAAATTTAATGAAGAATATATCAAAAGCAAATAATCTTTATCTTATCTTGTCGGGAATTTTTATTGCCTCATTAGTATCATGTAATTTAATTTTTCAAAAATTTTTTGAAATTGAAATTTGGCTTCCTTTCATTGGGAATTATACTTTTTCTCAATCTGTTGGTTTGTTACCATACCCTGTCACTTTTTTGGTTACCGATATTATATCAGAGATTTATGGAAAAGATAGAGCGAATCGGGTTGTAACCTCCGGGCTTGTGGCTTCATTGTTTATGCTCTTGGTTGTGACGTTCGCAGATATTATGCCTATGGCTGCGTGGTCGCCAGTTGACAGTGATACTTTTAGTAAGGTTTTTGGTCTTTCTGCGGCAGCAGTGTTTGCTTCAATGATGGCTTATCTTTTTGCTCAGTATGTAGATATTAGAATATTTCATTTTTGGAAAAATTTAACAAATGGAAAACACCTGTGGCTACGAAATAATGCTTCTACCGTATTTTCACAATTTATTGATACTTTTTCAGTTTTATTTTTATTATGTACTTTTGAAGTAATAAGCTGGGATTTATTCAGTGTTTTGCTATTGAATGGATTTTTATTTAAAGTATTTTTTGCAGCGTTTGATACGCCTTTCGTCTACCTTATTGTTCATTATTTAAGAAAAGAATTTAACCTTAAAGAAAGTGAAGATCTTGGTAAGTTCTAAATATCTAAGATTCTGTTAACAATAGCTTATAATATGAATCTCCGTAATAATTGATTTCATCACTAGAATTTAATCCTAAAGAAAATTAAGGTTTTGAAGATTTTAGTTAATCTAAAACTCTGTTTATAATATCAATAATATCAATAATGTTGATTGTTTGATCTAAATTTGTATCAATTTTATATAAATTAAATATTGAATGAGTATCATTATTTGAAAGAATATAATTAATTGCACAGATAATATCTTGAACATTCAAAATGTTGTCTAAATTTATATCTCCAATTTGCATAGGAATAGAAAATTCAAAATTACTTTTTGTCGCTTTATAAGCTTGATAATTATCAAACTTTAGTTCAAGGACAATATTCCCCTCGTAGTCAACCTCCATTATACTTGCACCAATATGTTGACCTTGTGCTTGCGCAACACCCCAATTAATAAAAGTATTTTGATTTGGGAGTCTTTGAGCACTACCCATGGCTCTTGCTACATATCCATCTGGATGGTGAAATTCCCATACGAGTGTTGCGGTTTTATTCAACTCATCAATTGCATATTCTGCAACTCTAGAGCGTGCCCCTAGGTTTGCTATTGAACGATTATCGAAGACTATTATATTGCCGTTTCCAATACGAGTAACATCATGCTGCATTTCAAATCCATTTAAGGGATCCTCAAGAAATTGAAATTCATTTAGTGGGCCACCCATAATCCAAATTATCTCGCCTGTTGTTCTATGAATTTTAATTACTTCACTGCTTTTTCTATTGGATAGAATTAAATTATTATCGAAATCAACATCTATGCTATTACCATGCATCCATATGATTTGGTTAACTGGGGATTGTAAAATTAAGTCAGTATCTGAAATGTAGTCATTGATATTGAGATGATCATAAGCGAACCAATCAAAAATCAAGTTGTTACTTGAGTCAAACTCTTGGATTCTAAGTATTTCATTTATTAGAGTATATTCATCTCCTCCAATACTTGAAAAATCAACAATTTGCTTATCATACGATTGTACGATGTATGTGTTGTTATCTGTTATTACTATGTCATGAAAATCAGTCATACCTGAGCTGCAAATCACGGAATCTATTTCAGCCATTGTATGATCAGCTACAATCCAAAATGGTTCGCTTAATTGTTCGTTGGGATTATGAAAATAAGTAAGTTTTGAATTATTAAGTTTAAAGTCCATACCTCTGCTTTGATTCATAATAAGCCAATAAAAATCTAAATTTTCATCTAATATTGTCATGTAATCATCTGAACCAGCCCCTGACATAGCATGTATGAATATTTTTCCTGGGTAAGGATTATTGTTTGTTGAAACAACAAAGGTAGGCTCAGAAAATAGAAACGATAATAAGAATATTAGTATAAATTTCATCATAAATAAATTATTATACATTTACTATACAACGTACTTATAAGTTACATTTTTTTACACTAATTCAAAAAAAAAGTGGAATTTTAAAAAAAAATTATTATATTGTTACCCCATTTGTGTGTGGGAAAGTGCGGATTTATATAATAAGAGAGTGTCCTTAATTGTGTGTTTTTCTAGCGTGACGGGTGTCACATTTTATTAGAAAAATATTCTACAAATTTTGTGCAGTGTATTATTTTATAATAATAAGATTTTGAAATAAAATTGACTAATAACTTAATAAAACTCGAGGAGGAGTGATGAAATTTAACGTTAATAAATTAATATTAATGATGTGTGTGTTTTGCATGTCAACTGTTTTTGGTAATTCAATGGTTGGTGCTTCAGATAAGCCTATGGATTTAAATAGGGCTCAGTTAGAAAGTGCTAAAGATTTTATTGAAGCCAACAACTTTTCTTTTACTGTACCAAAAAATGACGGTGACCCTAATTACAGAGTAAGTGTAACTTTGTCTGTATCTGGCGGATCTTATTGTGGTGAGAGACTTTGGGGATTGGGTGATACTTTTTCAGATTTAACTCAAGAAGGCTGTAGTGATTTGGTTGTATCACTTGACCCTGGTACATATTCTGTTGTACTAAGTGATACTTATGGTGATTCATGGAATAATGGATTTATGTATATTACTGCGGGTGGAGCTAATCTTGCAACTTTCACTTGTCCTAGTGGAGTTGATTCAGATGATGGAGCATTTCATGTAGAGTCTTTCACATTCACAGCAGATGATCTTCCTTCTTGTGATGAACCTGCTGCTTGTAATTATGGCGATGCAGCGGTTTGTTCTTTCCCAGAACCAAATGAAGATTGTTCTGGTAACTGTGTTGCTGGATCTAGCCTTGTTACTGTAACTGCATCTGCAAGTTACTCATCTTATTATTCTTATATAGGCTATCTTATTGGAAGCAATGGAAATTATTCTGGCCCGTTTGTTCCAACATCAAGTTCGCCTTCACAAGATTTTTGTTTATTAGATGGTGATAATTCACTATTGACAGGATCTTCATCTGGCTACGGTTGGTATGGAGGAACTCTAACGGTTACTGATGAATCAGGAGATGTTATATTTGGCCCTTTATCTCAGCCTACAAGTGGTTATGAATTTACGTGCACATCTTCAAGTGATTGCACTTCTTGTGCTTCAGATGATTCTAGCTGTGCTGAGATTGAAGTTGGAAATGAATATCCTGGTATTTTCTTGGTATCTGATTTTGGAGTGAATGTTTCTTGTGGTGACTCAACTGCTTGTAATTTTGGTGCAGCTGGAAATTGCACATTTCCTGAAACAAATGAGGATTGCGATGGTAACTGTATTGATTCTAACGCATGTAATGGAAATGATGCAGATGCAGGATCATGTACTTATCCATCAAGCGATGATGTTAATTGCGATGGAAGTTGTGGTGGTGTAAATGGTGCTGTTTTTGACTGTGCTGGCACGTGCGGTGGTACTGCTGTGGATAGTGATTGGGCTTGTGATCCAACAAATATTCAATCAGGTTCATCATCTGCTGGTTCTACTTCAGGATTAATATTTGATGATGGTGGCCTTACAGGTGATTATTCTAACTCTTCAAATAACGCTTACACAATTACAGTTGAAGCGGGTATTATTGAAATAGACGTTATGAGTATTGATATTGAGAATACTTATGATACGTTATGGCTTTGTGATGGACAGGGCTCTCCAGCCTGGTCTCCTTGGAACGGCACAGGGTCTTGTACGCAGTTTACTAATTCTGGGGCAGGATCTTCTTGGGCTTCTTCTGGTTCTGTTGCGGGTGTTTATTTTGAAAGTGATAGTTATGGTAATGGAGCTGGATTCCAGCTTTCATGGTCAAACAATACCGATCTTTGCGAAGATTCAAACGCTTGTAATACTGGCGCAGTTTCAGCTTGTGTATATCCAGCTGAAGGATTTGATTGTTCTGGAGATTGTTTAAGTGGAACAAAATACTCATTGTCAGCTTCATGTACTTATCCATCATATTATTCATACATGAGTTATTTTATTGATGATGGTTCAGAACAGTTAGTATCTGGAAGTGACCCTATTGATGTATGCTTGGCTGATGGTTTGCACAGCTTTAATGCTAGTTCATCTGGTGGCTATGGTTGGTACGGTTGTACCGTTACTATTTCAGATGGTAACGATATGGTTTTTGGACCTTATACAAATACATCAGGTTACGAATTTAATTGTACATCTGATGATGATTGTGTTTGTTCTGATACTACTCCTGATTGTATTAGTGTAGGTGGATCGCAAATTGTTGGTGATGAAAGTTTTGCAACTACTTGGCATCAAGTTGCGTTTGCTTCAGGCAATTACACTTGTCCTGATACAGCTGCATGTAATTATGATGCAGATGGTATTTGTGTTTATCCTTTAAATGACAATACAAACTGCGACGGAACTTGTGGTGGTGTAGCTGGCGCTGTTAATGATTGCGCAGGTGTTTGTGGTGGTAGTGCAGACCCAACTTCATGGGATTGTGATTCATCTAACATGGCATATGTTGATGGTCAAACTTTATCCGATGATACTGGTTCATTAATGGATCCGGGTGGAGACTTGAATTATGGAGATGGTGAACTTTATTCTGTTACCATTACAAATAGCGGAAGCGGGTTATTACAGTTATCTTTTACAGAGTTTGAGTATGAGTCTAACAGCACTTGTAGTTGGGATTACCTAATGATTAATGATGGCGGTGTTGAAACAAAGTATTGTGGAACTACTCCTGGTGATGGTGGTGTTTATACTGCATCAGGAAACTCTCTAACTTTAACACATAAATCTGATGGAAGTACAAACAAAGCTGGTTTTGATTTAACTTGGGCATATGTTACACCAGGTTGTACTGATACTACAGCGTGTAATTATGATTCAGCTGCACAGGTTAATGATAGTTCTTGCACGTACCCAGCAACCAATTATGATTGTGCTGGTGATTGCTTGCCAGAGCTTGTAGATAGTTGTGGGCAATGCGCAGGTTCAAATGCATCTCAAGATTGTGCCGGAACATGTTCTGGTTCTATGGCTCAAGGTACATTTTCATTAAATATATCTTATGATGAGGGTGATACAGAAAATGAAATTTATATGTTAACAGCTGGTGGTGATAATTGGGATGTTGAAAATTGTAGTAATTTTAGTGCATCTAGTGGTGAATCATTATCTTTCTCAGCTGATTGTAATTTTGCTAGTGATTTTTGGTCAGGTGCAGTATCAATGACATTAGCTGTAGGTGATGTCTCTACTGGGCACGGAACAATTAACTTGTCAGGTAATGGTTTTAGTGTTAGCGTAGAGGGGGCTGTGGATTTGAATAACAGTACTGGCAACACTTTAATCGGTGATACTAATGCTGTTTCAGTTGGTGGTGCTTACGCTGACAATTGTAATGAATGCGATACCGATCCTTCGAATGATTGTGTGCAAGATTGCTCAGGAGAATGGGGTGGTACTAATGCTCTAGATGGTTGTGGTATTTGCGGTGGTCTTGATGCATCTAAAGATTGTGAAGGAACATGTTCTGGAACTTTTGCTCAAGGACAATTTAGTTTAGATATTTCTTATGCTGATGGTGATACTCAAAATGAAGTATATGCATTAACAGCATCTGGTTCTAATTGGTCTGTTTCTAATTGCTCCGATTATGTTGGTGATGGTGGCGAGAGTGGTGCTTTATCATTCTCAGCTAATTGTGACCTAGTTAGTGATTTTTGGGTTGGACCTGTATCCCTGGCTTTATCTGTTGATGATTCAAGTACTGGGTTGGGTTCAATAAGTATAACAGGAAATGGTTTAAGTGCGAGTCTTTCTGGAAGTATTGATACTGCTAATAGTGTAGGTAATACACTGGCTGGTGACATACAAGAAGGTTCTGTTGGCGGTGCTCCAGATAATGACTCTGATGGTTCTTGTGATGACGTTGATAGTGATGATGATAATGATGGAACAGCTGATGTTGATGACTGTAATCCAATGGATGCTAATGTTAGCTCATTAAATGTATGCGGTTTTTGTGAAGCTGCAGCTTCATCTGTTTCGTGTGATGGTAATTGCATTGGCACATTATCAGCAGGAACATTTTCACTATCTGTTGGTCAAGAAGATGCAGAAGGCAATGACAATGCAACTTTATCAGCTAGCGGTGATAACTGGAGTATAGCAGACTGTGGTGATTGGAATGCTGAAGGCGGAGATAATACAGATCTTGCCTTCTCTGCTGTTTGTACTTTAAATAGTGATTTTTATGTAGGTTCAGTATCAATTACATTGGCAGTAGCGGATGAAACGGATGGTTCAGGATCTGTTGCAGTTGTCGGAGCTAGCTTCTCAACTACTTTAGCTGGAACTGTTGATGATTTAAGTTTATTCCCAAATATTACGGGAGTATTACAATCTGGAGATTCAGGTGACTTGGTTGATGCAGGCTGTGGTTGTGGTGAACCAGCTGCTACTGAGTATTATAATTGTAATGATACTTGCATAGTTGATACCGATGGTGATGGTGTTTGTGATGAGCTAGAAATATCTGGTTGTACTGATTCTTCTTCATGTACTTATAATCCAAATGCAACTGAATCAGATGATTCATGCTTATATACAGATACTTGTGGTTTCTGTGACGGTGGAGATGCTAATCTTGATTGTGCAGGAGACTGTTCAGGTGATTTAGCTGATGGTTCATTTACTGTTCTTCCGGGTATATCATTTTCTGGTTCTGCTGGAGATGGTTCTTGGGATTTATCTGGCTGTGTACTTGTATCAAGTACTGATACAGCTGTCAATGATTTTGTGACTAGCAATGTATCAACATTTGACTGTGATTTTACAAGTAATGTTTTTGTTGGTAACGTCCCTGTTTCATCAACACAAGTTCTTTTTGCTGGATCTTCTAATCCAGCAGGATATTTGTTTGATGTAACATTAGATGGAGGAAATCAATTTAATTTTGCAATGACTGCAATAATATCTGGTTCAAGCGATGCTGGTATTGCTGGTGCTGCTTCATGGTCAGACACTTTCGGTTTAGTAGGAACTGGTGTTGATAATAAAGGTACCGATTGTAATGATGAATGTGGTGGTTCAGCTGCCGTTGATGATTGTGGTATATGTGCTGCTGGTACAACAGGTCTAATTACAAATGCAAATAATTTAGGATGTGGTTGTTATAATGCCGCTCCTCTTTCTTATTTTGAAGATGCAGATAGTGATGGATTAGGATCGAATGGTTCAGATTCAGTGACATATTGCTTGATATCCGATGATTGTGCCAATGTAGATGGTGGTTGTTCATCTGGAACTGTACCGCATACTGTTGTTCCTGGCCAGCCTGCCGGGCCAGATTCATGCGAGGATAACTTAGTTAATGGTTCGTCTTTTTCTGATGATATTTACAGCGATGATTGTGCTTACTATGCTGGTTCATATTGGGCTGCTAGTTATTGCGATGATGAATATATGTATGATGCATCAACCGGTACTAATGTTTATGCTGATGACGCATGCTGTTCATGTGGTGGTGGTACAACATTGCCAGGTACACCTGCTACACCTGATTCATATGATTTTTTATGGGTATTAAATGATACAGATGCTGATGATGCGTGTGCATCAAATGTTCATGATTGTAATGGCGTTTGTGATGGTCCTGGTAATAATACTGATACTGCTGATGGTTCATGCTGTGTATCTGGTTCAGTTGATTGTGCTGGAGTGTGTGACTCTGATTTAATTGGTACAGGTGTTGACAACAAAGGAACTGACTGTGATGATGTATGTGGTGGACCGGCAGAAGTTCATGGCTTAAATTGGACTCAGGGTGCATCTGCTTCATGGTCTACAGATTCTCAAACCTCTTTTACTATTAGTGATTCTAATAGTGATTTAGTAGCAGATGATTCTGATTTCTCAGCATGTTTCTTAGCTGGTGAAACTTATGAGGTATCATTATGTGATACTGCTGGAGATGGTTGGTCTGGCTCAACATTGTCAATTGATGATGAGGTATACAGTGGACCTTATTCTGATTTTTCTGCTAATGAATGCCTAGTAACATCCTTCAGTTTAGATGGAATGGGTGGCTGTATGAGTTCTGAAGCAACTAATTATGATTCAAGCTTATCTTTTGATTGGGATAATGGATCTTGCTTATGGTTTGCTGCTACTCCAGTTAACTTTACTGTAACTGCAGAAGATTCACCTTCCGATTATCCTGGTGATATTGGATTTAGAATATCATGGGATGCCGTTGACCATGCTCAGACGTATGTTTTAGAATATTTTGATGCTACAGAAATTGGAAGTGCTTGTGATTATTCAGCCACAACTGCTGGTATTATAGCTTGTGATGGTGATTGTAAGCCTGCATCCTGGATAAATGATGGTTTTTGTGATTCATATAGTGATATGGATTGTGCTGCTTTAGATTGGGACGGTGAAGATTGCTGTGAATATTCTAATCAAATGCAATCAGATGACCCAAATGGTTTGTGTTACCAAGCAGCAAATGTTGATTGGGCAGCAGAATGTGCTGCAGTTAATGGTGTTTACTGTGGAGAAGGTAATAGCGCATCTACTGTTCAAAACGATTGCGTTGCTTCATACTTTGTATGTGATGGAGATAACGATTGCTTAGATGGCTCTGATGAGGTGCTTGTATCCCAGGGAGGTGATTGTGCTGACCCTGTTCCAGGAGATTCTTGTCTAAAACTTTATTATGGTAACCTATATTATGGAACACTAGACTGTGATTTATCTTGCGAGTTTGCCTCAACTGTATCAAGTTATACAGGTGATGGTTACTGCGATAGTATAGATCAGCCTTATGGCATATACTTAGACTGCGCAGAATTCAGTTATGATGATGGTGATTGTGCAGGCACATTGGCTTCAGCTGGTCTTTCAGATTTTGAATTAGTTAAAATGCAACATTTTGTTAATAATCTAAGAAATGATAATTTAAATATTGATGAATTATCAAAAATTTCTTTAGATGAGGCGTATGAAAATCAATTAATTAATAAATCTGAATACATTAGCTACTCAAATGATATGGCTTATAGTAATCTTCCATTATTAGATCAATATTCAAATGATAGTAGTTATGAATACAGAACGCCAGTTGGTTGGATTACTATGGGTACAATTGGTGTGACAGAATACTTTCATTCAGGATTTTCTTATGGAGATTCTAGAGAATACAGAGTGGCTACTTTAACAAATAGTGGTATTGGTGTATTTACAGATGGCGATTCAGATACTGTTCCATTATTAACTGCTCCTACTAATTTAAGTATTGTTGCTGGTCCCCAAGATCCAAATGATATAAATAGTTATGAGTATGTCAATTTACTTTGGGAGTATCCAACATTTCAAGCTCCACCATTTCCTGACTGTGCAGGTAATCCAGCCGGTATTGGTGATGGTTTCTGTGAAGCAGCAAATAATAATGAATTATGTGGCTATGATGGAGGTGATTGTTGCGCAGATTCCTGTGATGCTACTTTAGATACTTATTCATGTACTGAATGTGAAGATTGTGGTACTCAGGCAGATGATGGTTGGTCTAGCTGTTACGATCCAAGCAATGGTGGTTCAGGTGTGCCTACATGTAATGATGATTATCAATTTGGTGCAGTTGTGGCTGAGTGTTATAATTATTCAAATACTTTAGAGCTTTACTGGAACACTGGTTGCTCTGGGCAGATTAATTTAAATGGTACGTTACTTGTAGCTAATACAGATGTATTTAATCCTCCAATTATTTTGTGGGGTTTAAATCCAGATGTTGAACAAACATTAGAGTTTATAGTTGATGGTGAAGTTGTTGCAACTGAGGTGGAAACTTCAAGTGATGAGGATTGTGCAGGTCCTGTTGCAAATTGTGGACCATTAGCTGTTTATTCAGCATCAAATATTGGAGATGGTTATTGCTCAGGTATATTTAATAGTGCTGAATGCGATTGGGATGGTGGTGACTGTTGTCCAGGAGACTGTGAGGGAAGTGATTGCTCTTGGTATGGTGGTGAATGTCCTGATTGTGTTGATCCAGATTCAGCTGATTTAGCTGAAGGTGGTCAATGCTATGTCGCACCTTGTTATGGTGTATCTATTTCGTCAACTAACGATAGTTGGTGTAATGAAGTTTCGTGGAAAGTTCTTTCAGCTGAAGGCTACACAGTAGCACAAGGTGGTTGTAATGCTAATGTATGCTTAGACTCATTAGCACCAGGATGGACAGTTGAATTATCAGATTCTTATAATGATGGTTGGTCTGGATGTGTTCTAACTGTAGATGGTGTTGATTTTCAGTTAAATTCAGGTGGCTTTGCTTGTTATGATTCAACAGGTGCAGCTTGTCCAACAGATGGTGGTGGTGGTGCTCCTGTATGTGGCTCAGAATGTCCTGCAGGTCAGTACTTTGATGGAGGATCATGCTATGGATGTGATTTCTGTGTAAACACATACGATGATAGCGCATGTTCATCTGACACTGGAAATGATTGCTGTGGTGCATGTGGTGGTTCAGCATCTGGTGACTGTTCAGGAACGTTAGCTGCAGGTACTAATGATGATCTACTTAATTCAATTAAAGATGCTAGAATTGAGCTCAACTCAATGGAAGAAAATTCTAAAGAATGGTGGTCTATGTATAAAAAACTAAATGGTGGTGCTGTTATTACAGACGGACCAGAAAGTGATTTAATTGATAGAGATGCTATTAGTTCAATTCCTGAGTTTGATATGGTTTCAGAAGATCTTATTGGTCTGATAACTCAGTTTGAGTACAAATTGAACATTTTTGAGAATTCTAATTCTCAAGAATACAGAGCTGCTGAAGGGTTTGTTGTTTACAGCGTTGATTCTGATGGATCTACATCATTGATTGGCTCAACAACAACTGCTCCGCAATTTACAGTAACCTCTAATACGGTTGGATGTTATGCTGTAGGTGCATATGATTCCTCTCCATCATTTTACTCAGAACTATCTAGTACAGTATGTATTGACGCGTATGCATGTCCAGTATTGGGTGATGTAACTCAAGACGGCTTGGTTAATGTGTCAGATATTGTTTATCTTGTAAATTCTATCTTAGGCTCAGGTCTTGATGCAGGTTGTGCAGATATGAATGGTGATGGTTCAGTAAATGTGAGTGATGTTGTTGCTCTTGTTAATGTAATCTTAAACCCTAGAACTGCATCTTTTGATGATGCTTCAGAAACAGTTTTATTAGTTTCTGATGATTCATTAAAATTACAATCCAATGGATTTGTTCAAGGTGTTCAATTAACATTATCACATGATTCTGGATTTGAAATAGAGCTATCTGATGCGTATGTTTCAGAATACAAGACAACAAATAATGAAACTACATTAATGATTGTAACAGATGGTTCTCATTCAATAAATGACATTGCAACATTTAGTGGCGATATGATTATTGAATCTATTCATGTGGTTAATCAATCGGGTGATGTTACCGTAGAAGAAACTGTTGAGCTTGCAAACTTTGAAGTTAAAGTTACAGGACCAAATCCATTTAATCCTTCTACTCAATTAAACATTGTTGTTCCTGAGGCTGGGTTTGTATCGGTTAATGTATACAATATCTTAGGTCAAAAGGTTGCAACTCTAGTTGATGGGTATATGGACGCAAGTAGTGCTGGTCATATGGTTAACTTTAATGCAAGTCATTTAGCAAGTGGTGTTTATCTTGTTAGAGCTGTTACAGCAAATGATATTGCAACACAAAAGCTAATGCTTCTTAAGTAATAGAGTAAATATTATAAATAAAAAAGGCCTCCAAATGGAGGCCTTTTTTGTTACACATTGAAATAATTTAAAAGTGGTTAACTGCCAGCATTTTTAATAGATTCTAATTAGTAATCAAGGTTAATATTTAAAAAAAGATTTTGGAGTAAATATGGTAAATATAAAAATTAAACTATTATTCATTTTATGTTGTTCGTTATTATTCTCAGAGGTTAAGATTAATGTTCTTGAGAGTAATGATGATCATGTAATTATTGAATACACAGTTAATGATTTTACAACAAACTTAGTATCATATGAAAATGAGGTTTATAACGAAATTATATTAAATGATGAGCCGAGATTTATAGAACAAAATAAACCACAATTACCACATATTAATCGATCATTTATAATCCCTGATTTTTCTTCAATATCTGTTGAAGTTTTATCATCAAATTATAGTGAGTATGAAAATATGAATATTATACCTTCAAAAGGTAATATTAAAAGGAATATTGATATAAATGATGTGCCTTACGTCAAGGGTGATACTTACAATAAAAATGTTTTTTTTCCTTCAAGCTTATACGAAGTAAATGATCCCTATATTCTAAGAGATTTTAGAGGACAAGTAGTGCAGCTTAATCCATTTCAGTTTAATCCGGTTACTAAAGTAATGAAAGTTTATAATAAAGTAATCTTGAAATTGACTTTTAATGGCACGAACACTGAAAATCAATTTTATAGAACACTAACATCTCAAAAGAAAATAACTAAAGATTATTCTTATATGTATATGGAGCGTTTTTTGAATTATACACATGATTATAGATATACTCCTGTTTCAGAAGAAGGTGAGATGCTAGTTATCTGCTACGATGATTTTTGCGATGAAATGTCTGATTTTGTAGATTGGAAAAATCAAAAGGGTATTAAAACTACATTGGTTCAAAAATCAACAGCGGGAAATAGTGCAAATGCAATAAAAGACTACATTGAAAATTTTTATGATAACAATGATTTAGTGTACGTTTTATTTGTAGGTGATAAGGATCAAATCCCAACGTTTACAGTTGGTTCTGGAATGAGTAGTGGTGAGTGTGATATATGCTATGGTTACTTATCTGGAAATGACTCTTATCCTGAACTGTTTGTTGGAAGATTTTCAGCTCAAAATTCATCCCATGTAAATACAGCTGTCGAAAGGACTATTAATTATGAAAAAAATCCTGATACTAATGGGAACTGGTATCGTAAAGGTTTAATGATTGCCTCAAATGAAGGGCAAGGTAATGGTCATGATGGAGGTGAAGGAGATTGGCAGCACGCTCAAAATATGAGAGACGATTTAATGGATTATTATTATAATTCAGTGGATGAAATGTATGAAGGGTCTCAAGGTGGTCAAGATTCAAATGGAAATCCTTCAGATTCAATGGTTAGAAATTCTATTAATGATGGTCTAGGAATAATTCATTATACAGGCCACGGTGATACTGATGTTTGGGTAACATCAAATTTTAATACTGGCGATGTAAATCAATTAACAAATGTTAATGAACTACCTTTTGTTTGTACAGTAGGTTGCAAGAGTGGTGATTTTGGAGATGGAACATGTTTGGGTGAAGAATTTCTTAGAGCTACTAATAATGGCAGTCCAACTGGAGCCATTGCTACTTTTATGTCAACGATATATCAAGGGTGGGCGCCTCCTATGGAAGCTCAAGATGAAATGGTTGATATATTAGTAGAAAATTATTCAAATAATAGAAAATACTCATTTGGTGGTATTTCATGGAATGGTTGCCTTAAAATGAATGATGAGTATGGTTCTAGCGGATACGATGAGACGGATCACTGGACATTGATTGGTGATCCAAGTGTCGAGCTTAGAACAAATTCACCTTCAAATTTAAATGTAAGCCATAGTGATTCAATGGATGCATCAGAACCAGCGCTTGAAATTACAGTTAGTGGTAATAATGACCACGTAGTTGGCGCGTTATCATATGATGGAACTTATTTAGGTTCATGCTATTTAGATGGTTCAAATTCATGTGTTATTGTATCTGAGGAAGATTTATCAAATTTTACTGAGGTTACTTTAACTGTAACTGGGTATAATAAAAGTCCATACATGGCTCAAATTGCTATGGGCTCTGCTTGTTCTGGATATTCTTCTGGAGATATTAATGCAGATTCAACTATAAATGTTTCTGATGTAGTTGTTTCTGTTGGGATTGTTTTAGGGACATTGTCTGCAGATGAGTGTCAAATGGAATTTGGTGATATTAATCAAGATGGAACAATCAATGTAAGTGATATTGTATTGCTTGTTGGTTTAATACTGGGTTAGTCTTTAATAAACTGGTCTTTTATTTTCATCATATAGCTATAGGCATCATCATATGAATTTGGAAT
>CERI01090677.1_pt1 | contig 31310 bp, 36 predicted proteins | sample 350261 | NCBI WGS metagenome assembly CERI01 (sample SAMEA2620979, study PRJEB7988) | marine metagenome | isolation source: saline water (ENVO:00002010), including
ATTATAATCAAATTCGACAATATTAAAACTATTTACAAATTGTAGATTAAGATGTTTGTCGCTTATTTTATGAATTAAAAATCCATTGTTATTTGTTGAATAAAATGTTCTCACTTCGATGTTTGAATTGTTTTTATATACTTGCGATTTATAAGCCCCTGCTCCATTAACACAAAAATAAAGATTATCATATTTTAATAATTGAAAACTGTGATCGTGGCCTGAAAAATAAACATTTACTTTATATTGTTGTAATAAAGGCAAAAGGAGCTGTATCATTTTATCATAATTTCCATAATGAGCATTAGAAAATAATTGATAATGTCCATATACAAAAATCCATTTAGATTTTTTTTTGTTCGCTTCTATTAACATACTTTCAATTTTTAAAATACTTTTTTCAGCGTCTTTTTGCGTATATAAATGTGTTGTGTAATCATATAGTTCAGGATATAATTTAATTGTATCTATAAAAATATGAGAAGTGTTTGATTTTTTGTCATAATAATGAAATTCATTTTCGGGCATAACCCAATTTTTTGAATAGGTTGTCATTTCTATTTCAGCATTTACGCTATTCATTCCGCCAAGATAATCATGGTTTCCTAAAACAGAAAACCAACTAGTATAGTGTAATTGAGGATAAGGACTAATATATCTGTCGAACCATACCTTTTTCCATTTTTCATCGTCTATTCCTGTTACCCCATTTTCATAAAAATTGTCTCCGAGCGATACAAAAAACACCGGCGGACTATAAATGCTGTAATTACCTATAGATAAAGCAACATTATCGGCAACATTTTGTATTAAATCATTTGCTCCCCAATCGCCGATTGAGTAATATATTAGTAAATAATCCATATAATAGTAAATATTATATATTATTATGAATAATAACACATATATAAATATAAAAAAATTCAATTGTGAAAGCGACGCTCAAAGCGTAATAAATATAATTGAAGAGAATTATAAATTAGAAAAAGAATTTAAATTAATAATAGAAACAAAACAATTAAATCACAAGAATGTATCATTAAATAATGTATATTATATTTCTAATTGGTTAATTCAATTAAAAAGTAAAAAAACGCAATATTTAAAGCATACAACAATTAAAATTTACAACAATTATATTTATAGTTTATTATATTTTTTGTTTACATATTTGAGTCGTCCAGTTGCTCCAGTAGAAGTAATTTTATACAATGAAAATGATATAGAAAAGATTAAAACATTTTATCCATAATAATAATATAAAAATTGAGTTTAAAAATAAATAAAAAATTGATTTTAAATAATTCTGTAAATAAAACTAATATGGAATCAACAATACCAAAAATTACAACAGAGAACTATAATACTATAAAATTATACTATGATGATGTTTTGAATAAAAATAAAGATTTAGTTGTAACCACTAATGATGAACCAACGCCGATTGATTGTGTAGAAGAAATGATTAGTAAGATTCCTGAATCATTTTGGAAAAATAAAAATATTAAAATTTTAGATCCGTGTTGTGGATGTGGAAATTTTCCATTTGTTGTTTATTATAAATTGCTTAGATATCATGATAAAGAACATATTTTAACTAATATGTTATATTTTAATGATTTAAATATCAACCGCACAGATGCGATGAAAACGATTTTTGATAATAGTTTAAATCTTTATAATGAGGATTTTTTGAAAATAAACATGACAGAAAAATTTGATTTAATTTTAGCAAATCCGCCATACGCAAAATTACTTCCAAATGGTAAACGAGCATCAAAAAATCATAATTTGATAGGGTTATTTATAACAAAATCGCTTGAACTTCTAAATCCAAATGGACTATTGCTCTATATAACGCCAGATAATTGGATGTCTTATGCTGATAGAAACACGCTTATTAGCGATTTAACTAAGTTACAAATTACTTATTTAAATATACACATCGCTAAAAAATATTTTAAAAATGTGGGATCATCTTTTGTATGGTATTTAATTGAAAATACGCCTTCATATAAACCAATCAACGTTGAAGGGATATGGAATAAAAAAATATATACAGATAATGTTGAAAGTGAAGAACGAAGATATATTCCACTTTATTATAATAAAATTATTCAATCTATATTACAAAAAACGATTGATAATACTAATATTCAAAAATTTGATGTACAAACCAGCAGTGATTTACACAAATATACAAAAAAAACATTTATTTCTACAACACAAGATGCCACATTTAAATATAAACTAATACATACACCAAAACAAACTGTATGGAGTTCTCGTCCACATAAATTTCAAGACGGGTTTAAAGTATTTATTTCTACAACATCTTATTATGGAACATTTGTAGATAATTGTGGAATGACACAATCAATTGCATTTATTATGTGTAAAGACGAGGAAGAAGCAAAAAAAATAGGTAGTGTTTTGAATCATCCTATGTATAAATTCATTAACAACATATGTCGTTATGGGAACTTCAATAATATTCGCATTCTACAAAATTTTCCTTATTGCAATAATTATGATGAAGTGTATAAAAAATTTAACATAAGTGAAGATGAAATTAACTTTATTGAATCAAATTAATGATTTTTATACGATTTTTATACTTAAGATCCAGTTTGAACACACAACATGGGTATATGACCATAGACATCCTTGAATCTTTTTGTCAACATCGTTTCTTCATCACGCACAGTTGAACTTCTGCACGTCTTTGTTACACCAAACCTAGTTTTTTCTATTAATGTTGGGGGGCAAGGAATGCCATATATTTTAACATCCATACCTTTATTTTTTGCTGTATAGTTACATTCGCTAATAATAAAATTAGTAGTTGAACATGATCCTTTATCCATTGCTCGGGTTGTACCACAAGAATATGATTCATATCTCTCTTTCAAAGAAGTAACTGTCATACCAATTTTAACTACATGATCATTATAAGATAGTATATATAACCAATCATTAGCATCTTCTTGCCATTCAGTACAAAGTCCCATATAATCAATTTTTTTACCTTTATAATCGGGATCATCTGTTAGGTATTCTCTTTGTTTTTTGCTAAGATCTCCATTTTTATTATATTTGATCGGGAAGTTATCAGGTGTATTAACAACACAATCCGCGATATAAATAATATCTTCACCAATAATAGTTTCAAATTCTTGAATAGTTGGTTCATTATCAATATTAAATAGAAACTCATTATTTTGTATGTAATTACCTAACTTAGCGTAAGCCTCTTTTTTATCATTTTTTTTATTATTTATGATTGGACGCATCTCTTGCGTTGCGGGAGGCGATGTTGCTTGCATAATACTTGCCATGTTTATTTGAAGGAGTGCAATCTATTTGCCATCTGTGTTAGGTTCAATTTTTTTTTTAATCCTTTTTTAATTATTTCGTTAAAATTGAACTTAATGTATGATCACTATAATTATTATAATATGGAGTCTTTACCTGTAGAACTTCAGCGGATAATTGTAAGATTTATTCCCAGAAATGATTGTGCACAACTAATATATGATTCAAAAAAAGATTTATCATTAAAATACACAAGAAAATATAAATTTGAAAAACAATTATATATTGATAGAATTTGGGAATATTTAAAACCAACATCATTAAAAACAATATTTTATGGCGGAGAAAATAAAATTATTGTCAGAAATTCAATCAGTAAAGGGCAATATATAGATTTGAATAATATGAATATATTATAGTAGAAATAAACTGATTGTTGTTGCGAATTATACTGCATTTTTTTTTCTTGCATACATGGCTAATGTAGGATCTTGTGATATGCATACTGTAACAGATTCGCCGTTCTCTAACAGTGAAAACATCGAAATGACCCTCCAAGAATATATATTACTTACATCTTCTTGCGGTGTCATAGGATTGTATGTAATATTTTTCATATTTTCATTATAATCAAAATAATAATTATAATATTTTTCAAATTCGGGAATTCCTCCCAATTTTATTGAAGTTCCGTAACAATCATTCATTTGTTTCGCGTCATTGTATAAACTGGAAACATATCCATTTCTAATAAAGGAAAATAATAATACCCAGTGTTCTATATAAATATCATAAAAAGACAAATTTAATGAATCATTTATTTCATTTTTAAATAAGTTATCTTCAACAATTCCAAATATGCGGGCAAACACATTTGCTCCCAAAAGTCTCCCATTTAAATAACTATCTTTTAAGTATTCCAAATCAACATATAAATATTTATAATCTTTAAAAACAACTTTTCTAAGCATTATAAATAAACAATATTATATATTTTAAATTTATTTTATTTATTATATTTTTGTTGCGTTGAACCCCCATCGATTACTAATTCCGCTCCATTTATAAATTCACTTGAATCTGATGCTAATAATGATACAATACCGGCTAAATCGTTCGGTTCTCCAAACCGGTTTAATGGCGTATGATCTAATATTGCATTTATTCTTTTTTCTGTTAACATTTTTTTATTTTGTTCTGATGGAAAAAATCCGGGAACTAATATATTTGTATTTATTTTTTTGCTTCCATATTCTCTAGCAATGTTTTTTGAAAAATTATGAAGAGCGCTCTTACTAGCTGAATACATATATACATCTGACAATGGCGTTAATCCACTAATTGAACCTATATTTAAAATTTTACCAGGTTTGTCTAATTCTAATGTTTTTTTTATATAAACCTGACAACAATTTATCACAAAAAAAAAGTTTATATTAAAAATATTTATCATTTCATTATATTTAATATCCATTAATGGCGTTGAACTATTCGCCCCCGCGCCATTTATTAACATATCAACATATTTATATTTACTATATATCATCTCAAACAATATTTCTATTTTGTCTATATATACATCAAAATTATAAAAATGTATTTTTTTATTTTCAAGTAAATGTTCTATTTTGGTTTTGTCTCTACCAATAATTATAACAGTGGCATTTTGGTCAACGAGTACTTCGGCCATTTTACTCATTAATACCCCAGTACCTCCAAATATTAATATAGTTTTATTTGATAAATCAAAATGCGTCATAATAATATATTCAAATATTTAAATAATTAAATATTTAAATTCTTTATTTATTTTATTCGATTTTCAAATATTTTTATATATGATTATAATAATGTTAAAAAGACATTATGTTCATAAAATTACTTTATACAAAATAAAAAGTTTTGAACCTAATATTAAAAACAAAAAAATGCTATTTTACAAAACAAAATCATATTTACAGCAGCTGTATAATCTACAAATATTTAATGAATTAAAATGAGAAATATTGCCTGGTGATACTATAAGATATATTAAAGAATTTTTAATCTATTAATAAATTGCTCATTTTATTTAAACCAATCAAATATCTTTAAATTATTTTTATAAATTATTATAATAATTTTTTATATAAAGATAGAATTTTATATTATTTAACAGAAATGGCAACAGACAACGCAAAATATATAGAATATAGTAAAGGTGCTGTACCAGAATTAAATAATATACCCCCTTGCTCTTTTCATTACAAAAATATTATCAAAACGCCTAATTTATTTGCAGAATATTTAACATTGCGTAAAAATCAATTAATATATGATAATTTAAAATGTGCTACGAGTCATGAATATTTTGTATTAGAAGGATCTGGGAAAACAATTATAAAGTCGTCGCCAGAAAATATAATTACTTGGAATAAAGGAGATGTTTTTATATTGCCATACGAAACAAATGATGTGGTACATTTGTCTTTTGAAGATAATACTATTATTTTTACTGCAAATGACAGTCCGATTTTGGAATATTTAAATTGTAAACCAATATGCCCGAAGTTTTTACCTACGCATTTTTTAAATAGCGATATTATGAAAAAATTAAACAATTTAAGATGTGACCCTGAAGTAAATAGTAAAAATAGAAATGGGATATTATTAACAACCGATCATATGATGAAGGAAAAATTGAATACATTAACTCATACTATGTGGTCTTTGTATAATTTCATACCTCCGAATACAATTCAACCGCCGCATCGCCACAATTCTGTAGCAATAGATTTATGTGTTGATATTGACGAAGAAACCTCAAATAAAGGTCTTATTTATACTCTTATGGGTAAAAAATTAGATGAAAATAATAAAATATTAAATCCTATTAAAATGGTTTGGAAAAAACATCATTCTTTTGTAACGCCGCCTGGGTGGTGGCATTCGCATCACAATGAAAGTGATACGACTGCGTACGTTTTTCCGGTACAAGATGCGGGATTGCATACATATATGGAAACATTAGATATATCATTTATATAGGTCTGTAAAAACGTAAAATTTGCATAAATTCGTCATCATCTAAAAATGTATGTGTTTTATTTTTTTCATTTCCATTTTCTTTATATTGGATATATTTATTATTTGTATTTTTATGATTAGGTCTTTTTAATATATTCCAAACAACAATGTGATTTCCTAGATAAATTAATGCTAAACACAATCTTAGGTTTATCATTAATATTACTTGGTGTATTCTTTTTATTTCAATTTTATAAAAATTGAAATACTTTAAACAAACTAACTTAAGTGTAGTTAATAATGGACGATACTGACCGATCAGATCAACACGAATTGATGGATAGTTTGAGGAGACTAGACCAAAAAGCCCTTTACGAAAAATCATTTACCTATATAAGATCAAAAACAAATCAGCAAACTGTTACTATTGAACAAGTAATGAGTTGTTTTCTAAGCGATGATACTAACCAAGATGAAAAGTTTCATTTGGGATGGACTGCGCTCAGTATGTTTTATGATCGAAAAGAATCTCTTAAGCAAAAGGGCGTAAGTGAGGAAACATTTAAGGAAATTATTGCATGTATTGTTGAAAAAATGGTCTAATTAAATATCAAAATTCATTAATAATCTTAATAATAACGCAAATACTATACTATGCAATATTAATCCGGCGCCAGTTGGACACCCATTCTTATTACATATTTTTAATAAACTTCCTAGCAGCGAATTTACGAATTTGAACATGAAGGGAGAAGCAATCACTAAAAATAAAATAGTGGTATAAATAGTATATCTCCATTTGTCTTCATTCGTGCCTCCACTTTTTTTACCATAGCAACATTTTCCTCCCATTATATATTATATTTAGATTTTTATTTTTTACACCTGTGAACATTTAAAACGCCAATCACACATTTATTATTTTCTTGCCGATTTCTTCTTTGTTGTTAATTTTTTTCTTACGGATTTCTTCTTTTTCATTGTTTTATGTAATTTTAATTTATTAAATTTTGGACTACACATTTCTGAGTTAAATAGTCTTTTTGTAATTAAATTATTAAATGGTTTATCAAATACGTATTTAATATTAATTGGTTTGAATGGTATACCATATAAAAACACCTTATTGTTAAAAATTTTATTATCTGTATATTGACATGGAGTATTTGACCACCAATCAGTTAGCTCATACAAATATGGTTTTTGTGTGTTTTTATAATATCCATTAATGTAGTAAAACTTATTTTTTATTTTAATAGATTTAATATTTTGATATGACATCCATTCTTTTATAGGATATTTTACTATTTTAGTTACATGTCCCAACGCATCTATAACTATAATATCTTGGGTAGTTTTATTGATTAAAATAGGAAATGTATGTTCATAATAATTATTGACAAAAATCATTTGTTTATTTACAAATTCTCCGTGACCTCCAGATGCGTATACTGGTTCAACCAAATATGTATCATTTGTGTCATTATAATATAAATATATTCTCATTAAATATAGTAATAAAAGTCTATGTTCTCTACAATCTCCTGTAAAATATAATAACATAGATAGACTTGTTGGCACAAATTTATTCTTATATTTTTCATATGTTCCTATATTCATACACATATTACGGAAACTATTTGTTATTTCATCGAACTGAAGCCATCTTGATTTCTTAATATCATTAAATAAAAAAGTTTTTAATTTTTCTTGTACCAATTCGATACATTTTTCTATAACTAATTTTATATTTGAAATAGGTATGTCCATAATTCCGTATTCTTCTAATACTTTTATTAGATATAGAATATCTTTTTTATTTATAATATAATCCGGGTATCGTGCTCCAACAGACCGCATACCACCCATTATAATGTAATATTTTTTGGGATTATCTAATATGGTTTTTATTGTTGGTAATCCAGGCGAATTATCATATAATTTTTGATAACTTTCATTTTCAAATTTTAAATTTACCTTTTTAAACTTGCAGTTTTCTAATTTAATATTATTTAATTTATCTATTTCTTTTTTGTTATCATTAAAAAAATTTATTGAAGTGTATTTTTCGGGATTTTTTATAAAACTTATAAAATTATTCATATATAAATATATAAATATAAATATATAAATATTCGGCGTTTTAAATGTTCAAAGGTGTAAAATTGAAATATATCATTTTTATTAAAAAATATTTATGTATTATGATAAATAATATTGTAAATTATTCATATAAAATATATATTTTATTTAGTAAAGAATATATATGTATTATGAAAGAAGATATTATAAATGATTTGCATTATAATTTAAATAAAATATATAAAACAAATGACAAGTTTTTAAAACTGATATATTGCAATCGATTTTTTCGTCTTTTAAATAAAAATAAATATATGTTATTTTCATTTTCTGATAAAAAAATATGGAATACTCTTTACTTGAAAAAACAACAGTTAATTCACAAACTTCAAAATAATATCGAAAATGTCAACACAGAAATAAATAGTATTTCAAATTATATAAGTTTTAAATATTTGACATTAAAAAATCATGATTTTTATTACAAATATACATTGGATAATATAAATAAATATCCCGCTAAATATGGTGAATTTATTGGATTTGTTCTGCAACGACTATTTTGTAGAAATATTGCATTCCATATACGCGATTATATATAATATTAAATATACAAATAACTATTAGTAAAATATTTTTTTATCAAATCGTTATAGTATTCTTTGGTTTCATTTACATCTATTATAGTATCGCATTTTGAATATAAATCATATTTGTTGAATTTTTTCAACCAACTAAGCATTTTTTTGTCTTTTTCTGATTGAAAATAAAAATAATCTTCTTTATCGTGATACGCATATAACGAATGAAATCGGGCCATGTACAATCCTTCTTCTGGTATAGTATTGGGATTTTTGGGAGAAGACAAAATTTTATATAAATATTCATCATGTCCCCAAGAACATAAAACATTGTCTAGTCCGCATCCTGGATCATAAATCCCATATTTATTATTGTAAATCTTATTATTCATATCCAAATTATATTTATTAAATTCTGGAAATATTAGTTTGTCAGATAGTTTACATCCAACGATAAATGTGTCTCCTACCATAGCCCATTGTTTTTTTGTTCCAGTTCCATCAACATCATCTCCTTTTAAATACATGATTTTCCCTATATCATGAATCAATCCAATTAATTGCATCCAATCAGGTAATTTGTCTTTTCTCATCATTTCGGCAGTTTGCATCGCGTGATACAAATTTGGATGCGATACATCTGGATCACTTACATCTACCAAACCATTTAATTTTTCTAATATATCCCATATTTCCATTTTAATATTCAATGTAGAATACTTTTTGTGCATATTGTTTACAAATTTTACGTTTTGATATGTTCTGGCTAATAAATAATTTTCGTAAACATTTTTAGAAATATTCTCATAATTTCTAAATCCATCTCCGTATTTTATTGTAATTCTTTTGTTTTGAATTACAGATTCTTGGCAAGCGTTCGCAATGATATAATTATTTATACAGTCTTCTTTTGTAACTAGTGGCAATTCATTATTATTTATGCAATTCAAAAAGCTTGCTAATTCTGTTTCAAATGCCTGCTTATATCTATCGGGAAAAGACAATTTACAATTTTGCTTAAATTCGTTATTTATAATTTCTCCACTTATTCCATAAAATTCGCATCTTTGGTCATAACTGCTAGAAATCCTTGATAGATTCATACATACAATTGTTCCTGTAGAATATTTAAAATTAATAGTAACGTGATCATAACTGAAATCTTGTGTATTATCATTGTCCGGTACAGAAACATATACAGAAATAGGTTTGTCGTTTAATACCCAATTCATATAATCTATATCATGCGTAGCACAATCGTGAAATATTCCGCCAGAAATTTTCAAAAAAGAATCTTGAGGATACGGATAATCTCTGCTAATAGTTAACGCGTAATTAATTTTTCCGATTTCATTATTTGATATTTTATTTTTTATATTTTGAATTGTATTATCATATCTTCTATTATAGCCAACAAATAATACAAGATTTTTATTTTTTGCCAATTCAAAACATTTTGTTATTTCTTCTTTGTCTTCTGTGATAGGTTTTTCTATAAAAACATGTTTGTTATGATTTAAACAATTTATTATTATCTCATAATGAGTTTTTGTAGGAGTTGTTATTATAACCGCGTCTAATTTTTCATCTTCAAATATTACATTTATATTTTCATAATTAACATATTTTACATTTTTGTCTATTATATTTGAAACATCATTTAATTCAACCAAGTATTTCAAATTTATATTTGAATTGTTAATAGAATTATTGTAATGTATTTTTCCTGCTCGTCCATATCCAAATAATGCAATATTTATCATCGTGTATATATTATTTGATATATAAATTATTTTTTATATGGTTTATTAATTTTTGTCTTTTTATAGACATTTTGGGCGTCATAAAATTTGCCATTTCCTCAGGTTTTATTAAAAAAATGTCTTTTATTTTCAAATATCTATTAAGATCATTATTTATGTTCGTCAATATATTATCAGATATTTCAGTATCGCTTATAATAGAATTGTTTTTGCCGTCTTTTGTAAATACTATAAAATTTCCGCTTATATATTTTTTTATGATTGCTTCTATATCACCAACATTTACGAATTTTCCATTGCTTAGTTTGTAGTTTTCGCTTAATCTACCTTTATAATATAAATATCCATTTTCAAGATAACCACTATCGCCGGTTTTATACCATTTGACATTATTTTTGTCTGTAAATAATGCTTCATTAGTTTTGTCTTTATTGTTCCAATATCCATCCATCACAGATGGGCCAGATACGCAAATCTCATCATTGATAATTTCAACATTCACGTTATCTAATAATCGGCCTACCGATTTTGTGGCTCTTGGAAATATGTTGTGATTTAATGATATTATTGGTGAAGTCTCTGAACAGCCATAACCTTCGCAGATTATGATTCCGTTTTTCTCATAAAATTCTTTAACAGGATCGTCTAATTTTGATCCTCCTATAAATATTAATTTTAAATTATTACCAAAAATATTTTTAATAATATATGGCAATACTAATCGTATGACTGGCTTATCAAAATGCTGTGTTTTTGATTTTATTAATTCTAATATTTTTGGCACAACATATATCGCGTCTGGTTTTACTTCTTTACATTCATCTATAAACTTTAATCGATCGCTGCATATATACGTTTCATTATTATTGAACAAATTATAATATAACTCGCAAGTCAATCCATAAATATGCGCCCAAGGCAATACATTAAGACTTTTCATATTATCTATATCATTAAATCTACTTTGTATTGCATCTATATTAGATAATATATTATGATGAGTTAATTTAACGCCTTTAGGGTTTCCTGTTGTTCCGGAGCTATATATTAATGTTGCAATATTCTCATTTGAAACCTCAAAATGCTCTTGGTCGTAATTAATTTCAGGATTGATTTCATTTTTTATTTGACGAAGTTTTGTATTTTCTAACTGCAATTTTGATGCATTTTCGTATATTAATAATTTTGGATCACAATCTTCAATAATATGATTATAATAATTGTCAGATTGATTATTGTACATCGGTACCCATATACCACCTACCATATAACAAGACAAGTTCCACGCAACCCATTCAACTGAATTATTTCCACAATAGACAATTCTATCGCCAGGATTTATATTATTGTCTTTATAATGTTGAATACAATTATTTATTAAATATTTCAATTGCATATTATCGACAGAATTCCATTTATTGTTTTTTTTGTAATTTAAAATAGATTTATCGTATTTTTTATTTAGATTATTAAAAAATCTATATGATATGTTTTTATTCATTATTTTATAAAAAAAAATACATTTAAATATTTTTATATTATACATTATAAATGTTGTATAGATCCTTATATAATATTATAAAATCTAAGATTCCCAAAATTTCGGATACAGAAATGATTGCATTAAAATCAGGAACCACTTTTTTAGATCGCAGTATTTTTGAAGGAAAAATTATTTATCCAGTAAAAAAAGACAATAACCCAAAATTTTCACAGGAAATTGTCGATAATATGTTAAAAAATTTTGATTCCCAAAAAATTTATCCAGATAATAAAAAAGTCGTAGAAGATCTGGCAAAAAAAAAGTTTTTTAGTTTTTTAATTGATGAAAAATATGGTGGGATCAAATTAACTGTAAATGAATTATCACGGATATTAACAAAAATAACGAGCGTAGATCCGGCATTAGGAGTTGTTGCGATGGTACCAAATTCATTAGGGCCGGGCGAATTAATCACATTATATGGAACAGAAAAACAAAAAGATTATTATCTTCCAAAATTAGCAAATGGCGAAATGATCCCTTGTTTTGGGTTGACCGGACCGAACAATGGTTCTGATGCTACTGGAAAAATAGACAAAGGTACAGTATTTACAGAATATGATGCAATGGGAAATAAAAGAAGAAGAATAAAAATAGAATTAAATAAAAGATATATCACATTGGCGCCCGTATCCAATTTAATGGGGATTGCGTTTCACTTAGATGATCCAGATAATCTTATAGATCAAAGTGGCATTACAGTTGCTCTTGTAAGTAGACAACATTCTGGAATAATCCAAGAAACATATCATAACCCGTTAGATGCCGGGTTTCCTAATGGAACTATCAAAGGAAATATTGTAATAGATTTTGATGACATTATTGGTGGCAAAGAAAATATCGGCAATGGTTGGAAAATGCTTATGGAATGTTTGTCTGCAGGAAGGGCAGTTAGTTTACCGGCTACTGCAAATGCTAGCAGTAAAGTAGCCAGTTATGGAATATTTAATTATATAAACGTAAGAGATCAATTCAAAATGCCATTATCTAATATGCAAGCGATTCAAGAAAAATTCAATAATATGGTATATAATACTTGGATGATTCAAAGTTCGATCAATATGACAAATGACATTTTAGATAATGGTCATTCGCCATCAGTAATTAGTGCAATTATGAAGCAACAATGTACAGAGCGAGGCAGAGTTGTATTAAATGATGCGATGGATATTCATGCTGGAGCCGGCATATGTGTTGGATATAATAATTTTTTGGAAAAGTATTATAAAAGTGCTCCCATAGGTATAACAGTAGAAGGATCAAATACACTTACTCGTAGTTTGATTATATTTGCTCAAGGATTAAATAAAAGTCACCCTCACATTTATCCTGTTTTGGAATCTATATTAGACAATGATTATAATAAATTTGTAAAGTCATTCAATGAAATATTCAAGTCATCGATTAATTTATATTTGAAATCATTTAATTTTTCTAATAGTTTTGAATCTCAAGTAGTAGATTTTGCAACATTATCGAATTTTGTAGCATTAAAAGGAGGAAAATTAAAACAAGAGCAAATGTTGTCAGGAGATATGGCTGATATTTTTGGAAATTTGTATTTAGCGATTTCTGTAAAATATTGTCATCATCATTATAATACAAGTGAGAAACTAACAAATTATATCATAAAAAGAATAATGGCCGAAAATCAGACAAAAATCAACAAAATCATAGATAATTTGGGACCAGAAAGATATTTGTTATTGCATTTAAAAAAGAAAGTTGTAAATATTTCATACAAAGATGAAAAAGACTTTTTTAATGAAATAAAAAATAATCCCAAAATTATAGAGTCTATCAAAGAAGATTTATATTTGAAGGGGATTTTGAATGATTTTCAGGATATAAGTATGTTAGATAAAGACAAAGACAAAGAACAATATGAAATATTGAAAGACAAAATTATAAATGTTGGCGAAATTCAACAAATGAAGCCTGCGCCCATTATAACAAGAATCAAATAATCTTTCATCGTGTTTATGATAAGGGTGGGGGTGTGAATATCAATTAGATAACAAATATAAAGACTTCGTCATGTAATTATATACAATGAACACTTACGTTTGTGAATATTCTATATTGCCGGAACATAATACTCGTGAAACTTGTATGACTTTTTTTGGCGGAATGACGAAAGAAGATGATGCTCGTGAATTGGGAGAAGTGGTTTTGATGGGACGATGGGCGTGTGTAGGAGAAGCTCGGGGGTTTTGTGTGGCACAAGCATCAAGTCACTATGATCTGCAAAAATGGTTGAATAATTGGGTTTCGATGGCCGATATTAAAGTTATGCCTTGTTTGGATGATAATGAACATCGTGAAATGTTGTTGAAAGATGTTCCCCCATTCAAAGTTGTTTATGATAAAGTAGGCGATGTTGCAAAAGAAAATGAAAGCCTTTATTTTATCAAATATCAATTCAAAGATGGTTGCAAAGACACGGGGTTTGATGCATTTGCAAATATGACGGAAGAAATGGATCTAAAAGACACGGGTAATTGTACCTCTTATGGTCGCTGGCATGTTCCTAGTTTGGGATGTGGGTATGGGATCGCATCAAGTCCAACTGTAAAAGATGTTTATAAATGGGCATATAATTGGAATGAATTGTGTGATTGTACCATTACGCCGGTAACTTGTGATAATGAAACGCGAGAAATTATTAAAATGGGGTTTGGTTATGAAGTAAAGCATATGAAATTAATGGAACAGTTGAAAATGATGCAACTTGAGCCTAGAACAGGTAGGTGGGGTTGTTTTCCTTAAAAAAAAAATTGAAATATAAGTGAGGAGCGAATAATGAACACACCTACGATGAAGTATTCAACAAAAGAAATCCTCCGTCAATACAATAAGAATCAAATGATGTTTCATATTCACAATAATTATGAAACAAAATATTTAAAGTATAAAAATAGCCATATTTATCAAATGCAATCAAAAAAATACAATAAAAATATGAATAATCGTCCTCAAAGAGTACTTAATGTGCGTAAATTGAGATGGTAAGAATGAATAAATAATATAATAAAAATATTTTTTATTATATTAAAAAAATTGAAACCCTTCGTTCATGTGGTATATAATGACATAATGCCTGTTCCACTTCCACCTCCCATTCAGTCCACTTCGCCAATTATGAATAAGTCTTCTTACAAGTGTAATATTATTAAAAAAAATACACTTACGTCTCAAATAAAAAAGGAGATTTCTTTTTCAAATGTTATTACTCCAATTGTGGAAGAAAAAAAATCAAAGTCAGTTAAAGCATCGATTAACAAGATTATAAAAATTTAATGAGCACAGCTCCAACATATCAGTTCATTTGTTTAAGTTTGAGTAGATTGTCTATTATGGCCACAATATTTTGAGCATACATGTCGAAAATGATAAATTATTAGGTTTGTTGATATAATTTTTAAATTATTTTTTTTTAAATGATAAAAAAATATATCTTCTGGTCGGGTACTTGCTGGTCTATCTTTTTCGTTATTTTTGATTTTTTTTATATATATACCATAATCATCATATAATTTTATAAATATATTAATATATTTATATTTAAATATGAATACTTTATCATCTACAGATTTACCATCAGTACTTGTAACTATAACATCATTATTTAGTAATAATTTTAATAATTCATCTTTATTTTTAATACTTAAGCCTATATCTATTCTCGATAAGATAATTATATCATCAGCATAATAATTGTCATCTTTTATAATTTTTAATACGCCTCTTATATTATTAAAAAATGAAAATATTCTATAACCTTGTTGGTACCAACAATTAATAAATTTTTGGTCTGTAAATAATTTACAATGATTAATATTAGTATGTTTATCATATTCATATATCTGAATTTTGGTATCATTGCCAAATTTTTTTTTTAAATCGTCAATGTTATTTTTATTATCAGTATCTTCATTCAATATTGTTGGTGTGTAAATATATTTTTTATATATGGATGATTTAATATCAAAATTATAGGAATAATTATGTCCATCTCTATAAAATCCAAAAAATCCAAATATTAGTTTCATAATTATATTATATTATTATATAATAATTTCAAAAAAATATTGGGTAAAAGAAGGCAATTTAAAATGCAAAACGGTTTAAAATTTTGTTTTTAATCACAAATAATTCCGAACAACTTTATAAAATGATAAAACGTCAATATTTTTTCTTTCATTTAATATATAATTTACATTTTCTTTATCAACAATTTTTTCTATATCGTCTTTAATGCAATGGAATGATTTATTGATATTATTTTTTGTTATTGTGTGAAATTGCTTTAATTGGTTAAATGGTAATAGATAAAAATTATCACAAATCAAATTTCCCCTTTCAAGTACTGATACTAAATTAAATTTGTCTAATTTAATATTTGATTTTTCAAAATCTTTTTGAAATAATAAATCAAATCTTGTAATTAAAACTGAATCATAATCAATATTATTATTTAGACATAATTCAATTACATTAAGTAATTTTTTATTTCTTGACGCCTCGTACCTCCAAAACCCCAGCATAGACTTGTTTTTTTCCTCATTTTCTATGAAAGAATGTTTAACTGGTTTATATTTTGTTATTAATTTTTTATGTTCTTCATTATTTGAGATATTTGTTGAAAAATAAACATCAATTGAATATCCTTTATCATAAAAATACTTGTATATATATTTTTGATAATTATCATAACTATCTGCATAATTTATTTGAGTTTTTTTTTTTGAATGCCAATGTTCATATTCACAAAATGACAAACCAAATAACAACAGTGCACATTTCATTATATATAATAATTATTATAAAATATTAATCTTTTTTTATATATTGTATATAAATGAGTGAATCATTATTAATTACAATATGTTCAAAAGATCCGAGTGGAGAACTAATAGAAAATATAAATAATTTACAAACAGTTTTTAATGAATATGATAAAAAAATATGTATTATTGATAGCGGTAGTACAATCTTGAACATATATGAAGAAATCTCTGAAAAATTTCCGTTAGTTGAAATCCACTTCCTAAATAATAAAAATTATGAATATGGCGCATATAAGCATGCTTATCACAAATATCCTGATTATGATATTTATTGTTGTATTCAAGATACATTCTTAATTGTTAATGATATAAATATTTCCGAAATAGATGACAAAACTGTTTTTACATACGAATCAAGAACCGGGTTTAAGTGGTGCAATGATGCCCACCGCCAGGAGATTGAGAAATTATTGATAAATGTAGATATAGGAGAATATAAATTATGGTGGTGTTCAAATTTTAATCTAGCAACGCATAATTCATTTATATGCAATAATTATGCAATTAACAATATATTTGAAACTTTAACAAATCCTCCAGTAAATAAATGCGGTTCTGTATGTTATGAAAGAATCTTAGGGTTATATTTTTTTCTTAAAAAATATAAAGTTATTAGTATCAATGATAATGTAGTAAAGATTAATGGCAATCGAGAATCAAATTATTTAAATATAAAAATTCAATGAGCACAGCTCCAACATATTAGTTCATTTTTACAAACTCCAGAAGAATTATTTGAGCAACAATTGCAAATATGAGCCAATGCTACAATTGAACTAGACATATTGCATTTATAACATTTGTTACTAATTAATGGATTCCATTTTTTTTTATTTTTATTCCATTTTGGTATATCTTCTAAAAAAGCGTTTGAATACATATATATAATATGAACCACTTCATCCGGTAAATTGTTAAAAGTTGTCATTGATTCAATAATATTTTATAACAAAACAAATCCTTCAATTTTTAATTTTTAACTTCCATATATGAACTCTGTCTGGTATATAAATTGTTTTTTTAAACCCGTCTAATACTTCATCAATATTATTTAAATACTTGAGTAAATATGGTTCTCCTTTCAACATAAAATAATTCATATCGCTATAATTACTAGCAATATCTACAATAATGACTTCTTTTCTTGCGAGTTTTTTTGCATTTTTTATAACATTTTTTTGAGCTTCTTTGGGCATTTCGTGCATTGCAAACATACAAGTAACAATATCATATTTGTCTTTATTTTTTGGAACAAAGTTTTCAGCATTTCCAAAATAAAATTTTTTATTTGGAAAATATTTATTTGCAACCTTTAGCATTTCGGGAGAAGTATCTACCCCAGTACATTGTTCCATTGTAGACATACCTGTACCACAACATAGATCTAAAATATTGTATCTAGAATAATCAGATAAAATATCTTTTCTAATATCTACATTATCATATCTCAAAAAATCAATAACTTTTGTAGAAAAAGGACTTAATTCAGAATGAATTTTGCCACCAAGACCAACATTTCCGAAAGAATGTATTCTATTATCATAATAATATGGCAACAATGATGGCACTAACATTAGATATAAAGGGAGCATTCTTATTTAATATTCATTATTATTAAACAATTTAACTTCAATTTTATTAATTCATGAATAATAATATATGAAATTAATGTATATGAAAACACAGAAAAATAAAAAAAAATCAAATATTAATATTCCAACAATTCATAATATTAATGATTATAATGTATTGTTGTTAAATATTCCAGATTCTGATATTATTCATATTCATGCAATAATAGAAAATGGCCATATTCACGAAACAAAAGAAACTTCTGGCATATCTCATTTATTAGAACATGTATTAGTAAATTCTTGGGATCAATGTAAATCATTTCCTTGTCTTAAAATACTTTATGAAAAAGGCATACATTGTAATGCGAATAGTGGTATAGATTATACTCAATATTATGTTACATTAACAAAAGAAAATTTGAATGAGATGTTAGATTATATAATAACTATTACGACTAAGGCCGAGATAAAGCAGAAATATATTAATTCAGAGATTCATCCCATTATAAATGAATTAAAAGAGTATGATAATAATCCTGAAAATAAATTATTAGATTTAATTCATCAAAATATATATTGCAATGAAGGCGGTAAAAATTTAAGTAATTGTAAGTTGCAAATTGAAAATCTGAAAAATATAAAAAAACAAGATTTGATTCAACATTATAATGAACACTATACACCAGAAAAGACAACTTTTTTTGTTTTAGGAAATATCAAAAAAAAAGAAATAATAAATACAATGACAAAATTATTGCCACAAAATAGTGTTAGTGCGTGCTCTAGTAAAGTAATGCCTTGTTTTTCAAATAGTTTAGAGTCAAATATTTTATATAATAAATGGGAAAATAGTAAAATTGCGAGTTGTAAAATTATATATAAAACAAAAGATGTATTAAATTATGTTGATGAAATACATTTAAATTTCACATTACTTTGTTTACAGCATGTTTTATTTCATAAATTGAGATACAAAAAAAAGTATGTTTATTTTTTAAAATGTGATTTTAATATTGGATTATGTGGTACAATAATTGAAATATATTATAATTGTGCATCAAAAAATATTAAAAAATGTAACAATTCAATTATTCAAACAATTAATAAATATAAAAATGGATATTTTACGAAAAAAATTATAAATTCATGTAAAAAAATATATATTATAGATCATTCAAAAAAAAATCATAATAATATTGATAGAATAATAGCATTTTATTTGAATCAATATCTAAGAGACAAAAATAAGTTAATTAATCATAAAGATGTAAAAAATATTATATTAAAAATTAAAAATACCGAGATACAAAATATAATAAGGCAATATTTAAACAATGAAGTTATTGCATATCAATCAAATAAAAAGATGTAATATAAAATTGAAATTATTTAAATAGAATATTAATATTTATTTAGTATGAACAATATACCATCAAATATTAAAAGCGGAATCGGAAACCATGATGAATTGAATGTTTTAGAAAAAAAAGAATTAGAAATCAATGTTACATCATGCGTAATGACATTTATGTCGTTTGCAATGAAAAGCTCGGCAATATATGTAGAACATTCAAATCGTAGTGTTATAACGACAGATGATATAAAAAAAGCGATGATGGTTGAAGTATTTACATATTTTGATAGAACAGATTTGGAAAATAAAGTGTCAGAATGGAGACAAACAATTATAGAAGATATGCAAAACGAAGAAAGTGACTACGAAAGTGATAATGAAAGCGATGATGAAAGCGATAATGAAAACGAAATTATATTCAAAGATTACGATATTTCAGGCGAACAAATAAAAAATAATTGTCAATGTGAATTATGTAATACAATGAATACAATAAAAGACAAATGGAAAGATTATAATCCTACCGATGAATTAGGATTAATATTCAAAAAACACATTGATAATATTTAATTATATTTTATTATAATATAATGGAATTAAACAAATTTCAGATGTTTGAAAATAAATCTCCTGATGCATTTAAAAAAAATAAATTACACTTTGACACAAATCATAAATTATTGATGTTTTTTCAAACAACTATTCGTAATGTAGCCTTAACAACTGCGGTATCTCTTGCTACTTTAGGATATTCTAGATTTTACCGAGAAAAAAATACATATTACACCACAATATTGGTATTAGCATCTTTGTTAGTTATAAGTTGTTCTTCAGTAATAAATTATAATTTATACGAAACGATTGTTGATCATTATTCAACCGATAGCAAATTAGACGGAGCAAACAAATATTTAATAGTCACTCAAATATTTATGGTAATTCAATTTATCTTAATACATTTAGCGGCTTATACATTATTCAAATTACTTCGTAATAGAGTATTTAAATAATTAATTATAACAAGTTAGCCACCCGCGTTTCATTCTGTTTAATTGATTATATTTATTTATAATATGTGCTCCTTCAATTCGACTACAATTTAGATCCCCATTTATGTATAATTTATATTGCCGTTCAATGTAGCAAAACTCTTTATTTATATTATTTACAAATTGTTGTTTATTTTTTTGTATCATTTTGTCGTTTTCCATTTCTATCTATAGTAGAGAGTAGATTATATATTATTGGTTCAATTTTAATATAATATTATATAATATATTTTATTATATAATATGTGTGGAATTTCAGCGATGATTGCAAATAAATCACAACATAATGTTGTACATTTTTTATTGAATAGTTTGAATATATTGCAAAATAGAGGTTATGATTCGGCGGGTATTTGTACGATAAAAGACAATTCTTTTAATTTAACAAAATATGCGTCAACTCAAACTATAAGTGCAATAGATAAATTAAAAGGCGATTTAAATACAAAAGATACAACAACTATAGGTATTGCCCATACAAGATGGGCAACTCATGGTGAAAAAAGTGATACTAATTCTCATCCCCATATTGACTATCAAAACAAATATGTATTGGTGCATAATGGTATAATTGAAAATAATGACAATCTTCGCAATATGTTAATTAAGAACGGAGTCACTTTTAAGAGCGAAACGGATAGTGAAACAATTATTAATTTAATCAGTTATTTTTCTAATAATAGTACTATTATTGAGTCTATTCAAAAAGCAATAGATGTTATGGAAGGAACATATGGCGTTGTAATAATGGACAAAACTGATATGAATACTTTATATGTTTTGAGAAAAGGATCTCCGATATTAATTGGAAAGACAAAAGATTATTTAATTGTTACTTCTGAGATAAATGGATTTTACAATAAGGTCAATAATTACATGGTTGTGAACGATAATTCTATTATCAAAATTACATATGAAAATAATGATTTTTCAATAATACAATGCAATACTGAGGAACAAGATTTGAATTGGAAATCAATAGAAAAAAATATATTAAAGTTGACGCCTGACCCTTATGTACATTGGACGCATAAAGAAATATTAGAACAGCCGTTGTCTATAATGAGAACATTAAATTTTGGTGGGCGTATACCATTAACAAATAAAGTTAAATTAGGCGGGTTAGAGCATTATAAAGACAAGATAATAAATATCAAAAAATTAATAATTTTAGGATGTGGGACTTCATTAAATGCCGCAAAAATTGGAAAATCGTATTTTCAATTAATGTCTAAAATTGAAAATATACATGTATTTGATGGGGCCGAATTTACTCAAGAAGACCTCGTAAATGAAAAAGATACTGCATTATTACTATTATCACAATCCGGTGAAACATTGGATTTATATAGATGTTTTGATTATACAAAAAACGCATTAGTTATTAGTATTGTAAATACAGTAGATTCTTTAATTGCTAGAGAATCTCAATGTGGCATTTATTTAAATGCTGGTAGAGAAGTCGGCGTAGCATCTACTAAATCTTTTAGTTGCCAAATAATTGCATTAGTCATGATGAGTATATGGATTTCACAAAATAAGAATAAAAATTTAAAATTATGTGAAAATATTATTCATTCAATTAGGGCGTTACCTATGAATATTGAAGACGTGTTTAATAATGATTCTATAATAGAAAATGTCAAAATAATTGCCGAATACTTAAAATCTCATCCTTCTTGTTTTGTGATAGGAAAAGGTATAAATCAATATATTGCTGATGAGGGTGCATTGAAATTAAAAGAAATTGGATATATCCATGCAGAAGGTTATTCGAGTAGTTCTTTAAAACATGGTCCATTTGGATTATTAACTCCCGGATTTCCTGTCATTGTTTTGACAACAAATGATAGTAATTATATTAAAGTGGAAAATGCAATAAATGAGCTTAAATCAAGAAATGCTAAAATATTCACAATTGGAGATCATAGTTCTAGTTTTATTAGAGTTCCAGAAAACAAATATATTGGATATTTATTAAATGCAATAATATTACAATTAGTTGCATATAATTTGTCACTTGTCAAAAATATAAATCCAGATTTTCCGCGAAATTTGGCAAAAGTTGTAACGGTTGAATAAATGGATGTATTTATATAATTAGTTTTTTTACATAATAGCATTAGCATTAAGCGTTTGTTTATTTTTTAATTATATAAATCTGGATACCATCTCCGTGCATTTAACCAATTTTGTTCTGTATTAAATGTATCATATTCTCCATCTCTCGCTTGTTCATCAGTCGTCTCCGTTGCTTGTCCAAAATCTATTAAAGTTATAGTATCAATATTACCTTCTTCGTTGAATTTAACCATTACATTTTGTTGTTGGTAATCATTATGAGCAATTGGAATAGTATGTAGAGTATCTCTTAAAGCAAGTAATACTATTTTTAAATAATTATCTTTATTTCTATCTGCCGCCCATTTATAGTATAATTTAATTTTTTTATCATTTTTATATTTGAAATCTTCTGCTATTGTGGGTTCTTCAATATATTCCATAAAATAGATATACGGATTTTTGCCTGATGTATCCTCCGGTAGACCCAATTTATCATTCATATCGTTCCATTTTCCAATCTTAATAATTCTAGGAACGTATATATTTGGAACATTCCCTTTCTTTGTGCTAAAATAATTATCTGGTATTGTACCATTCCAATTTTTTGTATTATCACTAATATTTTTCTTTAACTTTTCAATAAATATACCTTTTGCTTCGGCTGTTTGTAAATATTTATGTGCTTTTTCTTGAAGTGCTGCTTCTTTAAGTTGTGCTTCATCGTTATTTTCTGTAAAAATCTTGATTAATATAGTACTCCCTTGATAAAAACCAGTATAAATATTTGCGGTAGTTCCTTGTTTATCACCCCTTTTAATATCTGTAACTTTATCACTCATTGTACCCAATTCATTTATTTTATTTAATATATAGTCCTTGACATCGGGTCCTACATTAAATATTGATGTACCGAGACCATCATTTCCGTCACTGCTGAATTTTACATATTCGTATAGTGGTCCTCCCGAGGCTCCCGGCCCTCCCGCCGCGCCGCCCGTGTCAATCCTATTGAGTATTTCTCGTATCTCTTCCACGTCGCTGTCAATTTGTTTTCTTACACCTTGATTTAATTTATCATAGCCTCCCCCATTCCCGCCTGTACAAATTCCTGCCGAGGCCGGATAGTTACTGAGTATACGTTGTTTATCTGCCGGATGATTGCCGCCATATTTATTATATAATCTAATATCAGCATTACCGTTGCCACTATCCGCAGTTTTATGCTGATTATGATTGTCGTTGAATATGTAAAGAGTTTTAAACCAATTCTCGTTTTGATCGAGATTCTGTTTGGGGTTTTCAATTTCCCATCTGAAGTCGCCTCTTTTCCCCAGATTTTTCTTCCCATTGAATTTACTGGGAATTATTATAATAGGACCACCACGATAAACACGATCATGTCCCGCCGCCGCCGCGGGTGTCAGTGGCGCCTGTGTGCGGGGCGTCCTCTCCTGGCCCGGAGCACGGGGTACATCGCTAACAAGTCTTTGCTTGATTGTAATTATATTTCTACAAAGTTCATAAAATTCTGAAATTAGATAGTTTTCAAATTTTGCGTCATCATAGTGTTGATTTATTTCAATAATAGATTTTTTATTCCATATTTTTTTAGCATTGTTTGATAGTTTAATGGTACTATCAACGGGCGTTTCATCGTATGTTTGCATCATAGTGTAATTGATTATTTTTTTATTGTACAAGTTATAAAATTTATCTACATCATAATAATTTAAAATATGTCTATTATAAATTTCAAAATATTTTTTCTTTTTATTATTCGATTTGATAAATTTAATTACTTTATTTAGCTCAGTGCCTCCGTCGTGATTACTTGTAGAAAGGTATAAAATGTATTGTATAACGTAATGTTTGTTATCTTCTGTTAGTAAATTTATTATATCATATAAAACTTCTAATGATTTTATGTTTTTGCTTAAATAGGTTTTTATTTTCTCTACGTCATTATCAATTATATATAGGTTATTATTTTTAATAATTTCAATGCATTTATCTAACAGCATTGGTTTTTGCTGTGGTGGCTCTAGAGAAGCCCCTCCTTTTAATATATTTTTTTTAAAACAAATATTTTTATTTGGTATATTTTCGATTTTCATATTAATATTTATAATATAAAATTATTTAAATACTCGAGTTTATATTAAAATGTGTAAAAGACAATATGTCCGAGTGGTTAAGGAGATGGACTTGAAATCCATTGGGAATATTCCCGCGCAGGTTCGAACCCTGCTATTGTCGTATTATAAATAACAATAATTAATATATAAATAAATACCAAATATTTATAAATAATATGGATTCTTCTATAGAATATGAAAAAACAATAATTTTTTGTGTAATCGGCGATAAAATAGAGCATCAATTTCTTCGTAGTTGGACAGAAATTGTTGGATATTGTATCATAAATAAAATAAAGCCAGTATTAAGTACAAGAAATGTTGATAATTTTGTGTCTAAAACACAATTATTAATGCCTACAAGTGAAACAAATGCTCCTTTTGGGAATAAAATAGAATATGATTATGTTATATTTATATCAACTTCGGCAATATGTAGTATAGATTCATTAAAGTCTATTTTAGGATTAAATAAAGATATTGTCTCTGGTTTTTCATTAAATAAGACAAATTTAGAGAAAACCAATTATATTGTCAATTTTGATCATAATAATGGAGAAAATAATAATTATGATGAAGTAGAAAATGCGAAAAGATTATTAAATAATGATAAAAAATTGATAAAAGTTGATTATGTTGATTTTAATTTAGTATGTATAAAGAGTGGAGTATTAGAACAAATAAAACTTCCTTGGTTTAATTATGATGGCAAGACAAATGACATAACAGGCGAAGTATATTTTTGCAATAAATGCAAAGAAAACGGAATAGATATTTTAGTAAATCTGGAAACATTTATTCCTTGTGAGAAAAAATTGATTTATTAATAATAAAACAATTAAATATAGTGAATATGAAATTATTGTATTTATTGTGCTTGTCTTTTTCTAAATCATTAGTTAATAATAATATACCATTAATTTATCATTTTGCAAATAAATATAAATCAAAATATAATTTGAATTATGATCAATATAATGATATAGTACAAGAAGGATCGCTTGGTTTAATTCGTGCATCTGAAAAATATAATACCACAAAAGGCGCTAAATTTTCAACATATGGAAGTATTTGGATAAAATCATATATGGGTAAATATATGAAAAACTCTTATAGAAAAAGATTATTTCCATTAAACGAAGATCTAATTACTGTTAAGTATGAAGAAAAATATCCAGAATTAAATTTAGACATTGGTTTAAGTGAAACAGAAAAAGTAATATTACATTTAAGATATGATAGGTGTAAATCTTATAGAGAAATATCAGAAATAATAGGAGTGAGACAACATACTGTAATAAAATGGCATAAAAAAATATTATTGAAATTCAAGCCTCAAACATATATTTAATTATTAATATTTTAAAATTTGATATATATAATATTTAATATATATATTAAATGTCTATTTCTATTGTTATAGCAAGATATAACGAATGTGTTAAATGGTCAGAACAAGTTCCAAATGTAATAATATATAATAAGGGCAATGAATTAGGCGAATGTTATAATGAGATATTATTGAATAATGTAGGTAGAGAAGGACATACATATTATAAATACATTTGTGATAACTACGAAAATTTATCAGATTATACCATTTTCTTACAAGGTAACCCATTCGATCATTCGCCGCATGTATTATATAATATAAATAAATACATAAATAATAAAGAATTAAATATTGATTTTGAATATTTAAGCGAAATGATTATTAGGTCTACTTTGGATGCAGAAAATCATAAATATCCAACGTGTTGTACAAAAATACACAGTACTTGGGAACGTATTTTTGGCGAAAAAAGTCATATAAATCAAGAATGTATATATGGTGCAGGAGCACAATTTATAGTTTCAAAAAATACAATATTAAATCATACAAAGGAATTTTATGAAAATATCGTAAAGATACTAGAATATAACAAAACCCCATTAGAAGGTTTTGATGTTGAAAGATTTCATAAATATATATTTGCTACCAATAAACCCCGAACGTGCACATGCGACGAAGGTGTGGTTTTTGATGACGTAGTAGGGGCGGCTTATTGCCATTTATGCCCTGTAGGGATTTCCTTAGTTAGGGAAAAAATGCAATGTTTAAAACGTGATAAACATTTTTATAGAAATATTAAATCAAAATGGGAAATTTGATTGTTATTCTTTTGGAAAAGTAGTTAATATTTGTTCAAGATTTTTTTTATTATTATATACAAACCATTTTTTTTTATCTCTATCCCATAAACCTCCTAATTTTTTTATTTCATCTTTTTTAACAAAAGGTACTTTTAAATATATTTTTGCAGATTTTTCATAAGGACAACTTTCTAATCCAATGGCCATATTTGCCAATTTATCTGCATTATAATTTCCAATTGAATGAGCGTTTTTATTATTAGTATGGGCTTTTATATGAATAAATTGAATATTTTGTTTATTTTTATATAATTCATATGCTGCTTTAACCAAGTCTTTATTTGGCATATCTATATCCCAATTTGTTTTTTCACATTTTTCGCCATACGAAGAAACACAGTTTATTGAATATTCAGAATCACTAACAATTGCTATTTTTTTTCCATTTATAATATCATTTTTTATAATATAATATGTTTCAATAATTGCACTTAGTTCTGCTGTATTATTTGTTTGCTTTCCTTCTATTTTTTTTGATAAATTGCGATTATCATTTATATCAAAAAAAATTCCTATTCCCGCCAAAGCATTACTTTTTCCATTATTAGAACAAGCACCATCAGTATAAACATAATATTCTGGAATAAAATCTTCGTTATTTGTTGTTTGTGTTGTATCAATCTTATTAAAAAAAGATGTTATATTATTGCTATTTAATTTTGTATTGGTAGTAGTACTATTTATTTTAATATAATCATCCGCTTCTGTTTTTGTATCAAACTTTTTATATAAAGCATTTTTATATCCATTTACTGAATTTTTACAATCATTCCAATTTGAAAAAATTCCAATATTTCGCCCATTAGCAACAGCATAATATGTCATTTTATTATTATAAAATATAAACTTTAAATTAAAATAGGCATTTTAAATGTTATAGCAAAATAGATATAATATAAAGTCGTTTGAATCAAACACCTACCTGTAGTTGATGCGCTTCCATTTCAGCGACTTTCGCCTTGAGCTTGGCAATTATGTCGTCCTTTTCGTCAATTATGTCGTCCTTTTTGGCAATTATCTCGGCACTTCCGTCAATCTCCTGCATTTCTGTTTTATATGTGTCTTCAAGGAAGTTTCGTTCACCAATGATAGCGTTTCCGCGGCGCGTCATGAATGCGATGTTTCCGCCGCGCACAGATGCACACAATTCCGACCGTGATTCAATGTGTCCCATCTGTATGTCATTGTCTCTTGGGTCGTACCGCGTGTCGCGTTCTGGGTCAGCAAAGTCATTCATGGAGACAGTCAACTTCGTGATAGGGCATATAGTATGTCCTTCTGTTGGCGTGAACAGAATACGGTCGAATGACGCGTAGTGCTGCGTTAAGAAATTTTTGTGGTGGGCAATATATTTTTTAAATGGTGCTAGTTTTACTGGGTCAATAACAGACGCAACATCATGAATGTTGATAACGAATATTATGTAGTCAAAATATGCAGTTGCCAGAAGGAATGGCGTCGAGGCGTCCTTGAGGGGAATGGCGCACTTCAGCTTTGTCCCCTGTTTATTGCGAATAAGCTTTTCTTCTGCGCTTGTCAGTTGAATAGGGAATGTTCGTTTTCTTCGGTTTATATAAATGTAATCATCGTTACCAGGAGTGGTGTAAATGGACAAGTCTATTTTTTTCATTGTCTTTTTTGCCGCTTCGCTCTTGTTAAATATTGGTAATTTATCACTACACCTTCCCGCGTGGCCTTTTGAAAGGACACATAGTTGATCTGGATATGAGTCGTTAATGTCATCATCGGAAAACTCCGCGACCGACTTTAACTTATCGGTTTGTTTTTTTGGTGAATGGCAGCGACATTTAAATGGTTTAAGGCACATTGTATCGCGGTAATGGTTGTAATAGGGATTATTTTCTTCTTCTATTGAGCGGCACATAAACTCATTTCGCTGCAAGAAATTGAACCCGGGCTTACTATGGACGCGCTCGCCAGTGTCTTTGGGAATGACTTGCATGATTATTTATATGTTGTTGCACAAACAGTTGGAGCTCAGCCTGGTTCAATTTTATAAATATTTCATTTTATTATTATAACCCATACAATTTAACTTAAATATATTAATTTAAATGTTAACGAACGAATACTCTATTTAGTTTGCCAAAATATAGTGGGATAATAATCGCCCATTTTTTTAGAAATTGTTTTATTGGACATAAAATTCATATTGGGGATTTGTTGTTTATATTGAGGTAGAAGTTGTCTATATAAAACGCCAAAATATTCAATATTGTGCGAGCAGTTATAATTATTGTCTTTTGTTGGAGGGAATAATTGTAATGATATATTATTTATATTATGACAAAATAGATATAATGTGACATAGTCATTTATAGAAGAATTGTATAATATTTCGTCGTGAATTGTTTGAGTGGTTTGTCGTGGACTACTTAAATCTATAATACTAAATGAAAAATAACGAACATCATAGTCATTATATGATATTTTGTCAAATGATTTTGGAAATGTTGGAATTTTTGCCTGTATTTTTGCAAATTTAAAATCTTTTTTTGAGTTGTTGTAAAAAGCAACTAAATATCTTGCGTCATAATTTATAAATAAATTTTCGGTATCTTGTGGTAAATAAAAGTTATTATTTTCATTAGAATGATAAAGATTATAATAAGGATCGTTGTTTTGTATATCAATAGTAGGTCTATTTTTATTATTACATTGTTGTATAACGTTATATTGATTATTATTATACACTTCTAATTCAGGTAATTGAACTCCGCCTGTATTATTGATACCTTTATATATTCTGTAAATTAAAATATAATTATCTGAAGAGTTGTTTACGTTTATATCAATATCTAATGAATAATGTAACGAATGATTGTACGGAATATCGTAAATATAAGGATTATTATTTGTATCAATCATATTATCATGAATATCCCAGAAAGGTTCCCAAGTATCTATCGAATAGACTTCATATGAAAAATATCTGGCGTCAGGATATATGCCGTTCAATTTAAATTTTGTATTATTAATAATTGTTCCATAATACTGAGAATTGCCGTCGGGCCATTCAATATTAAGTAAAGTACTATTTGCAATGAAACACCACGCACAAGTAAAATTTAGAAGATTCATTATATAAAGTGTAAATAAATATTTATATTGTATCTACTCAATATTTGTATAGTTTAGTTTAAAATTTTCCCATTCTAATTTGTACCTAAAATTTTCATTTAAAAAATCTGTCAAGTCTAATTCCGAGCGTTTTAAATTTGTGTATTGTTTTAATGATTTCAATAAATAATCGTTACTAATTTGAGAGCATTCCCAAAAGGGAGAATTGATCAATAATCTTAAAATAATTTTATTATATTTTTTTTCTACAATCACTAAAAACAATACGTCAGTTGTAATTCCTTGGGGGCACCATGCCAAATATTCATAATAAACTTGTTCATTAAACGTGTATTGATCTTGTATAAATTGTTCCATATGATTGATTTTATGCAAAATATATTCATCTTCTTGACATATTTTGTTCGTTTGTAAAATATTATTTAGCCAATGTCTTGATATAAAAGATGCTTCGGATGGTTTGATTTTTTTTAAATCTTTTTCTAGATGTTCATTATTTGGAATATATTTCTTTTTTTTACCAGAAGGAAGATTATTTGGAATTAATGCGTATGTATAATAAGAAATTATAGTTAATACCAAAGCACCCAAATTAAAAAATTTCATTGTATAATAAATATAATAATCTTTATATTATATTTATTTCAGAATCACGAGAAGAAAAAAAAATGGTGTATGATGGCGTGAACCTAAAGTGGC
>CERI01117620.1_pt1 | contig 31275 bp, 27 predicted proteins | sample 350261 | NCBI WGS metagenome assembly CERI01 (sample SAMEA2620979, study PRJEB7988) | marine metagenome | isolation source: saline water (ENVO:00002010), including
TTAACTAAAACTATTTTTGAAGGAGAATTTAGATTTGATATTTTTGATGATTTTTATGATTATAAAAAATATTTACAATTAAAAGAAAAATATTTAAGTTCAAATAAAAAGAAGACACTTCTATATACCCATAATAATTATCCAGGGCATTCAGGAAATACAGGAAAATGTGCGACAGATGAAAAACAAAAATATTTTAAAGGGATGAAAAAAGCAAATCTCGAAATGAAAAATGATGTTTTAAATGTATTAGAAAATGATCCAAATTCAATAATAGTACTTTTAAGTGACCATGGGCCATATCTCACAAAAAATTGCAGAGATTTAAAAAATTATAAAACCAATACAATCAATAAATTTGATTTACAAGATAGATATGGTGCTTTTCTAAGTATATATTGGCCTGAAGATATTTTTGATGCTGAACATAATATATTAATAATCCAAGATATTTTTCCAGCAATTTTAGCTAATATTACCAATAATAAAAGTTTATTTAATGAGTTAAAGGTTGAAAGTAAATTTTTTGACAGATATCAAAATATCGTTAATGGTATAAATGTTGTAGATGGAATTATAAAGGGCGGCAAAGATGATGGAAAGCCTCTTTTTGATAAGAGAAGTTATAATTTAGCTAATTAATATTATACTCATAAATGACCCTGCCACTTTTTGTAATAACATTTTTATTAATTATATCAGACTTAGCTTTTAGAGAATTTTCAAACTCTATTTCAGAATAATAAGGAAAAATATCATCTCTAAACTCAAGCATTTTTTGAACTGTTTCATCTGTTTTGGGTACAAATTCAATCAATCCATTATTCGAAATATTCAGCAACCAATCAATAAATTGTCCAACTGGTATATTCTTTGCAATAATAAGATGGTGTTCAAATGCAAGAGCGATTAAAGCTTCTGCTTTAAATCTTGATAAAAAACCTTTTCGTTCTTTTTGAAACCATCCTTGACTAGGACTAGGATTAGATGCGTCTAAAACTAATGGTAAAAAGCTTTTCTTTTTATTCTTTTCTTTTAAAAATGCTCTTGATATAGAATTATGATCAAAATCAAAACCTACAACACTTTTAACGCCATTTTCAATACACAACTTGCTATAATCACCATCATTACACCCTAAGTCTATTACAGAATTTGGGGTTCTTCTTTTAATATAGTCACTTACAATTTTTTTTTTTTGAATATTTTCTGTTTCATCATAAGTGTTTTCTTTTGAATAATTTTGCCAAATTGTATTCTCTTTTTTAAAAGATAAATTTGATATCCAATCTCTTAATTGTTTTATAATTGAAATATATGATGATTTTGAAAGTTTTTTTAAGCCTTTAAACTTTTTAGAGGTTTGTATTGAGCTTTTTATACTTTGGTTATGTAATTTTGCTTGCATATGCACATGTGAGAAAGTTTTTAATGAAAATTTATCCCAAATGTTAAGTAATTTATTTAATTCTACAGTCTGTATTCCTTCCAAATTACCTCTAAACCAAGCATTATGCTGAATTCCTTTAAAAGATCCTAATAATAATGGATTTAAAAAATTTTCACAAAATTGCTTATAACCTACCCAATAATCTCCATCTACGTATTCTTTTATAGATAACATATCAATAAATAGAGGTTTTGACCCAACAAACTGGATATTATAGGCAGAAGCGTCTCTTAAAATTGCGCCTCTCTCAAATAAAAAAATTTGAAAATCTAAGTGATGGATTGCAGCACACTTTAACTGTTCAAATGACCATTCATAGGGATAGGTAATATAAGGAATTAGGTCACTCTCTACAACATATTCAAACTTATTAAAAAAATTTGGCAAATTTTGCTTATCAATTATTTTTGTTTTAACTAAAAATTTATTTGAAAAGGATTCGTCTAAAATATTTTTATCCAAAATAAATTCAAAATTTTTTTTCCCAAATTCGTTTATTGTTCTAATAACTTTTTTATCAAAATAAAAAACATTTCCAAGGTTATCTCTAAATGATGAGGGTTCGGTACTAAAATTATTTTGAATCAAGGTTTTTTTTTGTTTTTTTTTTAAAAAAAACTTTGATTTTATGCCAATAAATTTTCAATGTAATACTTCCAGCTGCAATCGCTCCAATAATTCCTTGAAGTATTATACTGCCCATACCTGGATCTATATATGCATAAGCGTTTGTATTTAATACAAAGGATAGCAACAATACTAAAATAATTTTTAAACCCATAAAAAATTAATTATATATATGAATTTCATTTAAATCAAATTTTAATTTTTATAAGGTTTGTAAACGAATGTTATAAGCTTTGGAGCTGCTAGTACAATAATCATGACAACAAATTTTGATCTATGTCGAATACCAGTACCAAAATTACCAATTCCTAAGCCATATATAGTTAAATACATGATTAAGATAATAAGTATCATTAATAAATAAGGATTTGATAAAATTGGTTTCCAATTTTTAATTACACAAATAGTCAAACCAATATATAAAAATCCATCAAATAAACCCAATAAATGAACAGGATGACTTATATTCCAGATAAAAGGGCCGTATAAGAAATAAATAATTTTAATCAAACCTTTTGTAAAAATTTCATATATATTATTTATGTATAACCAAGAGGGATAAGAGGCAGTATCAAAAAGCCCGACATTTAATTTAAATAGAAGATAATCTGAATTTAAAAATTTACTAGGTACTCCAACGTAAGGGATATTAAATTGATCATTTATATATAAGATAATAGGAATTAATAAAATAGTTAAAATTAATATCGATGATGTCTTAATCTTTAAATTATAGAGTGAATTTAACATATTCTTAATATTATTATAAATCATATAGAAGAGAAAAATTAAACCACCGAAAATCATTGGTCCATGCAACAACATATTAATATAAAAACCTCCAATAACTTGTAAAAATGAAACAAGCTCTTTTTTCCTAAAAAATTTGACTATACCAATCAAGCTAATGAGTAAAAAAAAATTTATATAACATTCTCTTAGAGTTAAAGATGAATACAGAATCAAAGACGGAAATATTGTTGCAACCCAAGCTGCTTTTTTTGCGGAACGTGAATCCCATATTAATAAGCTTAAGTGATAAACTAAGTAAACAGATATTGTGCCTACAATGACACTTAAGCTTTGAGCCATCATTAAACTTTCATTATCTATTACTGAAAAAAAAAGTGACAAAAACTTTGGATAAACATAACTATCAGAATCAAAAATACTGAAAACTATTGACAAGCCATAATCTGATGAAAATATTTTAGCATATTCTACAAATCTTATTGAGTCATTTTCAGAGTCGGGAAGTGTTATAAGATTATAGTAACCTAGTATAACAAACAAAGATCTTAGCAAGAATGCTACCAATATTAAATTTCTTATATATGGAAGTTTTCTTGTCCAAATTAATATAGATATCAATACAATTAGTAAAGTTATCCAGCCAAATAACTGATCCATAATAAATTATATAATTTTTACAAATTTTATCTTTAAATTATACTATAAAGTTAAATATATTTTTTAATTCAAAAACTATAGTAATAAATATATTATCATATAATTCATGTGGCGTAATTTTTATTATGAATTCAGAAATATTTTTTTTATAATCACATTTAATCTCTTTATTTGATTGAATTGATAGATTTTAAAATACTAGGATCTTAATAAAATTAAAAATTAAGTTTTTTTAACTAACAAATCATGAAAGTATGATACATTGAAAAATATACTTAATACCTAAAAAATACCATACAAATAAAATTATGTATCTTAAATTATTTTTTAATATTAAATTCAACAAAGAAATAAAGCTTTTTAAACATTTGCCAAATTTTTTGTCATCTAAAGCACCTAAAATTTATAACAATAATTGTAAAAACATTAATATGATAAAATATGGTCATATATGGAAAACTACATCAGAATCGAGAAATAAGTTGCTAATTGATTGGATTGACAATTACTTAAACAATAATAAAAATAAATATTCTCTGCTAGAACTAGGCAGTTCTAGTGGTGTGTCAGTTTTCCCTGCCTTAAAGAAGAAGAAAAAAATAAAAAAATATTTTTTAACTGATTTACAATTAGTTTATTACTATAAAAAACTATTAGCTAATACTTTACTTTTTTCTAAAAAGAAAAGTCTAATACCTTTTATGGCTTTTAATAAATTATTAATTTTTTACTCTGACAATAAATCGTTTAATATGATATTTAATTTTGCTTCTTATTTAATAAGATTTATTTTATCTTTATTAACCTTGGGAATTAAGAAAAATTATTTATATTTATTGAATAATCAAATTATAGAATATCAAAAAAAATACCCAATTATATTTAAAGAATTTAATATCTTATCAAACTGGGAGTATTCTAAAGTTGATTTGATAATTGCTCTAAATTTATTTAACAATTCATATTTTTCCGAAATATCAATGAAAAAAATTGTATCTAATGTTTATAGTATATTAAATAATGGTGGAATAATTATTATAGGTGATAACAAAAAAAAAAGTAAGATCTCTGTGTTCAAAAAAATAAAGGGCAAATTTATTTTGACTCATAATAATGGTGGTCAAGTCGAGTCTCATGATTTTTTTTTAAATTTTTTTATAAAAAAATAAACGTCAACTTAACAACAATGACCGCAAAAATACATATCTTTTAATATTTTTGATTGTTTTCGTCCAGAGTATTGTGCCATGCTTTATTATAAGACGTTAGCATTTTTCTAATATTGAATTTTTTTTCAATTCTCATTCTTGAGTAGTCACATCTTTTTTTCCAATTTTCAGTACCAATTTCAGATAATGCTTTTTGTATTATTTTTGCTAATTTTGTGGGGCTCTTGATGGGAGCAACCCATCCTGTTTTACCAACAATTAAACTTGAGTCTCCTACTTTTGTAACAATACATGGCGTTTTACAAGCCATTGCTTCAGCCACAACATTTGGGAACCCCTCTCCATATCTGCTGCTTAAAATATGAACATCTATTCCATTCATTATTTCAGGTATGTTGGAGCTTGAACCTAATAGTTTAACATTTTTTGATAATTTTAATTTTTTAATCAAATAAACTAGATTAGAATTATTTCTATTAATATTTGTGCCAACAAGAATGCAAAAAAAATTTATATTATTTTTTTTAACTATCGAAAGTGCATAAAGTAAATTTTTATGATCTTTCATAACATCATATCGAGCAACATTACCAATTAGAGAAACCTTTCTATTAATTTTAATTTTTTTACGAAAATAATATCTTTCACGAATATTTGGTTTTAGAATTGTTAAATCATAACCGTTATGTATTAAAAAAGTATTTTTTTTAGAAAACCCTTTTTTTTCATAAATTTTTTTTGCATTTTCAGAGTTAAATATAATTAAATTAGGAACTGAAAATGAAAATTTTTCTAATATTTTTGTTAGTAAAATAGTTGTTATTTTTGTCTTACCTATTTCAAGGTTTGAATATCGAATATTCCAAACTATCTTTTTTACTCCAGCTAGTTTTGAGGCAATACTTCCTATAAAATCACCATGAACAAGCCATGTTTGTACCAATTCAGGTTTTAAAAAAATAAGTAATTTTGTTAAATCAAATATTTTATAAAATAATAAGTAGTTCTTTAAATTTAAACAATAAACTTCAATTTTTAATTTTTTTAATAATGCGAAATACTTTCCTCCGGATGTCAATGAAATAACAATATGTTTATTTAAATTATCATATTTACAAATTTTGTATAATGAATTTTCTGCACCACCATCTTTTAAGCTTGTTATTATATGTACAATTTTCATTATGAATTTATTTATTTTATAAAGTTATTCGTATAGTTATTTAATAATTATATACGTCAAATTATTAATTATATTTAGATATTTTTTTGTTAAATTCCTTTTGATCTATTTTTATAATTTCAGTCAAATTACCAAATAAAAAATAACTTTTGTATTGATTATTTTATTTATCTTTTTTTTAAATAAAATAAAAAAAATTAAAAATTATATAAATGAATTAACCAAATTTCTATAATATTTAAAAACTTCACTAATATTGTTTTTTTTTAATGAAATTTGCATATCTTTCTTGATAAATTTTTTAGATAATGTAGTCAATATTTTCTTTTTTAAATCATTAACATCCTTGTGATTTACTAAATACCCATTTATTCCATCTTGAATTATTTCACTTGGTCCACTTGGACAATCAAATGCAATTACAGGTGTATTTAATGCTATAGACTCAATTAAAACATTTGGATAACCTTCGTAAAGAGATGTGAGAATTGTACCTTTTGCGTACAAATAATACTTAATAATATTTTTTTGAAATCCCTCAAAATCTACACGATCTGACACACGCAATCTGACAGCTTCCTGCTTTAATTCATGTTCTAAACTTCCCTCTCCAACAATTTTAAGACGTAAATTTGGATGTTTTTGTGCAATTTCAGCAAAACCTTTAATCGCATAGTGAAAAGCTTTTTGTTTTTCCAGCCGTCCCACACATAATAAATAATTTTCCTTCTTAATCTTGTCTAAATTATGAGTGCTTACATAGTCTGAAATATAGCTAGAAATGGGATTATAAATTATACTTGAAAATTGATCAAGTTGTGGATGAACTGAAAGTAAATCTTCTCGCATAACACTGCATTGATTTATTATATGATCCATTTTATGATAAAAATATCTAATTAGAGGCGTAACAATATACTTTAACCAAAAACTTTGTTTTTTTAACTCTTTTAAATTTATAGATAATACATTTATATTTCGTGAAATAATTTTTATATTGAGTCTTAGAAAAGTTTTTAAAATTATAAGTATTACAGACAATTCATAATTAAATACTAATAAAACTTTTGGTTTATTTTTTAATATGTATTTTAATAAAAATAGACCAGAATTACGTGCATGATTTATGTTTAATACAATTATATTTATTTTGGTTGAAACACGCTCAAGATAAGCTTCATTTTTTAAGTTTAATACTATTAAATCGACCCGCCAGCCATTATTAGCAAAACTATTTGCAATACTTACACAAACTCCTTCAGCGCCTCCACCTGCTAAAGTACTACTTAGTAATACAATCTTTTTTTTTTTAACACTCATCTATAACCCTAAGAAAGTTTCAATTTGAGTGATCTCACTATAAGTCAACCAATCTCTATATTTATCTATATTTTTCTTTGAGAGGTTTGATTGGAAAGAAGATTTCACAGAATAGTCTAAGTCAAAATGTTTACAAATTAAATTTATTGTTGCCGAATTATTTTCAATAAATTCTTCAAAAGAAATTTTAAGAACAATTTTCTCATCAATGATAGAAATGCGTTTTTGAAGTTGATCAAACCATTTAATAAATTCTTTAACATTACTAGCTTTTTTAAACTGTTTAAGTTCTGCAAATTGATCACGGGGATCACGCGTCACTAAAACTACTTTACGATTACTAAAATACTTTGTGGACTCCACTGGGTTCCAACCTGATCCTGCTTGATTTAACAATACAGGCTGGTGATTTGAAGAATAAAAAAGTCGATCGTGCATTAACTGTGCTGCATGAACAAGTTCATCAACACTTGTTAAAATTTTTGTTGGTTCAGGTATTTTTTTTAGGTCTAAACGAGCTCTTAACCAACGAAGTAAACGTTGAGTATTTGATTCAAACATTTTGTGCCATTCTAGTTCCATTGGCATACGAGCAACAGTTACCTCGTCAAGAAACTTTTCAATTACAGTTAAAAAATTTGGGATATAATTTGAGTAGCCTTGACCATAATCAATACGCTTCGTTGGATGAGAGAGTTTTTTTGCAAGAGTCCAAAATTGATCTAAATAATGATCTGCTATTGAGTGATGGAACGCATTACCTGCAGCTGCTTCAAGAGACATTAATCCACCTGGTGATTGTGATAACTGATATTCTTTTGGTTCAGGTAAAGGGTTGTACAGATCTCCACGTCCAGCTAAATAATCATAAACTGCACTTGAGCCTGAAAAAGTTGTGCCAAGTACAATAATATATTTCAATTTATTATTTTTTTTAAACATAAATTACTTTAATTTTAACGGTGAAATACTTTTTCAAATAGTGAAAAATATAAATAGTTCTTAATGTCTAATTTTATTAATCTCTACAATTTTTTTATATAAAATATCAGCTGATTTAGAAATTGACAAAACAAATTTATTTTCAAAGATTATATCAGGTTTTTTTGGGTATTCTGGGTTTAGGTCTAATCCCCATACATTTTTCATTTTTACTCTATAAAATATTCTTTTTTTTCTTTTTTTTAATTTATTAATATCGGTTTTAATGTATATCTCGACATAATCTCTAAGGTTTATTCGATTGTATTCAAATAGCTTATTAAATAAACTAATTGTTGTAAAAATTACATTTAGCCCTTGTTTAGATAGTAATTTACACAAATCAGAATTAGCTTTTCCAATTTTTAATCTTTTGTATTTTGAATAAGTATTAAATTGATAAATATCTCTTATATTATCACCATGAAGAATAATTGTTTTTCCATATTTTTTTTCTAAAAGAATTCTTAATTTTTCTCCTATAGATGACTTTCCACTTCCAGATAGACCTGTTATCCAAAAAATTTTTCCATTATTTTTTTTTTTCATTTGTACAAAAATTTTTTATAAAATAATTATAAGTTTTATTCTAAATAAAATTAACTAATATTTATATAGAAAAATAAGTCTAATCAGCATTCTAAACAACTTTAGAAAATGATAATTTTTTTATTTCACTTTGAGCAAACTTGTGATCTGAGATTGTATCAATTTCATACCAGTATTTATTATATTTTCTTATCTTTAAATTTACTACTTTGTTGCTAATACATAAATTCAAGAATGAAGTCATATCAATTTTTTTATCATTAATCTTTTTAAAAAAATCATAACATTTAAAATAAGAATTTCTTTTTAATTTAATAATTCCCATAAATTGAAATTTTGGAATTTTTTTTTTATTTATTTTAGTTCCTATCTCAATCAAATCATCATTTTTTATAACAAGATTTTCTGCATCTTGAAAAATATTATTTATAGACATTCTTCCTTTCCAGTTGTTAAACCAGGCAACATTTACTGGCAGTATATTCTTTTTTGTATTTAATAATTCATATACTTTATCACTAAAAATTACATCTCCATACACAATCACAACATCTTCTTTAATAAATTTTTTTGTCAAAAAAAGACTGTGAACCATATTTGTTGAAGAGTAATTCTTATTATGAATCTGTTTAAAACCAATTTCTTTAGATTTTTTTTTAAGTAACGCTTGCTTATAACCTGTTACAATTATCTTTTTTTTAAAATAACTAAAAAATTTATTATTATAAAACAATAATGGTTTTGAGTCGATTTCAACCAAGCATTTTGGTTTTTGCCTGAACTTTTTTGGTAATCTTGATCCTTTACCGGCTGACAATACAATTAGTTGCATAAAATTTTTTAATTAATGAGATGTCAAAATTTTTGTACTTAGTGTATCTCTCTGGATGCCACATAACTCCAAGTAAGTTTTTAGACTTCACATGAAAAGCTTCTATTGTGTTATCCTTCGCCACACCAAATATATTAACTGAGTTATTTATTTTAAACTTTATAGTTTCCTTGTGATAAGAATTTACATTTTTTGTAAAAGTCTTTTTGTTAATATTAAAAATAACTTCATGACTTCCTACATGATTTACTTTTTTTTTTAAAATAAAACCTAGTTTTTTTGCCAAAAAATGAGCTCCATGGCAAATTCCGAGAATCTTGATTTTTTTTTTTAAAACAGATTTATAAACCATTTCATTTAATTTATTTCTAATGATATCTGCCTTATTTTTAATAATTGAATTATTTCCTCCTGAGAGAATTATTAGATCATAATTTTTTATTTTCATTGCATTATAAATTTCAATTGATGATTTTTTAAAAGTTTTTTTTAAAAAAAAAATCAGTCTTTTATCTACACAGTATTCAAATTGATTTTGATAAATTTCTCTTACAGTGGGTACAATCAAAATGTTCATTAATATATCTTTTTATTCAAGCAATCCAAATTAACATGTTTTTTATTCATTAAAATATTGTATATTTTTTCACCAACACCTATTGCAGCAGGTAAACCCAATTCAGAGGATCTTATGCTCATATGAGAGTTTTGTCCACCGTATTTTGTTATCAAACCTTTAATTTTTTTTGAAAAAATAAAATCATATCCTGGATCGGCACTCTCAATTAAAACTATTTTATTTTCTATATGATTTACATTATCAAGATTAGTTAATTTATAGATAGTTCCAGAGATTTTTTTTTGTGTAATAAAATTACCACCTAAAATATTTTTTTCAGACACATATAAATCTTTAACTGAAGTTATTGTTTCAGGTAAATGTATTGAAGAATTTTTATTATAGATATTTTTATTTTTTTTTATCTTATCTTTTAATTCTGAAATAATTGATATAGAGTCTAAATTATCATGGAGTTTTAAAATTGTGTTAATATCTAAATATGAAAGTTCATCTCTACTAATTTCATATTTTTTTCCAAATAAAATTAGATTTCTAAACACTAAATCTATACTTTTTGTGAAAATAAACTTTGAATGTTCTCTTAAAAATATAGAATTTTTTAAAAATTGAATAAGTTGATCACAGCTGAATTTTAGATAATTTTTTTTTATGAAATCTTTTATAAATTTTTTTTGTTTTGTTGAAAAGCTAAATTTAACACTATTATAATTAAAATTCTTTTTGTTATTAAAATAGATATTATATCCTTCCTCATAGTTCAATGTATTTATATCATAAGTATTGGGTCTTAAGTGTCCATTAACTTTGCAAAAGTTTTTTTTTGTAAGATTTATAAAATCACTATTTACTTTTGTAGCAACATTTTTGATGGAATTCAAAAATTGATTTTTTTCTTCAATTGATAAAATTTTATTTTCAACTAAAGAATTTAACAGGTCAATTGCTATAAATCCACATCTTGCTAAGCCCGCAAAGGCTAATGTGCCATTTTTTTTACATTCTTCAACTAGATAGTAAATGTTGCTTATTTTGTTATTTTTTAAATTTGCAAATTTTATTATTGTCTTATCTAAATTTTGAATTTTGGCTTTATCTTTTTGTGACTGTTTAAAAGCAATATTAGTTATATTTCTTAAACTATTTTTAAATTCTAGAATCTCCATTTTGCTTATTTTATTGCTTAATTCTTTTGCTATTCTCGAATTAGTACTTGGTGTAAAGCATGTAAAAAGAATTTTAAATTCTATTTTATCATGATAATTTTTATTTTTTTTAAATTTATTTAAATAAAAATTCATAATTTTTTCTGCTAGATTGTGATTTATTTCATTTGGTATCCAAGAATTAAAATCTACTCTTACATCGATAAATGGTGTTCCAAAAAAATTGGTCATTAAATGATGTGATTGTACATCTTTAAAACCATAATTGTATCTATGTTTTGACCATATATGATCTGTTATTAATTCCTGATACAGTGATAATGCAAGTGGTCTTGGTTTTGTTCCAATTATTTCTGCTGGATTCCAATCTGGCATAACTCCAAAATAATTAGTTTTTCCATAAAGATCATAATTACTTTCTTTCAACTTGTGAATTTTTTTTTCTAGTCTTTTTAGATTTTTAAAATAGAAATTTTTATCAACAATTTTTTTATTTTTTGGTAAAATTAATCTTCTTACTTGTAGAATATGAAGCTTTTTTTTTTTATCTATTGCAAACTCAATGTCTAACAAATTTGTCTTTAAAATTTTAACTAATTTTTCAATTTCAACTAATAGTTTATAAAAGATATTTTTTTTACTTAAAAATTTTTTATCAGCAATTGAGATAGAAAATGAATTTTCTTTTCCAGAAGTTACAATATCCGTGTTATTTCCTATAGAGTAATTGATGTTAATAACTGGCATATAATTATGGATATCTATTGTTGTGCAGACACCTGAAATTTCAACATTCTTTAACATGCTTTGAATTATTACTTGATTTCCTTTATTTATTTTTTTGTAACTATTTATTACTTCAGTAATCTTCGAAGGCATTTCGGAATTAACATTTGATGATACATTTAAAAAACTCTTAAATTTTCCAGCGTTTGTTGTTTTTAGATTATCTTCATCAACAGAGGATGATCTTACAGCAATTTTTTGATTTTGAAATTTTTTTTCGATCTTTTTTAAAAAGTAAACCTTATTTTTTAAAAAAGAGTCTACATTTAATAACAATAAATTTGGAACGTTAAATTTTCTTGATTTCAAGTAAAGTAACATTTTTCCTTTTGACTCAATCATAACTTAACTTATTTATTTGTTAAAATATATTTTACACTTATATCTATATTTTATAATTTACCAATTTTAATATTTCAATTTTTCATTAAGAAATTTTGCAATTATTTTATTAGCTTTTGGCGTATGGTAATTTTTCCCATGAAGTGATTTAATCATAAAACTATCATCATAAATGTGTGACTCATCAAGAAAGTTGATTTCAGGAAATTTTTTAGTTGCAACAGAAATTACATCGTTCCATGGTATTTGATCTGGTGATTTTGTAACACAATATTCTAAGCTTAATTTACTGTGTTGAAGTAAAAATACTGGCTTAAATCCATAAAATTTAGATAAATCTTTGTAATATTTCATCATACCTAAAAATAAATATTTATGGCTTTTCCAAAAACTAACCTCGTATTTAAACTTTTTAATAATTTTTTCATCTTCTTGAAAATTATCACTTTTTCTAGCAATTTTTTTCAATAAATGAGAAGTATATTTACTAATTCGATTGTTTTTCCAAAACCTAAAGTGTTCATCATATTTTTGAAAATGATATTTATAATTTTTTATTTTTAAAAGATCTTTTTTATCTGAAAAAGGGTACTCTACCAAAACTAATGAATTGTAATTTTTTTTTGAATAGATGAAACGTGGTTTTATCATAAATACTGGACTTGGATCTATATAATTTTTATAAACAGACACACATCTTGCCATTGTTGATAAGCCAACTGACAATACTACTATTTTTGCTGGATCTTTTGAATAATCTCGTTTTAATCTCAGCAATGCTTGATCTAACCCATAATCATAAATACCATAATTGCTAACACGCGTTTTTCTAAGTTTTCCCAGATACCAAGAAATAGTTTGATTGTCATGCACATCTCTACACATGCTGTATTCATCTCCAAATAAACTAATATCTGAAAATGCTAAAGGATAATTGCAAACTCTAGATCCTTTTTCATCTGTAGAAAATAAAGTAAGACCCAATTTGTCTTCTGTAGATATATATAATTGATCTGACTTATCTACTCTTGTTAAATTTAATTGATTGCACCAACCCAACTCCTTATCCCAGGAATAAAATTGATCAAGATCTTTTTGTTGTAATGATGGAAATTCTGCTAAATGTGAAGGGAAGAATAAAGTGTTAATATTTTTTTTTACTTTACTAAAAATACTAGGCTTATCTAAACGATAGGAGTCATTAGAAAAATATTTTTTTTTATCAGCAGTTTTATTTGGAGTTTTCCAATCTCCATATAAAGCTGTCAAAAATTCATCTATAGGGTAAGGGGCTAAAAATTTATGACCACGGAAGTGTAAAACTTCTACTTTTTCAAAAAATCTAGCTGGCACCTCAGTCATAAGCCTGGCTCGAAGGTAGTCAGGCATTTTAAGATAACGACCTAATATTTCATATTCAGTTCCCCAACCTTCAGCTACAATCTTAAAATTTTCAAGGGAGGAGTCAGATGTGATTATTTTGAAACCTGCTGAAAGTAATTTTTTCAAAAGAAAACCCTCCTTTTTAATGGCTTCTTCAGAAAATACAGTTACCTCTACATCCCAATCCCATGGAATAAAATCTTTATCTCGATAAGCTCCCAACAAAGTTCCACCACTCAAAAACCAATTATTAAGTGTTTTGTCTAGGATTTTACTTAATACCAACAAACCGTCCATCTGCTTAGAAAGCTCATCTTTGGATCGTATTCTTAATTTATTCTTTTTATTTAAATTTATTTTTTTCATTGCATTAACGATTTCATTATCATTGAAAAATTTATTATAGATTATATAAATATCTCGTTAATGAAATTGTAATTTCATCCACTATTTCTATAAATAACCTTTTAAAGCTTTTTTTCACAGCAAAAATAAATTTTATGTTTTTTGATACCAAATGCAGTTCTTAGTGGTGGAAAAAAATGCATTAAAATCGCAATAAACAAAGAAAGAAAATCTCTTATTGAAGAAATAAATTTCTTAAAAATAGATATAAAAAAAGAATCTTTAGTAGTTTTAAAATATTTATTAATTCTTTTGATGCTACCATCATCTTTTTTTTCCCAACGTAAATTTTTTGAAATTCCACTTGGATCAAACGCTCCATAAAATCTTTTATCTACTTTTTGAAACTTCCCATGAAAAAATTTACTTAATTTTTTTTCCATTACATTTATATCAATTCCAAGTGAGCCAATATTAAATATCATATTGCCATTAATCTTTAGTTTTTCATACATCATGCAAATTACATTAAAAGTTTCATCATGTTGAAAAAGCATATTTACACCCATTGTTTGAACACAAATAATGACATCGGCATTATTCTTAGTATTATCAAGATACTCTTGAATTGTAGAGTTAACTACAACTGCATCAGGATGATTTTTTTTTCCTTCGTCAAGTTTTATCTGGTTCATGTCTACACATATATAATTATCTGTTTTGAAAAAACATTTATTCAGCATACCTCCACCAGCTAAATCAATTCCTACTTCTCCAGGCATTTTTGATAAAGAATTTTTTAACCATAACCACAAAAGTGTTTTTCCTGGTTTTGTACGTTCAATACGAAATATTACTTTTTTCATTTAATTATTTCTTTTTAAAATAATAAGAGAGAGCTATTTTGCTTCGTTCATTAATTTTTTTTATTTGTTGTTTATTTAATACACGTTTTTTTGACCACCACAATAACTGTGCAAGAAAAGCTTTGGCTAACCTGTTGTTGTCATAAGTATCTAAAAAAAGATATTTTATTTTTTGTTTATATTTATTGGAAATCAAATCTGATGCAGATAAAATAAAAAAACAATAATCATAAGCAAAAGGAGCATCACCCATATTGTCAGGCTCATAGTCAATGAAAAAAAATTTTTTATTAAAAGAATTATACAACACATTTATGGGTAAAGATTGACCATGAGATGGTGCTGAGGGCCAAAAACCATTCACATCTTCTAGAGGCTTATCACTCAAGGTGTAAAGATTAAAAAAAGGTGAATTAGGTTCTAGAGTTTTTTTAAGTCTTTGTATTGAATTTTTTAGCTCTAAATATAAAAGACGCTCTTTAACATTTTTATTTAAAATATAAGTATAACTTATAAATTTTTTAAAAAAAATTTCTAAAAAATTCTGTAATATAATTTTTTTACACTCCACTAAAGATTCACCAGAAATTTTTTCCTCCACTAGAAGTAAAAGTTTATTTGAATTAGAAATAAAGGCATACTTCGGAGCACATAAATTATTTGAGTGTAATTTTTTAACAAAATTTTCTCTATTATATATATATTTATTAATATCATGATAAAAAAAGAAAATATGTATTATTAATTTATTTGGTTGATCAAAGATTATTAATTTTCTTTGCCTCATCATAAAATTATAATTTTTTGAGATCATTATTTTTTTTTTATCATGAAAATGAGGAATTGGTTTTTGAATTCTGATATAAGTTATAATTCTCAAAAAAAATGGTAAGTTTTTATTTTTACTATTTCTGGGTATGTATTTAGCGCATAAAAAAAATGCACGAATAAAGAAAAAGAAGTTGAGAATTTTTATAATCAAAAATTTCATAATACTAATTTAAAATAGAAGTAAATTTTTATAGTTCTTGCATTTAAATAATATTTATTATTCTATTTTATTAAAAATAATAACATGTTTTTCTAAAGAATTTAAAAGTCTTTTTTCAGGCATGCTATATAAGAAATTTCCAGTTGCATGATATTTAACAAAACAATGAAACAACATCATTAAAATATAATTGTCGATAAATTCATCATAAGTAACTATTGATAGAATTTTTTTTGCTAAATTATTTAGATTACTTGAAGATTGTCTACCTATATTTCCTAACTTAATTTTTTTTAACTCAAGTATTAATTTTGGTAAAATAGATTTGTTTTTACCACTTACAGAACCATATAACTCATATTTCATTAACATATAACATAAGTCATGTAGCAAGGGTGCCTCTCTAAATTCTACCGGAGATAAATCAGTAAACTCAAAATTGCCTTTATAAATATTTGGCCAAGGCTCTATTACTGATGGAACAATCCATAATAATTTTTCAGACTTAGCTAGATAATTTATTCTCTCGACTACAAAAGATGAGAAAAATTTCAAATAATCATTTTTAATTAAAAAATTATATGGTTTTTTAACAAATTTATTAGTACTTAATTGTGTTCCATTTTTTTTACAAAAATTAATTTGTAATAAAAAATAATTAATAAATGTATCAATTAATTCTTTTTCGTTGAGAGAAAGTGGGCTTATAAAACTTAACGCTTTTTCTTGATAATACGCACTGGAATTAATTTTTGAGTATTTTGGGGTTATGTGAAATTTGCTAAATTTTTCTCTTAATTCCCAGTAATCACTTGGAGCTGGTCGATCAAAAATATATAATTCCTTAGAACTTTTATTATTGTTTATAATAATTTTTGATGCCCTTATTTGAAATTTTATAGGCCAATTGCACTTTAGCAGCTTATTAATATTAAATAACTCTTTTGAAAAATAAAGAATTAAATATTTTATACATATAAAGAATGCTTTTATATAGCAAAAGAATTTCAAAAAAATTTTAGTAGTTTGAAAAATTTTAAGCATTACATTAAGCTTACATGAAATAAAATTTATATCAAAATTTTAAATCTATGTAATAAAAGTTTTATGATATTTTTAAAAAAGTATTTTTAGAATTATTAATTGAATTTTTTATATCATTCACAGTATTTTTAAAAATAAGAGATAATAACTTAACAAATATTCTTTCAAATTTATTGAATTTTTTTAAATTCAACTTTTTACGAAATACTTTATGACTAGATCGTTTAACAGAAGCGGTATCAACTTTGTAAGGTAAGCCATTTTGTGTAATCTTTTGCTTAGTTTTTTTTGGAATTATATTAAATTTAAAGCAATCCTTGAAAAATAGACTTGGATTTTCAATTATTTTTTCATATGAAAATATGTAAAATCTTGAATCATTTTTTCTTTTTCTGCATTCTTTAAGTAATAAGTAATTATTTATAAAATTTTTTGCAACACTTTTAAATATTTTAAATTGGTTAAAATTTGTTTTTTTATAATGATCAAATAATGCATAGCTTGTATTCACAGGATTGCGAACAACTGCTACAACTAAACCTTTTGGTGACACACTAAAAAAATCTGATATTATTTTATTTGGATTCCCACCAACTTCTTTTATTAAATATCTTTTTTTTTTCTTTATTCCATATATCATTTTAAATAAATCTAGAGTTAATAAAATGTAATCATTTAAGTTTTTTATATAAAAAATTTTTTTATTCAAAAATTTTAATTCCGTTTGATTTAATTTTTTTTTTCCCATATTAAAAAATTTATTTTTTATTTGATCATTAATATTTCTAGATCTAATTTTTGAAATCAAATAATCAAAGTCTTTTATTTTTACTTCTGTGGGGTGAGATAATATATATTGGCTATCAAGCAATCTTAATGTTAATGTTGTACCACTTTTAGGTGCTCCATACACAAGGATATTAGAACTGTGATTCTTAAAGGTCATTTATATTTTTATCTTATAAATTTAAATTAAATATCTAACTTTTTTAAATTTCCATTTTCCATTAAAAAAATCTTGTCACAATATTTGAGGGTTTCTAAACGATGAGAAATTATCAAAATTGTTGTTTTTTTTTGTAATTTGTATATACTTTCAATAATTGAACTTTCAATTCCCAAATCTAACGCGCTGGTTGCTTCATCTAAAATAAGTAGATCTGGATCATTATATAATGCTCTTGCGATACCAATTCTTTGGCCTTGTCCACCTGATAATTTGGCACCTCGCTCACCAATTTTATGTTGGTATTGTTCAGTTAACTGATTTGTTATGAAGTTATGTAAATTGGCTATTTTACATGCGTTCTCAACCTTCGTTTGATCTATATTTTTGCTTTCTACTCCAAATGCTACATTTGAAGAAATAGTATCATTTTTAAGATAAACTTTTTGTGGCACATAACCTATAGATTGCTGCCAACCTCTTAAATTATCTTTAGTAATTAATTGATTGTCAATTTCTAAAGAACCATTTTGAGCGTGAAGTAATCCAATAATTATGTCAATAATCGTAGATTTACCACAACCCGTTTGACCCATGACACCAATAGTACTTTTTGCATTAATACTAAAATTGAAATTTTCTAAAACATTTTTTGATTGATTTGGATACCTAAAATTAATATTTTTTAAATTAATAGTTTTTTTTAATGGTAAAATTTTCTGATCATAAATTATCTGATCTGTTTTTAAATTTTTGATATTACTGATCAACTTTTCAAGCGCAGGCATCGAATAAGTTATTGATGAGTAAGAAACATAAATTTGTTGCAATGCAGGCATTAAACGATACCCAGCAAAGATATATAGTGAAATGAGTGGCAAGGTACTACTTATACTTTCAAAATCACTCATTAAAAATAATATAAGCACTATTGAGCCACCAAATGCTATAGCTTCAATAGCATATCGTGGTACTTGACTTACGGCTGTCTTTGCTGCTTGACTCATTGCAAAATTTTCTGCAGCAAAAGAAAAGCGATCTATGTATTTTTGCTCTAATCCTTTAAACTTAACTTCTTTAATTGCGTTAAAAGCCTCTAAAACAGCTTCGAAACGTATAGAATTATTTTTTAAACGTTTTATACCAATATTATTAAGATAATTTTTTATTATTAAATAAGTAAAAAGATAACCACCACCTATAACAGCAATAACAAACATAATAATCATAGGATCTGCTATGAATAATAAAATTATAAAAAAAAAAACAACAGTACCTTTTGCTATTAATTCTATTGTTGGTTTTACAGCCTCTGAAATTACTTCCTGAACTTCAGCCAATATGTTGATTCCAAACTCTGCTGTATCACGATTTAAAAACCATACAAAAGGCTGAGACAGGTAACCTTTCACTAAACGTGAGCTTAATCGAGCCATTTGCATCTGCACAAATTTAACTTGGTAATACAATAGAAATGCCTTTGAAGTAAGTGAAGTGACTAAAAGAAATAAAACTAAAATACCTAAAATAAACATGAATTGGTTGACATCTTCTACACCAAATATCTTTAAGCTTAGAAAAATATTGTTCAAAATATTATTTTCTTCGACAATTATAGGGTTTGTGAGAACTGCAACAAAAGGCACAACTGAAACTACCCCAACTATTTCAAGCAATGCTGTTATAAAGATAAATAACAATAATATTAATGCTTCTTTTTTTCCTGTCTCAGATAGTAAACTTAATATTTTTACAAAATATTGCATCTTAATATTTATTTTTTTTAATTAATATAACTTTATCTGAAATAATTTCGAATTTTATATCTTCTCTATCTAGTTTTAAGATTTTTATCAAAAGATTAATTTTTTTTGAAATATCATTTTTGTTTAATGGCTCAAACTTTAAATCTTTTTGAAATTTTCCAAATTTCGAGGGAAATAAAGTTTTTAGTAATTTAATAACAAGTTTTTTTATTTTTAAAAAAGTTAAGAAAAATTTATAAAGATATATATTTATATTCTTAGATGAGTTTTTATTAGAGATCTTATTCCACAAATTAACTATTTTTTCTGCTGCAAGCTCATTTTCATCAATAAAAATTTTATTCGATATAACATTAAAATTTTGATTAGTTTGATTATTTAAATCTAATTTATTTTTTAAAATTTGATCTATTTTGAACGATAATTCATTCTCTGTCCTAATTTTAAAACCTAATTGATTAGGAATTTCGTTGCCCCAATTTTGTTTGTATGGAATATATGTCAATAAAGGTTTTTTAGAAATAACGGTCTCAAAAGCTGTGGTGCAACCATTGTGCATAACTGCAAAAGCGTTTTGAACCCATTCTGATATTGAGTTTTTTCTAATTACATGAACGTTGGGTAAACCTTCAAGAAAAGTTCTCCAAGCCTGTATATTTTCTGTTGGATGAGGTCTAACAATAATATCGTAATCATTATTTTTCACAGACAAATATTTTATGGCCTTCATGAATTCTAGAACAGTAATATATTGCTCCGAGTTCTGACCAAAATCTTGTGCTAATAAATCTTGATATCGCTCGTAGTAGCCCATGTCTCTTTTTTGTCTATATAATTCGTAAAATGGTAAATTGTTATTAGCCAATCCAAAATTAGATGAAACTAACAAAAAAGGTTTTTTCTTAAATTGAGAAATACTCCAATAATCTGAAAAAATAGATCTCCATTGATCAACTCTAGGAGAGCCTGTTTTATAAATTTTATAAGATGATTCTGGATATTTTTTTTTTAAAGTAACAGTATCATCCGTTCCCCAAGTAAAAACTAAGGATGCTTGTTCAATTGTTTTTTTAGAATATCTCGTATTTGCAAACTCTTCGTACTCAGATAGATCAAGTCCAGCCTCTTCATCAATGCTTGTGATTAGACACCCCTTTTCAATTAAAGTTTTATGCCTCAATAGTTTTGCTTTTGATGGTGTCAAAGATTTTGTATGAAAAATACCTGGTGGCAGAATACCATTATTTATAGCTCCAACTAGCTCATCTAAATCAGAAATTAATACTTGATTGCCTTTTGAGGCTGCAAGAACACCTAAAAGTAATTTGCTGTCTAACTCTCGTAATGAAACTTCAACGTGAATATAAATGTTCATACAATTAAAACTTTTTATTTTTGATCATTAGTTTAAACAAATTTAAATCTTTATGAGTATCTATATCGATCCATTTGTTGTTTGAAGATTTAAGTCCAAATGTTTTTTTTGGAAGTTTAAATTTATTTTTATACAAATAAGATCTATATACAAAAATATTTCCAGTTGGGGAAAATTTATCTGCAATATCTTGAGATCTTTTTGTTAGTTTGTAATCTGGTATCCATCGGTTATTTATGACTTTTCCCGTAAATGATTGATCTTTTGCTAAATGTATTAAACTATCGAAACTAGTATTATTTTCTAAAATTTTAATAGACTTATTAACTAAATTTATTTTTCTCAGAGGTGAAGTTGGTTGAAGTAATATTAAATATTTATATATATCTTTAAAAGTATTAAATGCATGAAAAATAACATCGTGCATAGATACAAAATCACCAGATAAAACTTTGGGTCTATTTATGAAAGGAATTTTTTTTTTTATCGATATCTTCTTAACTTTTTCACAATCAGTAGTAACTACTAAGTCAAATTTTTTTTTATTCAACTTTTGAGCAAAATCTATTGTCCAATATATCAATGGTTTATTAAAAACTTTTACAACGTTTTTATTTTTAATTCTCTTAGAGCCTTTTCTGGCGGGTATGATAATTAAACTTTTCATAAAAATATCAAGATACTCTAAGAGTTTTTTTAAAAATTTTAATTTGACTTTTAGTTCCAAGGTCAAACCAATTGTCATAAAAAGGGAAAGCGATTACTTTTTTGTTTTTCTTAATCAATAGTTTTATGAACTGATCCATATTTTTATGTTCATTAAATTTTAATTCATTTATTAATTTACTTTTCATTACATAAATACCAGCATTGATTACTACGTCTTTTGTAGGTTTTTCTATTATATTTTTAACATAAATTCCTCTCACATCTATCTCACCAAATTTACTTTTTGAATAGTATTTTTTAATTGCCATAGTAAAATCAGCTTTATTTTCGATATGGAAATCTAGTAAACTTTTATAATTTATTTCACTAATTACATCACAATTAGTAAGTAATAAATTTTTTTCATTAATTGTGTTTTTTAAAAGAGACAAAGATCCTGCTGTACCAAGTGGTTTTTTTTCTTTTAAATAATTGATTTCGATGTTATGTGATATTCCACTTTTATAATAATCTCTTATTAATTTACTTTTATAATAAGTTGACAATATAAATTTTTTAAAACCATATTTTTTTAAATTATTTATAACTTTAGTAAGCATTGGCGTGTTGTTAACTAAGACCAAAGCTTTAGGTATTTTTAAAGTCACCGGCTTTAATCTTTTTCCAAAGCCTCCACACATAATTACAACTGGAATTTTTAAATTTTGAGTTATGTTTTTTTTGCTTGGAAATATTCCAATAATTTTTTTATTTTTAACTATTGGTGCATGATTAACGTTTTCAATAGCTAATTTTTTAAATACTTTAATTTGATCTGAGTTTTCTCTGAATATTATTGGTTTTTTATTATATATATCTTTAATTCCTGAGCTTAAGGTTTTACCTTTTAACAATCCTCTTCTTATATCTCCATCGTTTAGAACACCTTTAAAATGATTTTTGCGATCTAATACAATGCACATTTTATAGCCAGAGGATGTAAGGGTTCTTAATGCTTCTTTAATTGTTTGTTCTTGATATATAAACGTACTTTTAATTTCTTTTGATAAAATATTTTTTTTTTTATAGATCATAAAACTCTTTTTTTAAATCATAATTGAAATTAAGTATTTTTTTTGCAATTTTTTTTGGGGTATTTTTTTTAAAAAAAGGATTTATAGGTTTTTTTCGTTTATTTTTTATTTTATTAAAAGCTTTATTGATTGAATTATAACTATAATTGCAATTTATTATATTCTTTGAAACAATCCTGCCTCTTTGTCTATCTCCTATATTTATAGTATTTATTCCAAAACTTGGTGTTTCTAATATGCCACTTGAGGAATTGCCTATCACTAAATATGCAATTTTTAAAAAGGAAATATAACCTTTATTACCTAAAGAATTAAAAAAATAAACATTACTTTTTTTTTTTGTAAAATTCATTATTTTTATTTTTAAAATTTTTGACTCATTATCAAAATTAGGTGATGTAATTATTATAGTAAAATTATTTTTTGTATTAAGAAAATTTATTAAATTTGTGATATGAATTTTTGATTTCGCTTTATCTAAAGTAACAGGATGAAATGTTACTAAAATAATTTTTTTATCTAATTTAATATCGTATAATTTTTCTAATTCATTTTTTTTGAAAAATTTTGTGTTTTTTATTGAGTAAGCTCCTAAGCTACCATAGTTAAAAATAGTTTTTGGATGTTCACCTAACTGAATTAATCTTTTTTTATATTGGTCATGAATTGGAAAGTGAAGATGAGATAATTTACTGATTGAGTGTCTGATAGAATCATCATAAGCTCCAATTGTTACTTCACCGCCATGTATATGAGTAATTGGAACTCTAGATATTGTTGCGGCCACAGCACATCCAAGTAATTCATACCTGTCACCCAAAATTACTAATGTATCAGGATTTAATTTTTTAATTACCTCAGAAGTAGCTTTAATTGATCTTTCAAGATATTTTGAAATATTTGCTTCTTTGAATTTATCATCTAAAATTTTTTTCTTAATTATTTTTTTAATTTTATCTTTTTTTATTTCAGAAACAGTCTCACCAAATTCTTTTGAAAGGTGTGATCCTGTGACCATCAAATAGGTCTCTAAGTTTAATTTTTGAACTTCCTGCACAGCACTTCTCAATAAACCGTAGTCTGCTCTTGAGCTTGTGACAAATAAAATTTTTTTCATATCTATTATGTAAATAAATTTTTCTAAAATAATAATATTCTGTTGATTAGTATTTTATTATGGATGTATTTCCACTTCTAAATTTCTTTTTTTTATATATAAAATAGTTATTGATTATTTTCTTTTAAAGAATTTAGTCTTTTTTCACTCATATTAGTTCATCTTCATTGTATTTTTTTTTTGCTACACTTCCTATTATTTTATCCCATTTCATAGGACTTATGCCTGTTCCTGGCCTTTTTATTGTGAGATTATTTTCTCTAAAAATATCACCTTTTTTTATTTTTGTTTTTGTGACAATTGATTTTCTAACAATTTGAATATTTTTTAATTCACTTTTAGAAGGTCTTTTTATTCCATCACCAAGAGCTAACTCTATATTTCTTATCGATTTAACCATTTTTTTTAACTGAGTTGGCTCAAGACTAGCTTTATGATCTGGGCCATCCATATTGTGATCTAAAGTAAAATGTTTTTCTATACAACTTGCACCCATTGCAACTGCCGCAATACCAACCTCTATTCCCAATGTATGGTCACTATATCCAAATTTTATATCTAATTTTTCTCCAATAGATACCATCGCTTTTAAATTAACATCTTCCATTGGAGTTGGATATTCGGTGTTGGCATGTAGGATTGTTATATTTTTTTTTTTAGTGCCTGAATTAATTAAAATATCTAAAGCATTACTTACTTCATTCATGCTCGACATTCCTGTTGACAGAATTATTTTTTTGTTAAGTTTTCCTATACTTCTAAGATATGGAAGATTTGTAATCTCTCCACTTGGGATTTTAAAAATTTCCAAACCTAAATTATTTAATGTATCTATACTATCAAGCTCAAATGGAGATGATAAAAATTTAATTTTTTTTTTTTTACTATATTTGTATAATCTATAATATGCGTGTTTACTTAGCTCAAGTTTTTTTAACATATCAAATTGAGATTCATTTTTATTAGAAGTATTTTTTTTTTGATAGCCAGCTTTTTTAGAGTTTTTAATTACTAAGTCCTCTGTTTTAAATGTTTGAAATTTTACAGCATCAGCACCTGAAAAAGATGCAGCATCAATCAGTTTTTTTGCTAAATGAATCGACCCATTATGATTTACACCAGCCTCTGCAATAATAAAGACACTCATTTAATTATACTCCCTGCTTTTTTAAAACTATTTTTTTTTATCTTTATATTATTTTTTGAAGTCACATTGCTTCCAATAAAACATTTGGCTCCAACTTTAACACCACCATTTATAACAGCATTTGTTGAAATATGAGTGTGGCTAGATATTAAGCAGTCGTGCTCGATTAGTGCTTTAGAATTTATAATACAATTATCTCCAATAAATGAGTTAGCATTAACAACAACATTATGCATAACAATTGTACCAATACCAATCTTCGAATGTCTAGAAACATATGCTCTTGGAGAGACAATGCTTGGAAGTTTAAATCCTGTTTTTTTTGCTAGATTAAATAATTTTATTCTTAAAGTTGGATTTTTAATAAAACCCAAGGTTATTAGAGCATTTTGATATTTTTTTGCTAATCGATTAATATCATTGTCAGTGCCAATAACAGGATATCCTAAAACATTTGAACCCAAAAGATTTTTTTTATCTACGATTCCAGCAATTTTAAATTTACCCTCTTGCTCAATTACATCAATTGCTGATTTGCAATGGCCACCCCCACCAATTAAAATTATTTTTCTCATAATGTTACACTACTTGGTATGTTAACAATTCTCTCTTCAAGCCAGTTTGAATTGTTTAAATCATCACATTCTGAATTTTTAAACATATCTAATTTGCTCATTAGTTTCCAAATTGGTCTGGTCATTACACCTTTGTTGTTTGCCTCTTGTAAAAATTGATCTCTTTGTATTTTATTTTTGAAAATGATAGAATTTAACCAATAATTAGATTTACTATTCATTGGTTCTTTAAAAAAAATATATTTTGTATTTTTAAAAAATTTTTCATACTTTTCAGCTAATTTTCGTTTATTAAGAATAAATTCATCTATTTTTTCTAACTGTGCAATTGCAAGTGCAGCATTTAAGTTGGGCATACGATAATTATAACCAATCATATCGTGATTGAAATCCCATTTATGTGAGACTTTAGCTGTGGTAGTTAAATGCTTTGCTTTTTTGGCTAGTATCTTATCATTAGTAATTATTGCCCCTCCACCTCCAGCTGTAATTATTTTATTTCCATTAAAACTCAAGGCCCCTAATTCACCAAAAGTCCCTGTATGTTTATTTTTATAAAAACTTCCAAGGCTCTCAGCGGCGTCTTCTATTAGAAATATATTATATTCTTTGCAGATCTCTTTAATTTTATCTATTTCACAAGGATGCCCATATGAATGCATTGGCACACAGGCTTTAATTATTTTATGAGTTTTTTTATTTATGCATTTTTTATTTTTAATTATGGTATTTTTTATTAAAAATGATTTTAAAGATTTTGGTGACAAGCCCATCGTATCTCTATCAACATCAATAAATATCGGATTTGCATTACAATAACTTATAGCATTGCAAGTTGCTACAAATGTTAATGGTTGAGTTATAACTTCGCTCCTACTATCAACACCAGCTAAAATCAAAGATATGTGAAGTGCTGAAGTTCCATTACTTGTCGCAATAGCATATTTAGTTCCAGTATAATTCGCGATTTTTTTTTCAAATTCATCTACATATTTACCAACTGAGGAAACAAATGTAGATTCTATACATTCAATTAAATATTTTTTTTCATTACCTAAAAATCTTGGTTGATGTAAAGCAATAAAATTTTCTGTCTTATAAATTTCTCTTATAAAGTTTATAGCTTTGTTAAACATTAATTATATTTATTACTCATATTTATTTTGAAGCTTATCTTTGTACCAATCATAAGTTTTTTTAATACCATCAATTAAGTTAACTTTAGGTGAATATCCAGTCATGCTGATAATTTTTGCAATATCTGGACATCTTCTTTTAGGGGATCCAGCTACATCAGGCAAAGTTTTAATTTCTATATTTTTTTCTAGTATAGTTGCAATTGTTTTAGTTAAGTTAATTATGGAAATCTCTTCATCTTGATTCCCAATATTCAAAATTTCTTTATCGGTGGTTTTATTTTCACATGCTCTAATAGTCATTTCTACTGCATCATCTACAAAACACATTGATCTTGTGTGCTCCGGTGATGCAACTTCAACAACTTTTTGATTTGAAATCTTTACTAGCATTTCTGGTATTACATGTAAAAATCCCATCCTGGGACCATATATGTTATGATATCTTACAATAGTAAAAGGGATATTGTATTTACTTCCATAATTAAAAAAAATAGACTCACCATACATTTTACTTAACATGTAGGTGGTTCTTGGTGATCTTATATCATCTAAAGTAAGATTTACTTTTTCATCTGTAGGTATATCTAAGCCATAATGTTTTAATGTGCCTGCGTATATTTCGCTTGTTGAGGAAAATAAAATTTTTTTTAATGATTTTAAATTTTTTGCAAATTCAATTATATTGAGCGTTATCATTGCGTTCTCACGTAAAACTTTATCAGGATTTTCAACGACATTTTTTACACCTATTACAGCTGCCAAATGATAAATATAATTAAAATTTTTATCTAGAGACATAAATAAATTGAAGTCCGTCAAATCTCCTTGATAAAAGCTTACATTTTTATTTGAGATAATTTTTTTAAATTCATTATCCATTCTGCCTCTATACATGTTATCAAAAATAACAATTTTGTTGCTCTTATTTTTTAATAATTCTCTAATCAAAAAGTATCCAATAAATCCTGCTCCACCTGTTATTAAAATTTTATTCATTTAATATCCTTTAATTTGTGTCCCAATAAGCTTTACCAATGCCTTGAATCTTAATATTGTTTTGTTTGAATATTTTTGCATTTTTGTTACTGACAATATTAAAACCATCAATAATAAATTTTATTTTTGGAAATACTTTAATAAATTTGTAAGGATCAATTTCTATATATTCCTTGTGTCGAACTGTAAAAATTGCAGCATCTATTTTTTTGTTAGAAAAAAAAGACAATTCTTGATTTATTGTTAAATTTTTTTCTTTCCAATATTTTACAATTGGGTCTTGTAGATAGACATTCATTTTATTTTCAATACATTTGTCATAAAAGAATTCACATGGGGAATATCTAGTATCACTTACATCATTTAAATATGAAACTCCTAAGATAGCTATATTAATATTTTTAAGATCTATAAACTCTTGTTTTAATAACTTAATCGAATAATTTGGCATTAGATCGTTAATATTAATTGCCCTTAAAGACATATCTAGATGTCTCTTTCCATCAAACAAATTATTTAAAGACCAATCTGCTAAAAGTGAGTCTTTAGTAAGACAGTACCCTCCCACTCCAAAACCTGGTGACATAATATTTGCATGTGTTGTTCTTACTCTAATAGCTTTAATAATCTCATATAGATTTACTTTGGCTTTTTCTGCATACTCTGTCCACTCCTGTATGAAAGCAATATTTAAAGCTCTATAAGAATTTTCTAATACTTTTGCCATTTCAGATGCAGTTGTTGAATGGAGTTCGCTTAGTGGAAATTTTTTAATATCTATAAAGCTCGATAAAAATTTTTTGGCACGTTTTTTTGACTCTGTATTAATACCAGAAAATACTCGATTATAATTCATAATTGAATCAAGGTAATTTGATCCAGGCATCACTCTTTCTGGGGCATGAGCAAGATAAAGCTTTCTAATATCAAGTCCTCTTTTTTTAAAAATTTTTTTAAAAATTGGATAAATGATTTTTTCAGTAGTGCCTGGTGGTACTGTGGTTTCAACTATCACCAACGTGTTCTCATCAATATTCTCGGATACAATTTTAATAGAATTTTTGTAATTCTTGTATGTAAATTTATAACTGTATGAATTTCCTAAAGATTGTTTTTTGATATCTAAATGCAAATCAATAATTACAATATTTGCTTTGGAGTAAGAGTAATTACTATATGTTGCAAAAAAGTTTTTATTTTTCTTGGCATTTAAATAAGCTTTTTTCATTTTATTATCTGAAGATACTATTGGAGGCATTCCTTTATTTGCTTTTGCAATCTTCCAGTAATTTTTCCTATCGGCTAAATCAACTGCTATTACATTATAGATCAAATCACCATTTTTTTTCCTAGCTTGAGTTAGTGCAGCAACCATTGCTGAGCCAACAAAACCTAGTCCTTGAATGACTACCGTTGTTCTAGATTTGTTTAAGAATTTATTAATTTTAGATTGTTCTTTTTTTTCATCAGGTTGATGAGTATATTTTTCCACATCTGGTGAATAAGAAACTATCATATAAATAATTTTTTTTTAATAATTTGCAACATGAGGATATACAGTTTTTGTTAAAAGGTATATTGTTAACAATATAGTTGCATCTTTTGCAATAGGCAAAAACAAATATTGGTATCAATAGTTTATATCAAAAAAAAATTTTCAGCGCATAAATCAAGCCAATTGAGTTATTTGTACTGGTCAGCTGCACACATTACCGCGCTTCCACATCCAGCCTGCTTAATAAATTAAGTCACTAACCCATTATACAAAAGGTACGCCCTTACCCTAAAAAGAGCTCGGACTGATTGTAGGCATGTAGTTTTGTAATCAATAGGTCCACGGTTCGACTCCGTGCGGGGACACCATTTAAAATACTTTTTATTTTAAATTTAAGTATTCTAAAAATTTTCAAAAATTAATGAAATACAACATATTTAAGTGAGCAGAATATTTCATATTTATAAATAATTAAATAATTAATTTATATATTAATTTTTAGTTTTATATAATTTAAATTAGTTTTATTTTTATAATGAATGATAAATTAATCCTTTTTTTTCACCATACATTTGCTTATAGGATCCATACACCAACTTATCTTTTTTGGACGAAAACTTTTTTTCAATATCGTAATTTCTAAAAACTGGTGTTTTGCCTGCAAAGGCCGTTGTGAACTGTAAATTTAATAACTTTCTAGGCTTTAAAGATTTTCTACTACCAAAATGATAACATTTGCTTGTATCCACTAAAGAACATTGATCTTTTTTAATTAAAATTGGCGTTGTTTTATAATTAAATTCTTTAATATATTCATCGCCGATCAAATCATTTCTCCTATTTATAATTTTTTTATCTATCAATGTTTTGTATAGTTTTTTACTTTCTTCTTTAGGTATTATGTGTAGTGGACCATTCTCTAATTGAATTTCTTCAATTGGTATAAAAACATTTATTTGCTTAAAATCCTCACTATCAATGTGTAATAATTGACCTTTTGAGTGTTCATCAGAATTATTTGGAGAATACCATAAACGACAAGAACTTAGAATGGGTAGGGTTCCAAAATATTGAGTTGCTATATCTACAAAAGGATCTGCTACATTTTTTACAGTTTGGTTGTATTCCAAACAATAAGTCATAACATTGCTATTCCCCATGTAAATTTCACTTCGATTTATATCATCAAATTTGTCTCTAAATTTATTTATCGACTCAAAAAATTCTTTCTTATTTGAAATATCACTTAATTTAAGGGTAGCAAAACCATTAGCCTCTAATATGTCTGCATATTCTGATTTATTAGAAATTTTAAAAAAATTTTTTCTTTTTTTAAATTCAAATACATAAAAATATTTCATTCTATTATAAAATTTGAATGTATCTTCAGGAGTATCTTTTCTATATGACTTAAGAAAAAAAAAATATTTGAATATTAAATCTAATAAATTAAAGAATTTTTTAAAAAGAAACATGACAAAGATTTACCTTATCTAAAATGTATTTAAAAGTAATAAAATAAAACTTAACTTATTAAAAAGTCAATATATAAAGATAATTTTAAAATCACAATTCATGATCCAAATTTAATTTCAAAATTTTTGTAATTTTTTCATATATCTACATTAAGACTGTTAAGGTGGTATCATTCATTTAGTTTCACAGTAATCCCATTCATTAGAAAGAAATAATGAGGATAGAACATTGGATAACGAAGAACATGCAAAGGATGAGGAGAGAACTCATTATAGTCATTAAGTTTTATACGGTGATAGCGTTCAGTGTGTGTTACAAAATCTTGTTTGTTTTTTTTCTCAATTAAATTGAAAGGCGTTTATGAAAGATGAAAATACAAAACCAAAATCCAAAGTGAAGAAATTAATTTTCTTATTTTAACCACCAAAATTCACATATAAAACTTACTGAGGAAAATCGTTTGTATCTAAACGAGGT
>CERI01049432.1_pt1 | contig 30924 bp, 29 predicted proteins | sample 350261 | NCBI WGS metagenome assembly CERI01 (sample SAMEA2620979, study PRJEB7988) | marine metagenome | isolation source: saline water (ENVO:00002010), including
TAATAGATTTAAAAAACTTATCATCTATTTTATCAATATTATCAAGTTTTAAATGGTTAATTAATAATAGATCGTTAGCTAACTTGACTTTTTTTTCTGTATCTGCATCTGTAAATAAATTTTTAACCCCATAATTTTTTATTAATTTTTCTACGTAATATCTAATAGAATATCATATTTTTTAACCTATGTCAAGTTTATCGAATAATTTTTTAAAATTCTCTGTTGTTTGGGCAAATAATTCTTCTTGATCTAACTTTTTTAATTGAGCAATAAAACTTGCTGTTTCATATGTAAATTCTGGTTTATTGATTTTTCCACGATATGGTGTTGGTGCTAAATAAGGTGCGTCAGTTTCAACTAAAATTTTATCTGTTGGGATTATTTTAACAATATTTTGTAAATCCACAGCATTTTTAAAGGTAACAATACCTGAAATTGAAATTGAAATATTTAAGTCTAAGGCTTTTTTGGCTAACTCTTCAGAGCTAGAAAAACAATGCATTAATGCCTTAAATTCTCCTTTTTTCATTTCTTTTTCTAAAATATCTGCCATATCAGCATCGGCATCACGAGAATGAATTATCAAAACTAAACCTGTTTTTCTAGCAATTTCAATATGTTTTAGAAAGGAATTAATTTGGCTATTTTTTGTTGATTGATCATGAAAATAATCAAGGCCAGTTTCGCCAACGCCAATTAATTTTGGTTTTTTTTGACAAATATTAATAGTTTCTTCAATATTAATTTTTGGCTGATCATGCACATTACAAGGATGAATGCCAATTGAGGCAAAAACATTGTCAAATTTTTCTGCATAAGAATAAATCTTGTCAAATTCGGTAATTTTAGTACAAATTGTCTGAATATATTGAATGTTTTTTTCTTTTGCTGCTGCTATTAATTTTGCAATATTTTCTCCTTTTTCTTCAAGAAGGTCTAAATGGCAATGACTGTCTATTAGAAAGTTATATTTCATATTTATTGTTAATTTTTCTTATTTCACTTGAGGAAATGTTAATTTTATTAATCTTTAGAAAGCGGGCTTTACCTAATTTTTTAGCATAATTATAAGCAATAGATTTACTTGCCTGCTGATAGTAATTACCCCTGTCGCCAATTATAATATCCACTAAATTAATAATTTCTTGCCACTCTTCCCATAAATGAAATTCAGTTATTGAATCTGCACCCATGAGCCAAAAAAACTCATTTTTTGGGTATAATTTTATTAATTTTCTGATTAAATCAATGGAAATATTGCTTTTTAGATTTTTTTCATCGTTTTTAACTACAATTTCAGGATAATTTTTAGTAATTTCAAGACATTTCTGGAATTTGGAATCAAAATCTTTAGATTTAACTTTTTTGAGCGGGTTTTGTTTTGTTGGTTGCCACCAAATTTGATCTAGATGCATTAATTTTTTAGCTTCTAAACTCAAATTTATATGACCAATATGTGGCGGATTAAAGCTGCCGCCTAAGATAGCTATTTTCATTCATCAAAGATTTTCTTTATAATTTTATCAACAGAATTTTTATGAGCAGATTTATAAGCATTTTTGGACATTTCTAATAATATCTCAGGATTATCAAACAATTTTGTAATTATATCATTTAATTTATTAATTGTAAATTCATGCTCTTCTATTACTATGGCACTGCTTTTTTTTTCAACCTCTCTAGCGTTTTTTAATTGATGATTATCAGCAGAATTGGCAAAAGGAACTAAAATTAAGGGTCTTTTAGCAATAGTAAATTCACTAATGGAAGAAGATCCTGCTCGCGAAATAACCAAATGAGCAGATTTAATTTTATCTTCCATATCATTAAAAAAACTACCTATTACAATATTAATTTTAAATTTTCTATATTGCTTTAAAGTAGATTCTACTATATTTTCTCTACATTGCTGCATTATTAATACATCATTTTTAATTTCTGATCTAAGATTAAAAATTGCTTTGGGAATTACCTCGCTAAAAATCTCTGCACCACCAGAACCACCAATAATTAAAATATTAAAAAAACTATTTTCTTCTCTTTTTTGTAATTCAAAATCTGATTTAAGTAGTAAGTTATAACCCATATTTTTATTATTGTCTGTCAGGTTATTTAAAACTGGTAATTGATATTTTACCTTTGATAATTTGGTAATATTTTGACGCGCAGGACTACCTACAACAAAACTTTTTTTCTTAAATTCTTTTTTTAAGCCATCGGTGTTTTTATAAGTTAGTAATATTTTGGTTGCAAAAGGAGCAAAAATACGGTTTATTTTTCCTAAATGGGCATTTTGTTCATGGAGAATTGTTTTTTTACGCAAAATAAAAGCAGCACATAAGACAGGAAAAGTTGCATAACCACCAAATGCAATAATATATTTGGGACGAAAAAATAAAATTCTGAAAAAAGACTGAAAAATGCCTAGAAAAATTTTTATCGCTGCTAAAAAAAGAAATTTAAAAGATTTTTTAATTTGTGAAGCAAAAATAATATTATAATCATATTTATCAGAAACATGGGTATATTTATTATAGTTTTTATTGGCTAAAATTTTAACCTTACATCCCCCATCATATAATTCTTCTGCTAAAACTCTTGCTGGAAAAATATGACCACCAGTACCACCAGTTGTAATAATTATTTTCTGACTTTTGATGTTAAGCATTATTAAACTCTTCTGGACGATTTTTTTTGGTAATATTGTCTAATATGGAATTAACAAATTTTACTTTTGTTTCGCCTTCAAAGCTTGAAGCAATATCAGTATATTCACTAATTATAACTTTAAAAGGAATTTTGTCAAAATATTTGATTTCAAAAATTGCAACCCTTAGAATCTGCTTTGTTACATTTTCAATTTTTTGTAAATTAAATTCTGGATGCAAAAATTCTTTAATTTCTGCATCAAGAATGTCAAGAGAGTGAATGATATTGGGGATAATTTGATTTAAATGTTTCTTGTCAATCTTAGAGCGATAAGATTTTACGTCTTCATCAAAATTAATTAAATAATAATCAAGTATTTCTTCCTTGATATCTTCAATCTTTTTTGATTTATTATAAAAATCATATTGAAATAGGATTTGTATTGCCATTAAACGAGCAATAGATTTTTTAACGATTAAAATATTTTTGTTATCCATATATGTCTATCACTAAAGAACAGTTAGAAGAAGTTAATCTACTACGAGAAAATAAATTTACAACCCTAAGACCTATTTCTGAAAATTTAGAAAAAGTTTTATATGATATTTTTCCTGTCCTTGATCACGGTTTTGTTAGGGTTGTTGATTATATGGGAAATGATTCTTCCATTGTTCAATCTGCTAGAGTTTCATATGGCAAAGGAACAAAGAAAGTAAGTGAGGATAAGGGTTTAATTAACTATCTCATGCGTCATCGTCACACAACACCCTTTGAAATGTGTGATATTAAATTTCATATTAAATTACCTATTTTTATTGCCAGACAATGGATTCGTCATCGTACCGCTTCTGTAAATGAATATTCAGCACGATATTCGGTCCTAGAAGATGAATTTTATATTCCAGAGTCAAAAAACATCGCTGCTCAATCAAAAAAAAATCACCAAGGTCGTGATGAAGGAAGGTTATTAAACACCAGTGAGCAAAACAGGGTGTTAGAAATATTAAAACAAGATTCCCAAAATGGTTATAATCATTATTTAGAGATGATGAATGAAAATAAGAATGGTAATATTATTGATGACTCAAGGGATGGCGTTGCTCGTGAACTAGCTAGAATGAATTTAAGTCTAAATTGTTATACCCAATGGTATTGGAAAATTAATCTTCACAATTTATTCCATTTCTTAGCTTTAAGAGCTGATTCTCATGCCCAATATGAAATTAGAGAATATGCTAACATTATATTAGATATGGTACAAAAATGGGTGCCTGATGCTTTTGCTGCTTTTGAAAAATACCGCTTAGGAGGTAAAGATTTTTCCCGTGACGAACTTAAAACAATTAAGAAATTAATCAAAGGTGAGAAAATTGACCAAGAAGATAGCGGCTTGAGCAAAAGAGAGTGGAATGAATTAATGAATTTATTTGAAATTTAATATATGTCTATAGGAATTTGGCAATTAATCTTAATATTAGTTTTGGTCTTATTATTTTTTGGTACTGGAAAATTGCCAAAAGTAATGTCAGAAATTGGTAAGGGCTTAAAAAGTCTCAAAAATAGTATTAAGGATGACAAGAAAGATAATACTGGTAAAAAATAGGAATGATGTCATTTTCATCTTTAAGGCAACTTTTATTGCCAAAAGATATAATGGGGGCAAATAATAAAATATTTTTTTATACTAGACGGTAATCTTTAATAAATTTTCTAGTATTTATAGAATTATATTAATGAGAAAGAAATTAAGAGGAGTATTACAAAAACCAACAGCAGATTTACTAGAGGACGTAGTAGTAAAAAATAAATCTGATACGATCTATATTAAAGATATAATCAATAATATGAATCAAGGTGGCTTTGCTTTAATTATGCTAATCTTCTCTTTACCTATTCTAATACCTCTGCCACCACCTTTACCCAGTCTCATTGCCCTTCCTTTGTTGGTTTTTTCATTTCAAATGATGATAGGTTTTTCTGCGCCAAAAATTCCTAAATTTATTGGTAATAAAAAAATAAAAAGAGAATTATTAGCTAAAGTAATTGAAAAATCTGTTTTTCGCTTAAGAAAGACAGATAAATTTATTCAATCTAGATGGCATTTTGTCTTTGATATTATTAATGAAAGAATAATTGGCATATTATCTTTTATTTTTTCTTCCTCTGTTTTGCTGCCATTACCTTTTACTAATTTATTTCCTGGTGTTTCTATTTTAATTATTTCCCTTGGCATGATAAGTAAAGATGGTTTAATTTTTCTTTTGGGGTTAACCATCGGTATAACTGGCATAATCTTCACTATAATTCTTATTTTATACATAATTATCTTTGGAGGAGAAGCTATCGCCATAATCAAAGATACTATTTTAAGTTTTCTGCAATGAATAGGAAAATAATAGGTATAGAAACTAGCTGCGATGAAACTGCTATTGCTATAATTGATGAAAAGAAAAACATACTAAGTAATTTAGTTACTTCTCAAATTGATATTCATAAAGAGTTTGGTGGGGTGGTTCCAGAAATTGCTGCTCGCAACCACGCCATAACAATTGACAAATTAATAAAAAAATCTTTAGAAGAATCAAAATTAACTTTTCAAGATTTAGATGCTGTAGCTGTGACCGCTGGACCAGGATTAATTGGCGGTGTAATTGTTGGAGTAATGGCAGGAAAAATGTTATCCTCCATTCATAAAAAACCAATTATTGCTGTTAATCATCTTGAAGCTCATGCTTTAACAATCAGGCTTACTTCTAATGTAAAATTTCCATATCTTTTGTTGTTAGTTTCAGGTGGTCATTGCCAGGTCTTACTGACTAAGGGGGTAGGAGATTATAAAAAATTAGGAGAAACTATTGATGATGCCCTAGGTGAGGCTTTTGATAAAGTAGCTCAAATGCTAGGATTGGAATATCCTGGAGGTCCTAAAATTGAGCAATTAGCAGCTAATGGCAATGAAAACAAATATAACTTTCCAAAACCTTTACAAAATTCTAAGGATAATAAACATAATTTTTCTTTCTCGGGATTAAAAACTGCCGTCAGAAGAAAAATAGAAAAAATAATTGGAGAAAATTACCAAAAAAACTGTCATCATAAATTATCATCACAAGAAAAAAGCGATATTGCCGCTTCTTTTCAAAAAGTAGTCGCAGAAAATATTATTGATAGATTAAAAAATATTTTAGAGGATTATAATTTAAATTTAGAACATTTAGTAATAGCTGGTGGCGTAGCTGCTAACCAATATTTATTCAATAAAATATCTAATTTTACGGAAAAGTATAATTTAACAACATTATCGCCTCCTATTTCCCTATGCACTGATAATGGAGCAATGATTGCTTGGGCAGGAATGGAGAGATTAAAATTAGGAATGATTGATCAACTAAATTTCAAGCCTAGAGCGAGATGGCAATTAAATGAATTAAAAAATGAGTAAAGAAATAAGTTGGTATGATGTAAAAACAAAATTTAAACATATTATCAGACTTTTTTTATATAGCTTCATTATGCAAGAGCTTATTGCATTTATTATTGTAACTTACATGAAATTTGTGTATTTTACGAGTAAGAAAAAATATAAAAATCTGGATATATTTCTTGATTCCCTAAAAAAAGGTGAGTCAGTGATGATATGCTCTTGGCATAATACAATTATGATTATGCCACTTTTAATGTTTGAGATAAAAAAAATCAAAAATCGCAAAGAAATAAATAGCCTTGCTTCAAAACATGGGGATGGCAAAATTGTTGGCAAAATAATGAATAAATTTGGTTTTATTAATATTGCTGGATCTTCGAATCGTGACAACAAAAAAGGTCGTGGCATTAATATTAATGATCTAAAAAAAATTATTAAAAACCTTAAAAAGGGTTATAGTTTAGCCATTACCCCAGATGGACCAAGAGGCCCAAAATATAAAATAAATAGTCACATTGTAAATATAGCTAGGTTATCTGGATCAAAAATTTTACCTTCTTCCTGCGGTATTTCACGCTGCATTCGTTTAAATAGTTGGGATAATTTTATATTCCCTTTGCCATTTTCTAAAATCTATTTTTATTTTGATAAAAAAATTACAATTGACAAAAAGATCAAAGAAGAAGGAATTAAACAACAAAATTTAGAAATTGAGAAAAAAATCAATAAATGTTACAAAAAAGCAAATTTTTTTTAAAAATAACTAGTATATTAACATATTAACCTAGAGTTAATCATTGTTTAATATATAATATTTCCAGACTATTTTCTTTATTTAACTTGCCAAAAAAAATCAAATAAGATATAATTATTATGTGCCTTGCACTATGGTAATAAATGTGATTTATAATAGATGTTTTGCGGACTCGGGGGCGGTACCCGACATCTCCACCATTTTACAATTAGTATTAAGGGGGTGAAAAAGCTTCGACGCGCATAGTAAAAAAATTATTTTTACCCGGTAAGATACAGCCGGTTTGGTTTAGCAATAAATTAAATATTAGTTCGAAACAAATAAACGCAAAAAAAACTTTTGCTAATGATAATATTGCCTCTTCAAGAGGGCAAGCAAGAATGGCATTAGCTGCTGTTGCTTAATTTGATATTATCGGGGTTTTGGGGTTTTCCTGGCAACAGAAAAACCTCGCTCTTTACAATTTAATAATATTTAATGAAAGATTTTATAGAATATGGTCAGATTATAGAAGATGCAATGCGTAATGCCGTAAGAGAGGTTCTTGTTAAGGTGCAAAATAATGGTCTACAAGGTGAGCATCATTTCGTGATATCATTTTTAACAAATGATAAAAATGTAAAATTATCAACCATATTGAAAAAAAAATTTCCTGAAGAAATGATTATTGTCATTCAGCATCAATTCAAGGATTTAAAAGTAAATGAAAATAATTTTGAAATATTACTAAGTTTTGATGGTGAATATGAAAAGCTAGTAGTTTCTTTTGATTCTATAAGCTCATTCTCTGATCCTTCAATGAATTTTGGGGTCAAATTTAACTTTAATATGGAAAATAGTAACAATGAAGAGGTCGATATGATAGATACCATAAAATCTGAAACAAAGAATGTTGATTTATCACAAAAAATTATATCATTAGATGATTTCAGAAAAAACAATGATGATTAAGAATATATAAAATATGATATTTGATTTAGAACATTATATATTTTTTATAATTTCCTACTTAATCTGCTCAATTCCATTCGGCCTAGCTATAGGCAAAATTTTTGGTAATATTGATATAAGAAAGAAAGGTTCGGGTAATATTGGCGCCACCAATGTTGCTAGATTAATGGGTAAAAAATGGGGCGCTATAACCTTTGCTTTAGATGGTATGAAAGGTGGAATTATGTTATTAATTGCCAATAATTTTTTTATATCATATTACCACGATCATTTTTTAGCACTAGCTGTATTATTCTGTGTTTTAGGTCATATTTTTCCAATTTATTTAAAATTTAAAGGAGGAAAAGGAGTTGCTACCACCATGGTTTGCCTTATTTTCTATAGTAAAATAATTGGTATTTGTGCTGCAATTATCTGGTTAATTACTTTTATTTCTACTAAAACTTCCTCCGTTGCATCGCTATTATCAATATTTTTTGCCACTGCCATTGCAATACAATATACCAATAAAACTTCATCTATTTTAATGATTACATTATGTCTTTTAATATTCATAAGACATAAGAATAATATAATTAATATGATCAATGGCACTGAAAAGAAATTTAATAAAAATGACAAAAATAAATAATTTAATAGTTGCTCTTGATTTTCCTGATTATAATTCTGCTAAAATATTAGTTGAACAATTAGGTAGTAGAGTAACATTTTATAAAATTGGTCTAGAATTATTAATGAGCGGTAATTATTTTAACCTTATTGAATTTTTAGCTAAAAAGAATAAAAAAATGTTTATTGATTTAAAATTCTTTGACATTGGGCAAACTGTGGTCAAGGCAATTGAAAACCTTAATAATTATCCCAACATCATATACACCACTATTCATTCAACAAATCGTGAATCAATGGAAAGAATAGCGCAAAGCAAAGGAAATATTAAAATATTAGCTGTGACAATATTAACCAGCTTTAATCAAAATGACTTAGCTGACATCAATCTTGATCCAAATATTTCTTTAGAAGATATAGTAATTAAAAGAGCAAAATTAGCCAAAGAATGCAATATTGATGGCGTTATATGTTCTGCTTTTGAAAATAAAAGAATTAGATCGGAAGTTGGTAAAGATTTTATCATTGCTAACCCGGGCATTAGACTTGAAAAACTCGATCAAGATGACCAAAAAAGAATAGTTGATGTTAAAACTGCAATTAATGATGGAGCTAATCACATAGTAGTAGGTAGGCCTATTAATAGAGCTACAGACCCAAGAGAAATGGCTGATAAATTCTTAAACGAAATCCATAATTGATAAATTGGTTAATAAAAATGACCGCTATAAACATATCCTCTATATATAAATCTATAATTAGACTAAATATCCTAATATTCTTAGTGTTTTTTGTCACTGATAACTTGTTTGCCAAAATTATTATCAACAAAAACCAAAGAATAAATGATGAAAGGGTTAAGTCTATAATTTCTGATAACAATCTTCGATCTGGTAAGATATTAGATATTAACCAGTCTCTTAAATCTCTATATGAGAGTGATTTATTTCTAGATGTTAATATAGAAAAAAAAGGACAGAACATAGTAATAACGCTACTAGAAAACCCCATCATTATTGATATTAAATTTAAAAATAATGAAAAAATAGATGATGAAATTTTGGAATCAGAAATTTCACTTAAAAAAGGAGGTTTTTATAGTAAGAATAAGTTAAAATCTGATATTAAAAGACTTAACGACATCTATATTAAAAGTGGTAGATTTTTAACCCAAATCGATCCAAAAATAATCCAAAAAAAAGATAATAGAATAGAACTAATTTTTGATATTTCAGAAAATAGAAAGGCTAAAATTGCCAAAATAAATATCATAGGTAATCAAAACTATTCTGACCAAGACCTCCTTGATGAAATAACAACTAAACAATCAAAATGGTATAAAATATTTGGAACAAATGACACATATGATTCTGATAGGATAGAATTTGACAAGGAAGTATTAAGAAGATTTTACACCAACAAAGGGTACGCAGATTTTGAAGTTATTTCTTCTATTGCACAAATTGCACAGACTAAAAACAAATTTTTTATCTCATTTTTAATATCTGAAGGTATCAAATATAATTTTGGCGAAGCAAAATTAATAAATAATATTAAAAATTTTGATGGTAAATTACTGGAAGATATAATTCAAATTAAACGAGGAAAAATATATAATGCAACTTTAGTAGACAATATCATTGATAAAATGATCAAAGTTATGTCAAATAATGGCTACGCTTTTGCCCACATAAATCCAATTTTAGAAAGAGATAAAATTAATAATATAATAAATATTAAATTTATTGTTAGCGAAACCCCCAAGATATATATAAATTCTATTAATATTTCAGGTAACAATCGAACTAAAGACAGGGTTCTAAGGAGAGAGTTACGCATCAATGAAGGTGACCCTTATAATTTAACTAAAATTAATAGATCTAGACAGAGGTTAATGAATATGGGGTTCTTTGAAAATGTTAAGTTTAATAGCAGAAGAATATCTAATGACCAAGTAAACCTAGATATTGAAGTTAGTGAGAAAAAAACAGGAGAATTAAATTTTGGAATTGGCTATTCTACAGTTGATAAGTTAAATGCTAATATCGGTATAAAAGAGAATAATTTATTTGGTACAGGGCAAGAGTTAGGAATTAACTCTAAAATTTCATCCTACACAACAAGCAATGAAATACAATATTCTAAACCTTGGCTTTTTGGTAGAGAGGTTAGGGGGGGTGTTAGTGTTTTTAATAATGAAGTAGATAGTTATAATACCATATCCTATGATCAAAAAACAAAAGGTATTTCTTTTAGTGCAACCTATCCTGTTTTAGAGCATATTACCCACCAAGTGTCATATTCATATCAGGATAGCCAAATTAATGCCACCAACAGCACATCTTTGGTTATTTCAGAATTAATTGGTAAATATTCAACATCTTCTATTGGGCACACAATATCTTTGGATAAAAGAGATAATAGAATGAAACCTACAAATGGTTATTATATTAGCCTAACACAAAATAGATCCGGCATTGGTGGTGATATTAAATATTTTAAAAATGACCTGACAGCTGGATATTATATTCCAATTATTAATAACAATTGGGTTATGAAATTTCTTGGAAAATATGGATATATTGACGGCATAGGTCAAGATGTTAGAATTAACGACAATTTCTTTTTAGGTGGTTATAATTTTAGAGGCTTCGAATATGGCGGCATAGGTCCAAGAGTTAAAAATAATGACGGATCTTATGGCAACCCCGTTGGTGGTAAATTATATTATATAGGTACTGCAGAATTAAAATTTCCAACCGGATTACCAAAAGAAATTGGTATAAATACCTCATTATTTATTGACGCCGGAACAGTTAAAATGGTTGATAAGACAATCAATAATAATGCTAAAATTATAGATTCTTCCTCTCTTAGATCTAGCTACGGTTTAAGTCTAACTTGGTCTTCGCCATTAGGACCAATTAGACTAGATTTTTCAAAAATTATAGAGCAGGAGGACTATGATCAAACTGAAGGATTTAGATTTAGTTTTGGTAATTATTTTTAAGAAAAATTTATGAAAAGTCAAAGACAACTGCAAATAGGAAAAAAAATAAAAAGATATTTGGGAGAAATGTTTGCTATAGACAGTAATTTAATATTATCAGATGGTCATAACATTACCATCAACCAAATTGATATTAGTCCAGATCTAAAAAATATGAAAATTATTATTGATTCTTTTAGCAATATTAAAAAAGGTAATATTCTAAAGACTTTAGATAATGAAATATCTTACATTAAAAAAAGAATTGCCAAAGAAGTTAATCTAAGAGTTGTTCCAAATATCAAATTTGTATTTTATGATGAAAAAGACGCGAGCAATAATATAGCAAAAATTTTAATGGAAGAAAGTAGAAAGTTTAATAACATAGGAAAATAAGGCTATCTTAAACTAAAAAAAATTTTTAATAAATAAGGAACTAAGTCCAACAAAAACAACTATATCTTAGATTAATTATAATCCTAAAGAAATTAGGTAGGTGTGCATCTGCCTTCGTATGAATAATTATCTACTATAAAATAACAATTCTTACAGCAGTGCATTTGCGTTTTTTATTTCCTTCTTCTAAATTAAGAATTCTTTTGGTTTTTTGTATTAATTTATATTCTATTCCATCAGTCAAGATAGTATAAGTCAAAATTTGGCAGTGTTATTTATTACAAACTTCCTTCTTTTCGAAGCATCTTATCAACCTCGCCAAGATGGGACTCTTCTTCAGTAATTTTTTGTATAGCATACTCCCTAACCAAAATATAACCTGTTTCATTTTCTGTTAATCTTAGTAAATCTTTATATAAATTCAGAGATTTTTGTTCATGATCCTGGGATTCTTGCAAAATATCGTCAATATTATGATTTTTTGTCTCTAACAAGGGGCCAATAGCAAGAGAAGGGTGGCCACCATAATGTGTAATCATCTCACCAGCTTCACCAGCATGAATTAATGACTCGCTAGCTTGCTCTTTTAACCACTTGACAATAGGAATTCTATTGTGACCAAAAATCATTAATGAGTAGTGAGTATATCTTACCACTCCTGCCAATTCTGTTTCTAAAATTTCATTTAAAATATTTATAATTTCTTGTTTTTTATTAGACATAATTAAATTAATTATTTTTATCAATTTTTATATTTGAAGTTGTGTTGGCGTCGATAGCTCTTATTTCTACCATATTATGTTCTGAAAGATTATAAATAGCAATTATCTTATTATTATTTTTTAGAACAGGAATTGTATAAAAAACTTTTTTCAATGGATTTTTGATATTTTTATAATTTTTAAAATTATTATTTTGTAATAGTATATTAAGTTCTTCTGCCTGTAAATGAGTAATTTCTATATCTAACAATTTCAGATTTTGATCAATAGAGATTTCAAATCTATTGTCCCAAATAAATTGGTTTTTTATAATTTCTTGGGGCTTAATTTTTGACTTCTCGCGATAAATAATAAAATTATTTTGATCAAAATATTCAATTATAGCCCCACAAAATGTTTTTGCCTTATGGTCTTTATCAAATAAAATCCAATTATAAACATTATCAATTTTTTCTAGACGAGCCTTATAATAAAAAGCATTGAAATAATTAAATATCAAATTTAAATAACGAAAGGATAATTCCTTATTTAAATTTATAAATTTATCTTTCTTTAATAAAAAATATCCTAAATTATTAAATTCATAAATTTCTGGTGCTTTTTTTATGACTAGATCTGAAATTATTTTTCGATTTTCTAAAATATTTTTACTAGCTCTAACTATTCTTTCATTAATTATTTTTTTATCTTCAAAATCATTTAAAAATTTTCTTATTTTATTTCTTAAGAATTTTTGATCTTCGTTTGTTGGATCTTCAATATATTTAATGTTAATTTTTATTAAATAATTTTTTAATTCCTCTTTGGTAAAATCTAATAAGGAACGAATTAAGTTGAGACCTTTAAAGCTTGAAATTTGATCCATAGCAGATAATCCATCAATACCACTACCACGAAACAATCTTATTAGAAAATTTTCAGCAACATCTTGCTGATGATGGGCAAGTAAAATATTTGTTACATTTTTTTTCTTAGCAAAATTAGCTATTAAGTCGTAACGGATTTCACGCAAATTAGATTCAATGTTTGACTTGGGAATAAAAGAATTATTTTCTAAGGTGTAATGATCTATATTGTTTTTTTGGCAAATCTGAGCAACAAATCTCGATTCTTGATAAGATTCTTCTCTAATTTTATGATCAATAGTTAGGGCAATAAGATTGATATTAGTGTTTTGACAAAATTTGAAAGATAAAAATAATAATGCCATAGAATCAATACCTCCAGATACAGCAATGATAATATCTTTGGGATATTGTTGTCCTAAAATCTCTTTTAATTTTTGATTAAATCTATTCTCCAAATTTAATGATGTCATTTGAAAATGAATAATATATTAAGATATTTTAATTATACTTGTATTAGCGCACTATATAACAATCTACTATACAAAATTTCTACGAATGCCACTTATTTAAACCACGCAAAAACAACTATTTTTATGCTAAATATTTTTTCTATTATAATTTATCCAATTTTTGGCTCTCTAATATAAATTGGCTGATCTGGGATTATATTATTATCTAAATTATATTTCATAGCAATGTTTGCTATATTTTTGGCCTTAATTATATCACAACCCTGACCAAAATTAAATTTTCTATCTGGCAATTTCTCAGATAATAAATATTTACCACTTCCAACTAATAAAAAATTATTATCCTTTGGTAAATATTTTTCTATATCATCAATTTTAACAATTATAATCTCTGAATCTTCTACTAAATTCTGATTTTCTAAATTAAATATTTGCAAAAAAACATCACCTAGTCTGGCATCTAGAACAGTTATAATTTTACTATATTTAGAATTTAAATAATCAGAAGCAACTGCCATATTACTACTAATAGCTGTAATAGGAATTTTACAGCATAAATTAATCATTTTAGCTGCAATATAACCTATTCTAACTGATGTAAATGAAGCAGGACCATTGGTAAAAGCAACAAGATCTAAATCATAATAATCTAACTTAGCTTGCCTTAAGGATTCTTCTAATAAAGTTGTTAGAAATTCTGATTGGTTAGAGTTATTTTTTTGGTCTATTTGAGATAAAATAACATCCCCACGAAAAATAACTATGGAGATATTATTGCTAGTAACGTCAAAAGATAAAATATACAATTTATTTACCAAATAATTTAGATAATAGAGATTTTTTCTTTACTTGCTTTTTATTGTTATTGTTATTGTTGTGATATTTTTTTCTATTTTTTGGTTTTGATTTATGATGGTCAGAATTACCATAATATTTTTTAGCAATATCCATCTGATTTACCTTACCAATTTTTTCAGAATCTAATAAAAGTAACTTCTTTTCCTCATCTAAAAGGGTTTTTCTTTTTCTGATTTGGAATGAATTGTCGTTCATATCATCATCACTGTGCATTAAAATATGAATATTATAACTTTTTTCAATCTTATGCAACTCTCTTCTTTTATAATTCATCATATAAGAAATTACATAATTTGGCGCTTTAACATAGATTACTCCGGCCTGTTTATCATTAGTTGCATACCTTATTGATCGTAAAATATTTAGCGACAATACCTCCTCAGACTTTACATAACCCGACCCTCCACATTTATGACAATCCTTAGTGATAGTTTCAAAGAAACTATTGCTAGATCTTTGACGTGACAATTCTAATAAACCAAAAATACTTATTTTTCCTATCTGAACTCTAGCACGATCATTTTTTAATTCATCCCTTAGAGACTTTTCAATTAAGCGGCGATTTGATTGATCATCCATGTCAATAAAATCAATAACAATTAAACCAGAAAGATCTCTTAATCTCACTTGCCTTGAAATTTCTTTTACCGCCTCAAGATTTGTTTTGTAGGCTGTTTCTTCGATATTTTTATGATTTGTTGCCTTGCCAGAATTGATATCAATAGCAATCAACGCTTCTGTTTGATCAATTACAATTGAACCGCCAGAGGGTAAATTAGCATATCTTTCATATAATTCATCAATTTGATTTTCAATTTTATATTTATTAAAAATAGGGACTCTGTCATTATATAGTCTGATTTTTTCTGTATTACCGCCAGCAATCCTAATTAAGTTAGATATATTATTATAGGTTTTTCTACCTTCTATAGTAATTTCTTTTATATCTTCGTGGTCAAGATTACAGACAACCTTTTTAGCAATATCATCCTCTGAATGTATTAATAATGAAGATTTAGTCTTTTTATATTCAGTTAAAATATGTTCCCATAATTTTTCCAAATAATTATAGTCATCTTCTATTTCTGTAGATGCTTTACCAATCCCAGCAGTTCTAATAATAATAGATTTATCTTCATCAATATTTAAGTTATTTAAAATTGTGCGAAGCGATTTTCTATCGCGGATATTATTAACTTTTTTAGAAATTCCTCCTTTGCCAGAAATGTTTGTCATTAAAACACAATATCTGCCAGCTATAGAAACGTAGGTTGTCGTGGCAACGCCTTTGTTACCTCTTTCTTCTTTTAAAACCTGTACCAAAATTTTAGCACCGACTTCCATAACATCTTCAATCTTATATTTTTTTTCTAATTTAGAATCTTCTGAAGATAAATTACGAGAAAGTTCATCAAAATCAGTTTCTTCATCAACCGTATAAGAGCCTGTGCTAATAATATGTTCTGAATTTTCTTTATTATCTTCAGGTATACTATTATCAGAATTATGTTTAGTTCTTGATCTATGATCAATAATTTGTCTTTTCTCCTCCTCTGATAGATTATAATAGCTTGGATGAATATCAGAGAATGGCAAAAAACCACTTTTTTCATCTCCATAATCTATAAAAGCAGCCTGTAATGAGGGCTCAATCCTAGTTATAGTTGCCGCATAAATATTGCCCTTAATTTTTTTAACTGCTAGGGACTCGCGGTCGAAATCCTGTAAAATACCCTGCTCTACGACTGCAATCCTAGTTTCATCACCGTATGCAGCGTCAATTATTATTGATTTTGTCATTATTAAACTTGTTTATTTTATCACTTTTGCCATAAATAATTAGATATTAAACATATAATATCTTGGCAAATTAATCATTAATCTCCGATTTAAGAATTATTATTATATAAAATATGTAATATTTTTTTCTAATGATATTCTATAAAATTCTTAAAAATTTATTCTTTATTATTTATATCGCTTTTCCATCAAACAACTAATAGACAAAATATCTAATATTGATCAGTAATAAAAGATATTTTAAAATTAGCGCTAGTATGTAGCTAATAGCATTTTTTAACTTTAAAACAACTCTTCCTACATGGAAATTATATAACTATTATTATATATTTTTTTTAAAAATCAAAGCAATAATATTAATGAAACAACCTAAAACAATCTTAATTACAGGAGCAAATAGTGGAATTGGCGAAGCGTTGGCAATAGAATATTCCTCTCCTAAAACCAAATTATTTTTAATTGCTAGAAATAAAAAAAAACTAGAAAATACTAAAATAAAATGTGAAAAAAAAGGTAGCAATATTGAAATTGCTTCCATTGATGTTAGAGAAAAAGAAAAGCTAAGTAAATATTTTACTAAAATTAGTAAAAACAACAATATTGATTTAGTAATTGCCAATGCTGGTATCTCTGCTAACAAAATTTCTGACTTCGAAGAAGAAACTCAAATAGAAGAATTAATAGATATCAACATAAAGGGCGTTATTAACATTATTAACCCTGCACAAAGAATTATGATGAAGCAAAATTATGGTCAGATAGTCATTATGTCTTCACTTGCATCTTTTAAAGCAGTCGCTGGATCAGAATCTTATAGTGCAACTAAGGCATATGTTAGAATTTTTGGTGAAGGATTGAGGTTAAAATTAGCCAAATTCAATATTAAAGTTAATGTTATTTGTCCTGGATATGTAAAAACTCCACTAACTGATCTTAATAATTTTCCTATGCCATTTTTAATGAATGTAGGAAAAGCAGCAAAAATAATTAGAAAAGGGGTAGAGAAAAATAATGCACGGATTTCTTTTCCTTGGCAATTATATTATTTAATATTGATAATAACATTTTTACCAACTAAATTATCCAATTATATCTTTTTAAAAATTCCCAAATATTCAAAAAAAGAACAATGAAAATATACCTAATAATTTTGTTATTTTTAACTGCCTCATGCGTTAGTAATAAATATCAAAAGGCAATTGTAAAATTACAACCAACTAACAATTCAAAAATTTCTGGTATAGTTAAAATAACTCAAAATAACAACGGCATATCATTAAGTGGAAAATTTGAAAATTTAAACAGAAAGCATCATGCTTTTCATATTCATCAATATGGCGATATAACCAAAAAAGATGGTTCTGGAACCGGCCCTCATTATTATAAAAAAAATTATCGCCAAGGTCATAATGTTGTAGGTAATTTAGGCAGAATTAAGAGACAAGGTAAATATACTGAATATGAGAACTATATAGACAATTTAACAATTAATGAAATTATTGGACGCTCTATGGTAATTCACGCTAAAAAAGGTAGTAAAAAATCTTCAAAATTTGTAGATTCAGGAAAAAGAGTTGCAACTGGAGTTATTGGGGTTGCTAAATAATACTAAATTTGCTTGAATTTTTCTACATACCTTTGGGTCTCTAGTTCTAAATTTAATATATAGCTAACTACATAAATTAATTAAAAATGGTATCCACTATCAAAACCTTTACCTTCGTTGGTATTAAAGCCATAGCGGTTGATGTTGAAGTTAAAATTTCATCTGGACGCACAATCTTTAATATTGTTGGTCTTCCAGATAAAGCACTAGCAGAATCACGAGAGAGAATCAGAGCAGCAATTAATTCTATTGGCCTAGAAATGCCAGCAAAAAGAATTACTGTTAATTTAGCACCTGCTGACCTTGAAAAAGAAGGTAGTCATTTTGATCTAGCAATTGCACTTGGTATTTTAGCAGAAATGGCAATTATTGATAAATTTGAGTTAGAAAATTATTATTGTCTTGGGGAATTATCTTTAAATGGTCGAATTAAACCTGTTAATGGTATTTTGTCAGCTGCTATTACTGCCAATGAATTAAATGGTAATATAATCTGCCCTAAGGAGTCTGGTTCTGAAGCAATATATGCTTCTAAAGATATTAATATATTAGCACCAAATAATATTTTACAATTAATTAACCACTTTAAAGGTACTCAGATTCTTTCTCAACCAGAGCAAAATTTTAAATATAACTCTCCTTCATATCCTTGTCTTTCTGAGGTGAGGGGGCAAAAAAGAGCAAAAAGAGCATTAGAAATTGCTGCAGCAGGGAATCATAATATGTTAATGATTGGACCACCAGGTTCTGGCAAATCAATGATCTCTTCTCGGTTAAATGGTATTTTACCAGAACTAACTTTAGATGAAATGCTAGAAGTTAATATGATTAATAGTATTTCAGGTAATATTCAGGATGGTCAATTAATAACAGAAAGACCATTTCGCGCTCCTCACCACTCCTGTTCTATGCCCGCAATGGTCGGTGGCGGTATAAAAACAAAACCGGGAGAAATTTCTTTATCACATAATGGAGTATTATTTTTAGATGAGCTGGGGGAGTTTCCTCGTCAAGTTTTAGACTCATTACGTCAACCAATTGAAGATCATATAGTCACTATTTCTCGAGCAAATTCTCATATAACCTACCCTGCAAACTTTCAATTAGTTGCTGCAATGAATCCCTGCAGGTGTGGATATTTGGGAAATGAAAATAAATCTTGTAATCGGGCACCAAAGTGTGGGCAGGATTATCAAGCAAAAATTTCCGGACCCATTCTAGACAGAATGGATATTATTATTAATGTTCCTCAGATTAATATTTTTAGCCAAACAAGTGAGGTGCCGGAAGAAAAATCTTCAGAAATTATTAAAAGAGTTAAATTTGCTAGGGAAAAACAATATAAAAGATCAGGTAAATTAAATTCTCACAATAATAGTAAAGAAATTGAAGAAACTTTTAGTTTTACTGGAGAAAATCGGAATTTAATAGAAAAAGCAATTGAAAAAATGGATATTTCCATGCGTGGTTTTACAAGAATTTTAAAAACTGCCAGAACAATAGCTGATCTTGAAAATAGTGACAAAATAGAAACTCATCATTTAGCCGAAGCAATAGGCTATAGATCTGGATAACAAATTACACCACTTGTCATCTTTAAAGTAATTTTATCTATATTTTTTATCAGTTAGTAATTTTAAAAGCGCCATTCTAATAAAAAGAGAATTTTCAGCTTGAGTAAAATATTTTGCCTGCGGAAAGGAATCAACTTCAATATCAATCTCGTCAACTCTTGGTAATGGATGCATGATTGATAGATCCTTTTTACCTTTTTCTAAAAGATTTCTACTAATTTGATATTTATTCTTAACAATTTGATATTCTTCTTCATCTTCAAATCTTTCTTTTTGTATTCTAGTTACATATAAAATATCAAGATCCTTAATACTACTTTCTAGATCTTCTGTTTCGATAATTTCACCATTAATCTTTTCTATTGCGCTTCTTCTTCTTGGTGAAATTTTTGATAATTTATGAGAAATAAGATAAAATTTATTATTGGGGTATAAATTAAGAAGCTTTACCAAAGAATAAATTGTTCTACCATATTTAAGGTCACCAACAAAACCAATTTTAAGATTATTCAACCTACCCTTATCCTGTTTGATGGTAAAAAGGTCAGTAAGTGATTGAGTAGGATGTTCGTTAGAACCATCTCCGCCATTAATCACAGGAATTTGACAATTGCTAGAAAATTCTAAAGCACTATCATTTTGAGAATGACGAATAATAACTAGATCGGCATAATTTCCAATGATCCTTCCCATATCAGAAAGAGATTCACCTTTTTTAGCAGCAGAGGAAAGGCCATTTTCTAAAGAAATTAAATTTCCACCAAGTCTCATCATGGCCCCTTCAAAAGAAAATCTTGTTCTACTGCTTGGCTCAAAGAATAAGGTGGCTAAAATAACTCCTTTTAGGTCAGAATATTTTTTTATTTTATTTTTTTTAAGATCGGATTGATATTTTATTGCTAAATTAAATATAAGATCAATATCTTCCTTATTAATTTGGTTAGCACTTATTAAGTTTTGAAAAGATATTTTTTTCATAGTAAAATTCCATTTTTTATGGCTTCTTTTTCAATTTCTCTAGTGGTATTTTATCAATAATTACCTTAATTTTTTGTTCTCCTATTTTGTCTTCAAAGAAAATGATAAAATTATTTTTCTTTTTATATTATCCCAAGATTATATTTCCTAATAAATTGGAGTAATATTTTTAAAATAAATTAAATTATTACTGGCCACAATCTTTAAGCTTCTCTGTATCTTTTGCCATATCTTGCAAACAAACAACATCAAATTGGCCTTTATTTTCATGAATTTTTTTGATTGAACGAGAAATATATCTAGCAGCATTAATAGTTGTAAAACAAAAAACCTGATTCATTAAAATAGCACGCCTTAATCCAAAAGATCTAGCGATAGAAAGTGAATCAGAAGAAGTGTTAATTGCTAAAGAGATTTTGCGATCATTAGCCAAATCAACAACATTATAACCTCCCTCACTTTCTTTATTAACTCTGGAAACATCTTTTAAACCTTCTAAAGTTAAAAATTTTTCAGTGTTAATGGTAGCATAAATTTTATAACCACATTGCTGTAAATTTTTAACGATTTTAAATAATTCTAGGGTTTTGTCCTTTTCTTTAACCGAAATTAAAGCACCCCCCTTTTCTAAAATTTTGGGACTTACGCCTAATTGAGCTTTAAAAAAAGCAATTTCAAAATCTTTATCGACCCCCATCACTTCACCAGTTGACTTCATTTCTGGTCCAAGCAAAATATCGGTATTCGAGAATCTAACAAAAGGAAAAACTACCTCCTTAACTGAATAATATTTTTCACTATAATTAATGGCTTCTTTTAAATTAAATTCAGATAATTTATGACCAACCATCAAAAGTGAAGCAATTTTAATAATATTAATACTGGTTGCTTTAGCTACAAAAGGTGCGGTGCGTGAAGCTCTTGGATTAACTTCAATAATATATAATTGATTATCCTTAATGGCATATTGTACGTTCATCAAGCCACAAACACTAATTTTCTTAGCTAACTTAACTGAACTTTGTTTGATTTGTTGAATTTGATCTTGAGTTAATGAAAATGGTGGCAAAGAACAAGCTGAATCACCAGAATGAATACCAGCCTCTTCAATATGTTGCATAATACCAACAATTTCAACATCTTTACCATCGCTTAATGCGTCAACATCAATTTCTATAGCATTTTCAAGGAATTTATCAATTAAAATTGGTCCATCTAAAATAACAGATTTATTTTGCTTAATGTATTTGTCCAAAGATTCCTTATTGTAGATAATTTCCATAGCACGCCCGCCAAGGACATTTGATGGTCGTATAACTACTGGATAAGTAATTTTATTAACAGAATTTTCAATATCCTCTAATTTATGACAGATATCGTTTTCTGGCTGGATTAGATTAATTTTATGCAGTAACTTTTGGAATCTTTCACGGTCTTCAGCCAAATCGATTTTATCAAAAGAAGTGCCAATGATCGGCAAATTAAATTTACTGATATATCTTGCCAATTTTAAAGCGGTTTGACCACCAAATTGAACAATAACTCCAACCAGGTCACCTTTTTGCTGTTCTTTTTTGATAATTTCTAACACATATTCCGCAGTCATTGGCTCAAAATAAAGCCTATCAGAAGTATCATAATCGGTTGAAACAGTCTCTGGGTTGCAATTAATCATGATTGTTTCATAACCTGCTTCTGACAAAGTAAAACAAGCATGTACGCAGGCATAGTCAAATTCAATACCCTGACCAATTCTATTTGGTCCACCACCTAAAATAATAACTTTTTTCTTATCAGAAATTTCTGCCTCACAATCAGAGCCTGTAATATGGTCCCCTTCATAGCAAGAATACATATATTTAGTAAAGGATTTAAACTCAGCAGAACAAGTATCAATTCTTTTATAAACAGGATTAACTTCTAATTTTTGCCTTAATTTAGTAATTTCAAATTGGTCTTTTCCGATTAATTTACCTAATCTGGAATCTGAAAAGCCTAATTTTTTAAGTCTTAGAATTTCTGCCTTATCGTTTTTAATGCCATTTTTTCTAATTTTAACCTCTTCATTGATAATTTTAGCAATTTGCTGTACAAACCATTTATCATAGTGGGTAATTTGACAGATCTCAGCAATAGAAATTTTATACCTTAATGCGTGAGCAATTAACAAAATACGATTTGGAGTAAAATGTTTTAATTTGTCCTTAATAATATCTTGATTTTGCTCTAAAGAATTAATGCCGGTCACACCATCAATTTCAACCTCAGTAAATCCATCAAGACCAATTTCCATTGAACAAAGTGCTTTTTGGATTGATTCAGTAAAATTTCGCCCAATTGCCATGGCCTCACCAACTGACCTCATAGCGCTAGACAATATTGGATTAGCATCCTGAAATTTCTCAAAAGTAAATCTAGGAACTTTAGTTACAATGTAATCAATTGTTGGCTCAAAAGATGCTGGTGTAACTTTGGTAATATCATTTTGAATTTCATCCAAACTATAACCAACAGCTAGAAGTGCGGCAACTTTGGCAATAGGAAAACCAGTTGCTTTTGAAGCCAAAGCTGAAGACCTTGAAACTCTTGGATTCATTTCAATTACTACCAAACGACCGTCCTTGGGATTAACAGCAAATTGCACGTTAGAACCACCAGTTTCAACTCCAATTTCTCTAATAACAGCAATTGAAGCATTACGCATTTTTTGATACTCCTTATCGGTTAAAGTCAGGGCAGGAGCCACTGTAATAGAGTCGCCAGTGTGAATACCCATAGGGTCAATATTTTCGATAGAGCAAACAATTATAGCATTATCTTTGCTATCTCTAATTACCTCCATCTCATATTCTTTCCAACCTATGATTGATTCGTCAATTTGCACCTCACCAACTGGTGATAAATTTAAACCATTTTTAACAATTTTTTTAAACTCAGATATGGTCTCGGCAATACCGCCACCACTACCTCCCAGCGTAAATGAAGGGCGAATAATAGCTGGCAGGCCAACATCATTAACAACCTCTAAAGCCTGCTCCAGAGAATTAATTACAGCATTTTTTGGCACTTCTAGACCAATTTTTGCCATTGCTTTGTTGAACAGCTCTCGATCTTCAGCCTTTTTAATAGCTTTAGAGTCAGCACCGATCATTTTTACATTATATCTATCTAGAATACCTCTTTTTTCCAACTCTAGGGCGCAATTTAAAGCTGTTTGACCGCCTACAGTTGGTAAAATAGCGTCTGGCCTTTCCTTTGAGATAATTTTTTCTATAATTTCTGGGGTGATAGGTTCAATATAGGTACGATCAGCTGTTTGCTGATCGGTCATGATAGTTGCTGGATTAGAGTTAATTAAAATAGTTTTATAACCTTCATTTCTAAGAGCTTTACAGGCTTGTGTTCCAGAATAATCAAATTCACAGGCTTGACCTATAATAATTGGGCCTGCTCCTATGATTAAAATTGACTTTATATCACTATTTTTTGGCATCTAATATATTATTTTTAAATTTATCAAATAAATATCTACTATCATGCGGACCAGGTGAGCTTTCCGGATGATATTGCACTGAAAATACTGGTCTATCCTTCAATTTAATACCCTGAATTGTTTGGTCAAAAAGTGAAATGTGAGTAATTTCAACATTTTGAGGAATATTGTTATTATCAGCACAAAAGCCATGATTTTGACTAGTAATTTCTACCGATTTATTCTCTAAATTTTTGACTGGGTGATTAGCGCCCCTATGACCCTGATGCATTTTGATAGTTTGCAAACCAGAAGCCAAACAAAGTAATTGATGACCCATACAAATACCAAAAATTGGGGTGTTTTTTTCAAGCAATTTCTTAATAACACTAACAACATATTTAGAAGTTGCCAAAGGGTCGCCCGGACCATTAGACAAAAAAACTCCGTCAAAATCAGTTGCCATAATATCTTCAAAGGAAGAATTGGCTGGTAAAATTGTTAAATCAAAATTTTGCTCGGTAAGACATCTTAGGATATTTTCTTTAATACCAAAATCAATAATTGTGACCTTGTATTTTTTATCAGTAGCAGAAATCTTTTCAGCTGTAAAATCGGATAAATTATATAATTTTTCTTCCCAATTATATTTTTTCGTTGTTGTGACTTTTGAAGCTAAATCAACATCTTTTAAAGTAGGAATATCAATAATTTTGGTAATTAATTGACAAGTATCAATGATTTCTCCTTTCTTAGCAAAATAAATAATGCAATTACGCGCACCCTTATCACGAATATTTTTGGTTAAAGCACGAGTATCAATATTACAAATACCGGTTAAATTATGATTAATTAACCAATCATTTAAGTGATTTTCGCTTCTAAAACTAGAATCTTCGGTGATTTCGTCACGAATAATCAAGCCTTTGCAGTAAGGTTTTTTTGATTCATTATCAACTTCATTACAGCCAACGTTACCAATATGAGGGAAAGTAAAAGTAATAATCTGACCAGCGTAGGAAGGGTCGGTCAGAATTTCTTGATAACCAGTAACAGAAGTATTGAAGCAAATTTCACCAATTGCTTTACCATGAATACCAACACCTTTTCCGAAAAAAAAACTACCATCAGTAAGACATATGACGGAGTTTATATTTTCATCGGCTGTTATTTTCATTAGTAGTACTTCAAATAAATATATTCTTAAAATTTGCTTGAAAGATTGTAAATATTATAGATGTGTTAGTCAAGGGATAGAATTAGAAAATGTTGTTATTTTATATTAGATTTGACTATCTGATTAATATCAATTAGAATCCAGTTTTTACATAAAACTTTTTAAAAAATTAGTTTCTCTAGCACCCGTAGCTCAACTGGATAGAGTATTTGACTACGGATCAAAAGGTTGAGGGTTCGAATCCTTCCGGGTGCGCATTCTTGATTTAGCTCGCTATAAACACAAAATTAAAGTAACCAAATCCTATACTTATCTCCTTGAAGATGATAACCAGAAAAAAATTAATAGAAAAAAGATTCTAGTAACTTCTTAAGTGCAGCGCGTGGTGTATTGTTTTTGATAAAGAACCAGTCTTTAACTATATGAAGCAGTAAAATACGAACTAAAGCAAAGGGGCATTTTATTTTGCAATTTCCATTTATAACTCCTTAAGATTTACATGGAGATTGTCAATTACTAATAAATAGTTTTTCGATGTTTTTTAGGTATTTTTGACTGAATTATTAATATAATTGACAGTAAATAATGATATTAATAATTTTTTAAATGCAAAATAAGTTAGTGCTTATGCTGGTATAGATACTAAGGGTTATGACTTTTCTACCTCTATTTTGAGAGTCTTATTGATTGGATAACTAACATGCTTTTAACTTTTACCAAAGTAATAATTCTAACAAATTATTCTATTTGCTTGGGTTAATTCTCCAGAAAACTCTTCTGATTGTCAACCACCTAACTAATTAATATAATAGTTAAATCTTCCCAAGATACACTAACTATTATCTGTGATTATCTGTGTAATTAAAATATTCTATTTCCAGTCAAGGGCTCCTTTACGCCACTCATAAATAAATCCAACAGTCAAGATTGTTAAAAATATCATCATTGACCAAAAACCTTCAAAACCAATATCTCTTAAAGACAATGCCCAAGGAAAAAGTAGAGCAATTTCAAGGTCAAAAATGATAAATAAAATTGCAACTAAATAAAATTGTACATTAAATTTGTTACGAACATTACCAACAGCTTCAAAACCACATTCATATGGAGAGTTTTTCTCTTCATTAAATCTAGTTTTTTTAGTTATAAATGGAATAATAATTACAGCAATGGATAAGCCAGTGGCAATTAGTAAAAAAAGCAAAATTGGTAAATATTCATTTAATGCTTCATTCATGATTTTAAAATTATTTCATTATTAATTTGTAATAAAATTTGTGATTTTAGTTCTTTAGAATAAAAATTAGATTTTATATTTTGTTCTAATTGAGCAGCTTTAGAAAAATTTTTATTGTTAACTTCTTTTAGGATTTTACTTATATTATTAATAAAATTTTTATGTTCCTTATTTAATTTCTTTTCTAATCTTTTTGGATTATTAAAGATAAAATGATTGAAATTACTCCTTAAATTATTGATTTTGTTAACGGAATTTAAAATAAGGTAAAATATAAAATATAAAAATATTAAAGATCCAATAAAAAAACTAATAGAAATAGTAATTTTGTAATCTAAAAATATCATTTCAACAAAACCACCCAAGTCTATCAACCAAGATAAAAATAAAGCGGCAATAAATATCAATAATATTAATAGAATGTTTTTAAACATAAAAATTAATCTATAACTACTAGATTTTCATTAACAAAAATATCGTTTTTACCAGCTGGCAGTGTCTTACCTTCATTTGTGTTATCTTCAATGACTTCAGATTGATAGATATTATCACCAGCAGCGATGTTTTTTCTAATTTGTTCAATATCTAACTCATCACTATTAATTTCATCTAAAGCAATAATTGGTGACTTTACAGATTTATCACGGATGGTTGGCGCGCCAGATAAAATGTCTTTAGCTCTTTTGCTTGCAACTAAACAAAGTTCAAATCTATTTTCTACAGATGAATTGTTATTTTTAGATTCCGTCTTAGTCATAATTAATATAGTTTTTTAAAATTTATCTATTTATCATAGGTATCTTAAGCAGTGATTATATTTTTTCAAGAAATTAATGTCAGTTATAATTCATAAGGAAGAAGATTTTGTTAAAATGCGTGCAGCTGGCCGTTTGGCAGCTAAAATTTTAGACTTTATTAGTGACTTTGTTAGAGTAGGCGTTACAACTGATGATCTTAATGATTTATGCCATAATAAAATTATTGAAAACGGCGCCATTCCTGCACCCTTAAATTATAAAGGCTTTCCCAAGTCAATTTGTACCTCTATTAATCATGTGATTTGTCATGGTATTCCAAATGATAAAAAACTAAAAAATGGTGATATGGTCAATATTGACGTCACTGTTATTCTTGATGGTTGGCATGGCGATACTAGTCGCATTTATTATGCCGGTAAACCTTCAATTAAAGCCAAAAGACTTTGTGCTACAACTTATGAAGCTATGATGCTAGGCATTAACCAAGTTAAACCTGGAGCAACTTTAGGAGATGTTGGTTATATCATTCAAAAATATGCTGAAGATGCCGGTTATTCAGTGGTTAGGGATTATTGCGGACATGGTATTGGTAGGGTTTTTCATACTGAACCAAATGTGGTGCATTATGGAAAGCCAAATTCTGGTTTGGTTTTAAAAGAAGGTATGTTTTTTACTATTGAACCTATGATTAATGAAGGCAAAAAAGAAACAATACTAAGCAAACATGACAATTGGACAGTAACTACAAGAGACAAATCCCTTTCAGCCCAATTTGAACATACAATTGGCGTAACTAAAGATGGTTATGAGATTTTTACCAAATCACCAAAAGGGTTGGACCATCCTAACTAAACTAAAATGACTTATAATCACAAAGAAATAGAAGAAAAATGGCAAAAAATCTGGGAAAAGGAAAAGTTTTTTAAGTTTACGCCAAAAAAGGAGAAAAAAAAATATTATGTTTTAGAAATGTTCCCTTTTCCATCAGGTAAAATTCATGTGGGGCATTTGCGTAATTATACTATTGGTGATGTTATTGCGCGTTTTAAGAAAATGCAGAATTTTAACGTTCTTCATCCCATCGGTTTTGATTCTTTTGGACTTCCTGCTGAAAATGCTGCCATTGAAAATAATTCTCATCCTAAAGATTGGACTTACGAAAATATTGCAACCATGGAAGAGGAGCTTAAAAAATTAGGCTTTTCCTATGATTGGGATAGAAAATTAGCAACTTGTGATGTCGATTATTATAAATTTGAACAAAAAATGTTCATTGATTTTTATAAAAAAGGCCTAATTTATCAAAAAGAATCTATTGTTAATTGGGATCCAATTGATCAAACAGTTTTAGCAAATGAGCAAGTAATTGAAGGCAGAGGTTGGCGAAGTGGCGCAGAAGTAGAAAAGAAAAAACTTAAACAATGGTTCTTAAAAATTAGTGATTTTAGCGAAGAATTGTTGTCAGAATTACAAAATCTTACTGGATGGGACAAAAGAGTCCTTGCCATGCAAGAAAAATGGATTGGCAAAAGCTCTGGCGCTTCTATTAATTTTAACATCTCAAATGGAGGAAAATTAGAGGTCTTTACCACTAGGCCGGAAACTATTTTTGGCGCATCCTTTATTGGCATTGCCGCCGATCATCCGCTAGCCTTAGAAATTGCCAAAAATGATTCAAAAGCAGCAAATTTTATAGATCAGTGTAATAAAGATAACACTAATGAGGAGGATATTGATAAAAACGAGAAAAGAGGGTACCAAACTGCAATTTTTGCCAACCATCCTTTTATCGAGGGTAAAAAATTACCAGTTTATATTGCTAATTTTATCTTGCTGGACTACGGTACGGGAGCAATTTTTGCTTGCCCTGCTCATGATCAAAGAGATTTTGATTTTGCTAAAAAATATAATCTACCAATTACTCAAGTTGTGGGTAAAGAACAAGAGTTAATACAGGCTCATTTGGCAGATGGTAAAATGATTAATTCAGCATTTTTAAATGACCTAACTGTGTCTAATGCTAAGGAAAAAATCATTAATTTATTAGAAGAAAAACAAATTGGCACCAGAAAAATCAATTATCGACTAAAAGACTGGGGGGTTTCTCGCCAAAGATATTGGGGATGCCCAATTCCAATGCTTTATGATAAAGATGGTAACGTTATACCAGTGCCACAGGAAGATTTGCCAGTTATTTTGCCAGAAGATCCCGACTTCTCCAGAGGCGGTAACCCTCTTGATCATCATCAAGAGTGGCAAAAAGTAACCATTAATGGTGAAGAATTTGTACGCGAAACTGATACTTTAGATACTTTTTTTGAAAGTTCTTGGTATTTTCTACGTTTTGCAGCTCAATCAAATGATAAGGCTTTTAATTTTGATGAGGTTAATGAAATTTTACCAGTTGATAATTATATTGGCGGTATCGAACATGCCGTGTTACATTTACTTTATGCTAGATTTTTTACCAAGGCCTTAAAAAAATGTGGTTATTTAAATTTTGATGAGCCATTTAAAAATCTTTTAACTCAAGGTATGGTTTGCCACAAGACTTTTAAAGATAAAAATGGTAAATGGGTAATGCCTAAAGATGTTACTTTTAAGGACAATGAGGCCTTTTATAAGGATAGTAATAACAAAATTATTGTTGGTAGAAGCGAAAAAATGAGCAAATCCAAAAAGAATGTGATTGATCCTATGCAAATTATTGATAATTTTGGCGCTGATACAGCTAGATTTTTTATGATGTCGGATTCTCCAGCCGAAAAAGATATTGAATGGTCAGATAATGCTCTTAACGGTTGTCATAAATTTCTTAAAAAGTTTTATAATTTAACAACAAAATTTGCAAGTGAAGTTAAAATTTCTGATATTGATTTTTATTCTGAAAAAGATTTAGATAAGTTGTCAGAAAAACAAATTTCATTAATTAAATTAACTCATAAAGCTATTTTTGAAGTTAAAAATGAATATGAAAAAAATGGTTTTAATGTGGTTATCGCCAAAATTCGAGAATTTACCAATAACTTGGAAAAATTCAAAATTGATGATGAAAATGACCAAAAAGCACAATTTTTTGCATTAAAAAATCTTATTTTACTAATTTACCCAATTTGTTCACATTTATCTGAAGAGTTGTGGCAAAAATTAGGCTTTAAAACAGCGCTTTCTGATCAAGTTTTATTCCCTAAATTTAATCAAAATTTTATTACAAAAGATAAAATAAAAATCGCCATCCAAATTAGAGGAAAATTAAAAAAAGTAATAGAAATCAATAAGGATTTAGATAAAAAAGAGTTAGAAAATATTGTTTTAACTGACGACTTAATTCAAAAAAACATTGCTGGACAAGAAATTAAAAAAATGATTTTTGTTCCTAATAAATTAGTTAATATTGTAATTTAAATATTTAATTTATTTGCAAGCTATACTAATTTTTATTAAAAACTTATTGTCAAGATGGTTAGTTCTTGCTAGATGTAATTACATTAACAATGTTAGTTGAAAATATTTTGCTCCACCACCAAAGGATCTTCTTAAGAGAAGTTATCCTTGGAAACATAATGATATTTTCTACCTATAAAAACAATTTCATTCCCCCTTTTTTACTAATAAAATAAACATAAAAGGTTTCTTCATAATTATTCTT